>WNGD01005481.1_pt1 | contig 12297 bp, 9 predicted proteins | sample 5400671 | NCBI WGS metagenome assembly WNGD01 (sample SAMN13153369, study PRJNA577476) | soil metagenome | isolation source: 40 cm soil or saprolite under grassland replicate 2 | place: USA:California | collected 2016-06-15
AAACCATGGTTGACCCCGCACCTGATCAAGGGGCGCATCTTTACCTTGGATGCCATGCCTACTAGAGCGCCGCGTGGTGTGCGCCGATCCATCGGCTGGCGGGCGATTATCTCCTGGAGGCCTCGGACACCCAACCCACGGAATCTCCACCGCGAACAATCATTGACCTCCATGACGCCGACCTTAGTCGTGCTGACCTCCATGACGCCAACCTGACTGGAGCCGACCTGAGTGGAGCCAATCTCACTGATGCCGACCTCAGCGGGGCTGATCTGAGCATTGGGGCTGATCTCAGTAAAACCGACCTGAGTGGAGACAATCTCACTGATGCCAGACTCATTGATACCGACCTGAGCGGTGCCAGTAATCTCACTCAACAACAATTCGATCAAGTCTACTCATGTAAAGACGCAACCTTGCCCAAAGGGTTAACATGCCATCACAATCAGTATCCGTGATACTGCCTTCAGAACAGCAGAGGCAAGCCCGTTAACAGACATGATGACCACTGAACATTTATGCTTGCACGTCACACTTCTATTTAAGAATACAAGTTGGGGTTCGCTGGAAAACACTAGTAGTCAGTCCAGTTTGATTTTTGGGGAAGGATAGAGAGCATGCATTTGAGCGCGAGCATCGGCGCACGTAAAGCGCCAATGGATGCGGCAGTGGTGCCTATTGCGCTCGGTCGCCAAGGTCACGATATGCTGCCACAGATGATCGAAGCTCTTGACCCGTTTGGACAAACAGCCCCGCTCAAAAATGCTGATCTCGATCTCGGCCATATTGAGCCAACTCCCATGTTTAGGCGTGTAATGCACCTCCAGTCGAGGCCCGTTGCGCTGCGCTTCCTCGGGAGCAAACGCCTCATAGAGGCTAGCCGCCGTATGGGTGTTGAGATTGTCCATCACCAGGCGCATGTCATGCGCCTCGGGATAGACAGAATCGACCAGCCACTGTATCGTCTGCGTAAAATCCAACCTGGTGCGCTGCTCGCTCATCTCGACACAGCGGTGACCAGCCAGGGGCTCCACGAACACGAACAGGTTCGCCGTTCCCAAGCGCTCCTATTCACCATCGGACCGCTGGGGATATCCCGGCTTGACAGGCAGTGGCTCACGTACCTCCCCGTGCACCACCAGCGGTGCGGTGGGATCATAGGGCTGAGCGTAGAGATCCAGCACGTCCTCCATGGCGGCCACCAAGTCGGCATCGACGTTGGGAAGGCACCACTGCTCATGAGGCCCGCGCTTCAACGCGGTTTTTTGAGCAACTGGCGCACGGTTTCCGGCGAGATCCCGCGCACATATCCCAACTCGACCGCTTGGCCCGCCAGCATGCGCACCGTCCAGTGGTCATGTCCATCAGGAACCTCGCTGCAGGCGATCGCGATGAGATGGGCCGCTTGCCCATCGGTCAGCGCTTGGCGTCGGCGCTCTTGCCGTTTGTCCATCAGCACCGCCTCGACACCTCCGGCACATAAACGCCGACGAATATTGCGGATCGTCTGCTCCCAGATGTCCAGAACTTCAGCGATCTGGGCATCGGTCCAGCCTTCATCGCTTTTCAACAGCACTCTGGCCCGCGTGAGCGTTCGGGCGTTGGCTTTGCCACGTCGCACACACACTTGCACGTGGTCTCGTTCGTCACAGCTTCGATGCATCCGAGCTGGTCGTCCCATCAGATCTTCTCCTGTTTTCTCTCAGCATACCATAAATTTCAAATTGGACTGACTACTAGATCACATGAGAGTATACTACGTCTACTTGCTTATGGTATATCATATCAGCGTATGAAAGTCTAATATCCGGACAAATTTGATATAACGGGACTGAGATGAGATAATAGAAAGAGATGGAAGAAAACCGGCACCACTACAATAAGAAAAGAGCCAACAATGCAAGTACAGACCAAGCAGAAGTCAACGCCAACGGTACATTGACAACAACAGGGGGGGCGTGTACATTTAAGTTTGTACGGAACAATTCACAACCAACCAACAACACTCACAAGCAAACACAACCAACACTCGCAACTCAGATCAGCAATAAACAAGCGCGACCAACACCAAGCAACTCACACTCATCACCAACAGGCGCTTTGCTTGCCACCCATCAACCCCGTGTTGCCTTCACTTGCAAAACGCAAGGGAATAGTCACGCTCAAAAAGCGGCGAGGCAACACTTGCTAATAAAACAGACCAAACGGTCTGGTGGTATAGTTACTGTGAAAGGAACGCTCAATGACCAATCTTCAAGCAAGTCGCACCCGCGTGATTACCTGGGAAAACCCCACTGCAGCAGTTCAAACGGGCAAGACAATCAGCGGCCTCGCGTATCTCAAAGCCTTACAATCAGGTGAGCTTCCTCCTCCTCCCATCGCTGTCCTGATGGGCATGTGGATAACCGAGGTGAGCGAGGGGCGCGTTGTCTTCGCCGCCGAGCCAGCGGAGTATCATTACAATCCTCTTGGAACGGTTCATGGAGGAGTCATGGCAACCCTATTGGACTCGGCGCTCGGGTGTGTCGTCCAATCCATGCTCCCCGCAGGAACTAGCTATACCACTCTCGAACTCAAGGTCAACTACCTGCGACCCATTACAGTGCAGACGGGAAAAGTATATTGCGAGGGGAAGATTATTCACCTTGGAGGACGCATCGCCACTGCCGAGGGCCGCTTGACCGACGCGCAGGGCAAACTCTACGCGCATGGAACGACCACCTGTATCATTTTGCGCCCATCCTCTCCTTCTGGGCGGGAGTAAGATCTATTTTCTGCTGTTTTTGAGCCTGGCTTGACGATGAGCTCCCAGGCAGGTATAATGCAATAGTTATGACTGTTTGCATGGCATGGAACGGGCTGCTTGCATATCCTGTTCCCCGGTAAAGATACTAAAGAGCTCTGAGCAATCCTCTATAGAATACTCTCTTCCTGCACGCACGTTCGTACTTGATATCAGCCGAGCCGGCATTGCTTCCGTATCCTACGGCCTGCTCCTGGTACTCCCTGGCGGCACTGTGCCGCCAGGGAGTTATACCCGCGCCCGCAAAGGGCGCATTGGCCGAAAGGATTTTTTATGCCGTCTTTTCATGACTTCCTGTTGCAACCCACGACGCGCGCGGTGCTGATAAACATGGAGATTACAGAGCCTACGCCTGTTCAGGCCGAGGCAATTCCGGCGCTGCTCGCCGGGAACGACGTGGTGGGACAGTCAGCTACTGGCTCGGGCAAGACGCTCGCCTATGGCATTCCACTGGTGGAAAGGGTAGCCAGGGACAAACGTGTCGTGCAGGCGCTGGTCCTCGTGCCAACGCGCGAGCTAGCTATCCAGGTAAACGCTGTGCTGAGCAAGCTAGCAACCAGCCGGCGGCTTTCGACAGCCCTGCTGGTAGGAGGACGGCCCTATGGCACGCAACTCTCAGCGCTGCGCTATGGATCACAAATTGTCGTCGGCACACCAGGACGAGTGAAGGACCATCTCGATCGCGGCAGTTTAGTACTGAGTCAGCTACGGATGTGCGTGCTGGACGAGGCAGACCAGATGCTGGACAGTGGGTTCGCGCCAGCAATTGAAGAGATACTGGCAAACACGCCTGACACGCGACAAATGGCCCTCTTTTCAGCGACCATGCCGAACTGGATTGCGACACTCCAGCAAAAATTCCTCAAACATCCGGTCAAGGTTAACATTACGCCAGCCACAGGTACGCAAAGCACCATTGAACAGATTGCGTATCAGGTCTCGCAGGAACAGAAAATAGCAGCACTTTGTACCCTCTTGCATTCCACGAAGGGAGAAAGCAGCCTCATTTTTGGTAAGACGAAATTCGGTGTCGAGAAGTTAGGGAAACGGCTCAGCAGGCTCGGGTTTACGGTAGGAACATTACACAGCAATAAGAGCCAGCGGGCGCGTGAAGAGGTGCTGACCGCGTTCCGCCGGGGGCAGGTGCAGACGCTCCTTGCCACCAATGTAGCCGCACGCGGGCTGGACATTACAGGGATAGATCAGGTCATCAATTACGAGCTGCCGGAATCGAGCGAGCTTTTTACGCACCGGATCGGCCGCACAGGCAGAATGGGGCGACAAGGCAAGGCGATTACGCTGCTGGTGCCATCAGATATCCCCAAATGGCGGCGGATGGCGCGCAATTTAGGGCAGGGAGTCGCATTGCAGCGGCTCGTTATTGACGAGGAAGCTCTTGTAACACCACCGCTCCTAAGTCCAGAGGCTTCGAGAACGCAGGAGTACGAGCAGAACGGCGAGCAGCGGCTGGTACGTGACCGCAAACATTTCTCGCCGGGTCAGGAGCGCGGCAGACATGCACAGCCAAAGCATGACGGCCAGGCGACATCCGGCATGAAAAGGCGACAGAAAGAGCGTGTTACCAGCGGAACACCAGCGCGCACGCCTGCAAGACAGCCAGTCAGCAAGCTTTCTCTGTAGTATTGTGATATATTGGTATTGTTGGCCGATGCAAGCATGCTCGATGAGCGAGCGCCACCTATGCAAGGAGTTCTCATATCATGGATGTTGCGTCTCTTCATTATATACATCGGAAGGGGGATCCATCATGCAAGAGGCTGCGGTGTCGCCGCTTCCCACCTGGGAAAGCTTTTACGTCATCATCGGCTCCTCTGCCGCGGCGCTGACGGGATTGATGTTCGTGGTGATCACCTTGATCGCGGGGGCTCAGGTGCGAAGGTCGAGTGGGACGCTTGCGGCATTCGGCACGCCAACCGTCGTACATTTTTGTGCCGCGCTGCTGGTCGCCGCGATTCTCAGCGCGCCGTGGCACGCGCTCTGGCATGCTGGCCTTATGCTGGGTCTCTGTGGTCTCGGGGGAGGGATATACGTCGTCATCGTGGTACGGCGGGCACGCCGTCAGACGGACTACCAACCGGTACTGGAAGACTGGCTGTGGCACGCGGTCTTTCCGCTCGTCTCCTACACTGCCCTCCTCGTCGCGGCGATGGTGCTCCCGGGCAATCCGGCGCTGGCACTGTTCGGCATCGGTGCGGTGACGGTTCTGCTCCTGTTCATCGGCATCCACAACGCGTGGGATACCGTGACCTACGTTGCCGTCAAGGCCTCCCAGCCGGAGAACAAGAGTCAGGACTAGAGTTGCCTGGCTTGCGCGCCTGCGCGGCCGACCGCCTGCCCTGGGCGCGCCGCTGGACGGCTGGTCCTGCAGCGGGAAATGGTCGACGTAGGCGACATGGTCCTGGGCTGTGTCGAGCGCTTGCTCTCCCTGGCACAGCAGAGTCACATCATCCTCTCAACAGGACCATTGCCAGAGCTGCTGGTGTGTGGAGATGGAGCTTGCCCATGGTTGGAACAGAAAGTCGGAATAGCAGAGTAGCCAAAAAGGCCGCCAATGTCCTGGGGCAACGATGGCTATGGCGTAGTCGCGAGCGGAGCCGGGCACATCACTGCGCAGGGTTTCACCCAGCAGGGTCGGTGGCGGTCGCCCTTGCGAGCATCTCGGCCGGTTTCGGCCCTCCGGCGAGGTGATCAGCAATACCCAGTTTCGCCACGACGTGCACGACCTGAGCAAGCCAGTAACCGCCGACCATCTGAAAGAGCTGCAGCAACGGCGTGGCGCTTCCACTCGTGGAATGGCTGGATTCGTTTGTCATCGATCATCTCCTCCCTGTGCTTGAAACACAAAGAACAGGGCCTCAGCATGCCACCAAGTCACGAACGAGCCTGTCCCATCGCAGGCTCGGACTTGGGCACGAACTTGAGGGCCTCAGAACGGTGCGGACAGGCCAGACCCCTTCGATTACAGGCTACAGGTGATGCTCTGGTCCAATGAGCATGTTGTGGACAGACCAGACCTGCAGCGGTTGCGCAAGTACAAACCCTAACTCTTGCAACGCCGGCCCCAGTGCCTCTTGAAAGAACTTGTTGAGTGCTTCCTGCGACTCCCACACGTCGAGGATGCGCCAACCGCCCTCCATCGGACCATCAAGGTGAAAGATTCGCCCCTCAGCTGTTTTGCCGCCGCGCTGTAGATGCTCTATGATCTGGTCTTGTTGCACTTCCGTGTAGCCCGGAATCTCGAATAAAAATGCGAGTGCCATGTCTCTTCACTTCCTTTCTGTGTGTCGGACTGCGATCACGCGTTTGTGGATTGGGTACTGGTTCCAACTACCAGCATACACACCACAATCACTGTTGAAAGTGTAATTGATCTAGATTGGTTTAACAGCGGGGAAAGTACGACAGCTTGAGCCGAGGGAGTACGTATTTTTTGTGGGAGCAGTACGTACAGGAGTCTTAGAGAGAGCGGTGCAGCAGGCCCTTTTCGACAACCCATGCCGCAATCTGCACGCGCGAGGTAAAGCCCAACCTGGACATGATCCTTTCGACGTGCTTCTCAATGGTTCGTTCGCTCACAATCAGCTCATCTGCGATGGCGCGACTCGACTTTCCCTGCGCAATCAGCACAGCCACTTCACGTTCGCGCTCGGTTAACCCCCCAAATGCTTGCCTGACAGCATGGCGCGGCGAGGGCTGCCAGAGAGGTGGAAGTTGCGCGAAGGCATGGCGCAAGAAATTATCGCGTAGATCGTGATCCGCTACAGTGCTTGCCAGTTCCTCGAGCGTTGTGCGTGCCAGCGCAAAAGCCTCTTCTGCCCATTCGCGGGAGGCCTGAGTACGATAGAATTTGCCCAGTGTGACACAGATGCGCCAGAGTAATGGACGTGCGCCCTGCCGTTGCGCTGCGTCTCGTGCGCTGCACAGCATCGCCTGGGCTTCCTCCATGCGGCCTCGTGCGACCAGGGCTTCACCGCGTAGGTGCCACAAACGCGGAATCACTTCACCATCCTCAACATGGGCGGCAGTCGAAATCAAGCGATCGATGATCGCCAGAGCCTTATCAGGATGGGTCTGGGCCAACTCCAGCTCTGCACGCGCGCACCAGACGAGCCTCTGTGCCATCGTCTGGCAAGGTGTCTGCGGGCCAAACACCTCGTCGAGTACCACTTTCGCGCGTGCACAATCGCCCTGTGCAATGCACGCCGAAGCAAGGAACGCCGTGGCACCACGGAGCAAGAACAGCGAACCGCATGCCTTTGCCAGGGTAAGGGCACGCTCCAGGTGCTGCTGGGCGGTTGGCAGCACCAGCAGCTCAAGAGAGAGGATACCCAGGAGCAGGTAGCCGGTAGCCATCCAGGGACCGTGCTCGATCTCTATCGCGATATTCAGCCCTGTTTCCGCGCTGGATAAGGCACGCCCGTACTCGCCCCACCAGGCCAGACAAAGCCCTAAAAAGAGGAGGGCAAAGGCTTCGTCCGAGCGCACGCGCAATTGGCGTCCAAGGGCAATAGCTTCCTCCCCATCGCGGATGCACTCAGCTCCACTTGTGGTGAGGCAAACCATCGTCGTGGTGAAATGACCGTTGCCACGTCCCGCGAAGAATACCAGGCTGGAGAGCAATCCCTGGCGATCCTCGAGTGCACGCCAGAGCGCGGTGGCTTGCTCGTAATACCTCGCGCCTGCCAGTATATCGCCGCCGATACTGTTTGTGACGCCCAGCAGGTGCAACGTCTCGGCCAGGCCACGCTGATCGTTCAACCCTTGAAAAATGGTCAGGGCCTCCTGGTGGTAGCGCTGCCCTTCCAGGGGCTCCTCGACATTGGTGTGCCAATTGCCCAGCCGATTGAGACTGTGGGCAAGGGTGGATGGGTTACCCATGGAGCGTGCGAGTTCCAGCGCACGCTGAAGATAGTCACCTGCTCGGACGTAATCACGTCCGGTCCAGAGAAACCCAAGGTCAAAGAGGCTCTGCCATTGCGCCATGCGATCATGGGCTAGGCCTCCGGCATCCAATGCCTGCTCGTAATCGGCTCTCGCCTGCTCAAATTCCCCGAGCGTTTCATACATCTGTCCACGTGCGCGATACAGGGTGGGTGATGGGACAAGAGCGAGGTGACGCGCTGCTTGCAGGGCATGCGTAAAATGCTCGATGGCGGCTCGCGGCGCGTACAGGCTTTGTGCCTGCTCTCCCGCACGCTGTGCATAGTTAAGCACGTTGGCCCACGCTCCAGCCGCAGAAAAATGATAGGCCAGGTCGCCCAGGTGTCCCTCTGGTGCGTCCGCATAGAGGTGCTCCATGGTCTGGGCAATCAAGCGATGCAAGGCTTTGCGCTCACGTGCCAGCAGGTCAGCGTACACGGCCTGCTGGGTCAAGGCGTGGCGAAAGGTGAACACGTCCTGTGACTCTTCCACCACCAGTTGCACCAGGATCAGTTGCTTGACGAGATGCACAAGCTCGGTCTCATTCCGTTGGGTCAAGGCTTGCAACAGCCCGAAGTCAAAGCGCCGCCCAGCGACCGCCGCCAGCTCCAGCAGGTGCCTGGCATCTGGACTCAGGTGATCCAAACGCTGCTGCACTGCCAGTTGCACGCTGCGTGGAAGATGCGCACGACCCGAAGCCGCGTCCCTCGGTGGTTTGAGCTCCAACGTCCCATCCAGAGCCTCGATCTCGCCCGCGGTGAGGAGGGCTTTCAGCATCTCCTCAAGGAAGAAGGGATTGCCCTCCGTCAACGGCACGATCATCTCCAGCACATGCACAGGCACCGGGCGTGGAAGCGCGAAGATGGTGCGGATCATCGCTGCCACCTCGCTGCTGTTCAGACGGGAGAGCGTCAACTCGGTGGCGAGTCGTTCGCGATCCACCCCGACCAGGAAACGGGCGAGCCCAGCGTGCACCTGCTCACTGCGGTAGGTGAGCAGCAGCAGGATCGGATGAGAGGCGATGCGGCGTGCCAGGTACAGCAGGAACTCCAGGCTGGCCTCATCGCTCCAGTGCACGTCTTCAATAACGAGGAGCAGGGGCCCAACAGCTTGCAGGTGAGTAAAGAAGAGCGTGAGGGCCTGGAAGAGGCGGCGTTTCTCTTGTTCCGCTTCAAGCACGGGGTTGAGCGTGAGAGCGGGCACAAGCGTGGCGAGTTCGGGAAGCAGTTTGACGAGTTCTGGGATGGTCGGACCGAACGCATGGGTGATCTCGTCTGGGGAGCGCGAGGCCAGGAAGCTGCGCAGCGCATCCAACAGGGGAGCGTACGGAAGAGCCGTATCGGGTTCAAAGCAGCGACCCTGGAGGATGAGCACAGCCGGGCGTAGGGCTTGTGCCTGGGACGTCGTCATCCGCGTGGTTGCTTCTGTGATGAGTCGTGATTTGCCAATGCCGGCCTCGCCGGCAATCAGCACCGTTTGTCCGGAGCCACCACAGGCTTGCTCCATGAGGCGAACCAGGGCTTCAAGATACGACGCGCGGCCAATGAGCACGGGACAGACGAGTGGTCGAAGAGCGGCTGTTTTCATGTCCATGCGATTCTCTCCACATCGTGTTGCAGGTCTTGCTTCGTTCCTTGAATGTAAAGCATCGTCGTCTCCAGTGAGTCATGTCCCGTTTTATTTGTCAACTAACAAAGACGCTGGGTTAGATCCAACGTGAAGCGTCCGTAGGGATTGACATGTTGATAGAACAGTTAGTTGTTCAGCACGCATGAACTGACTCCCCCTGTCATGGAGAGAGCGTGTTGCTCTCCCTTGTGAGCCGCTCAAGCCAGAGGTCCCATCAGGGCGTAGGAGATGGACTCGTCTTGCGTCATGGTTGATCCGATCCTCCACTCCTCTGTGAAGGTCCTCTCATCCAGTCCAGCACGCGCGGTCATGACCACCTTATCAACGTCTTCCTGTTCTGCCGGGGGAAGTGGGGTCTGTGCCGCGACACGCAGCGCGGCAGCGGCAGCACACAGCCTGGTTGCACGCTCGTAGCCCCCTTCCGCACACGCTACAGCCGCGATGCCTTCCAGACACCAGGCCATATAGGTAGCGTTGCCCAGCCTGTGGTAGAGCGCCAGGCTTTCCCGGTAGCGGACCTTTGCACGCTCGTAGTCCTGCTGTTGGCGGGCCACATGCCCCAGCAGGGTGAGGATGTTGGCAATGCCCCAGGTCATGTCGATGGCTCGCACATTGGCGAGGGCTTCTTCTAAGAACTCGGTGGCACGCGCGACATCCCCGCGCTTGCGTGCCAACTCACCGAGATTGAGCAGGGCAAGTGAGATCTGATGGGGATCTCCTGCATCCTTTGCACGTTTGGCCGCTGCGTAACTCTCAGTGAAATAGGCGGCGGCCTCGTCTTCCGAACCTGTGGCCAGCACGATGGAACCGAGCAGAGCCAGCGCGTTGCTGATGTCGGTCTGGTCTTTCGTCCGCTCGCCCAGCGCCAGTGCCTCTTCAGCTAAGGCGAGGGCGCGGTCTCTCCTGCCCAGGTGCATCGTGAGACTCGTTGCGTAATAGAGCGCTCTGCTGCGTAAAGCGGGCGAGGCCGCCTGCGTGACGCTCGCTTCGTCCAGCGCCAGCATCCTTTCCAGCCACAGGGTTCCCTCGCTCATCTGGCCTCGTCTGATCCACAACGATCCAAACCACGTGGCCAGCCGCAGGCCCAGTGTCGCCTCGCCACGCGCATAGGCAAAGTCGAGTGCTGCACGTCCATTGGCAGATTCCCGTTCGAGGTGTGCCTCACGGCTCCCCTGGCCTGATCCCATGCGCTCCGCTTCCTCGGCCAGAGCCGCGTAATACTCCGCATGGCGAAGCTTCGCGTCTTCCTCCTCCCCTGCTGCCCGCAGTTGTTCGGCCGCATACTCGCGAATCACTTCGAGCAGACGATAGCGCGGGAGGCCATCTCCCGTGGTCTCCACCTGGACCAGACTGGCATCGACAAGCGCCGCGATGGTCGAGAGACCCTCATCGGAAGTGATGGGTTCCTCTCCCCAACAGATGGACTCTGCTGCTGCCAGCGTGTATCCTCCCATGAAGATGCTCAGCGCACGGAACCAGCGCTGTTGTGTGGCAGGAAGGAGGTGGTAGCTCCAGGCAATCGCTTGCTGCATGGTTCGCTGGCGCTCCGGCAGATCCCGGGCGCCCCCACGCAGGAAGCGGAGCCGGTCCGAGAGACGCTCGAGCAACACGGGGAGGGAAAGCACCCTGAGGTGTGCTGCCGCCAGTTCGATGGCCAGTGGCAGCCGGTCCACCTGTTCGCAAATGGCCGCCACAGAGGACTCGGTGGCATCTAGATTGGGCTGCACCCTCTGCGCTCGCTCGCGAAAGAGGGTCACAGCGGCGGCTTGTGTTAATGGGGTCAACACCAGTTGCTGTTCCGCACGCAGGTGCAATGGTGCCCGGCTCGTGACCAGCACCTGCAAGCGTGGACAGTTCACCAGCAGGTCGGCCACGAAGTCTGCTGCGGAGAGGACCTGCTCAAAATTATCGAGGAGCAGCAAGCACTGTTTGTCCTGGAGGAAAGCGCGCACCTGCTGGGAGAAAGGGCGATCAGCCTGTTCACGTAGTCCCAGCACTTGTGCCACGGTCTGTGGCACAAGCGAAGGATCATGCAGAGCTGTCAGGTCAATCCAGGCGAGGCCATCGGCAAAACCAGCACGGAGGGTATGGGCAAGCTCGAGCGCGAGCCTGGTCTTGCCAACCCCGCCGGGCCCGGTCAGAGTGAGCAGACGCACACCCCGTGCTTGTAAAAGGTCAAGTGCCTGGGTGACCTCCTGCTCCCGCCCGAGCAGAGCAGTGGGCGGGAAAGGAAGCACCTGCAGGGGAGCGGCTTTCATGTCGTCTCCTGGGAGAGGGGGGCGTGCGGCTGCGAACAGCGCGGCCTGCGGCTCAGCCTCCAGGTTCATGGCCCTCGCCAGCAGGTCGAGTGTGTCATAGCGGGGCGCACGACTGAGGCCTCGTTCCAGGTCGCTGACTGCGCGAGTACTGAGGCTGGCACGTTCAGCCAGCGCCTCCTGTGTCAACCCCGCTGCCATGCGATAGCGCTTGAGCAGCGCCCCAAAGGTGGTCGGTTCCATCTCCTCTGCCCTCTTCGTGATCTGCCGTTATGAGCGAAACATACCGTGACACCATCATACCACAGGAGAAAGACGAGCAAACTGTGGGGAAACTGTGGGTCCTCTTCATGGTGCAATCGAGCACGAGCAGGTACACTGGTAGCGAACGGTGATCCACCGCAGGCATGAGAAAGTTTCTTATGACCTACAGCCGAGATCGGAGAAGAAGCCATGCTTCCTGAAGAACGCAAAGCCATCGCCAGGCTGGCGCACGAGGCGATCAATCAAAGGAATCTGACGCTGCTGGATGACCATCCTGGCTACTGGCAGACCCGGCAGGTCTTTCCCCTGCTCTTCACCTCGTTCCCTGACGCGTCTTCCATCATCGAGCAGCAGACCGTCGAGGGAACATGGGTGACGACCCGCACCACGCTCCGCGGCACACAC
>WNGD01007808.1_pt1 | contig 12289 bp, 8 predicted proteins | sample 5400671 | NCBI WGS metagenome assembly WNGD01 (sample SAMN13153369, study PRJNA577476) | soil metagenome | isolation source: 40 cm soil or saprolite under grassland replicate 2 | place: USA:California | collected 2016-06-15
CCATTCCATGCGACGTGAATGCGGCCGTTCCTTCCAATTGCGACCTGACCGCCCCGTATTGTTCCCGTGGCAATCGCGCTGCCTGGCTGGCTGTTGACTCGCCGCGGTTGTGAGAATGTCGCGCCATTGTCGGTGGACCTGACGTAGAACAGATCGCCTTGCATCGGTTCTCCGGAGAAGTACACCAGATGAATCGTGCCTATTTCGTCCATGGTGGCCTGAGGTTGGATTCCGCCGTTGGGGACGCGAATGAACCGTAGTTTTTCTGATGACCCGGCCTCCCCAGCGTGCAGTCCTCCCGGTACCGCGGTCAAGAGCAACAAACTGCTGATAATGCACCTCCAAATCATACGACTGATCCTCCTTACTCGGCCGTCGTTGGCGACGGTAACGCGCGGCGCATTCCGATGGTCCTCAAGAACAAATGAACAATGGAAATTCGCTTTCAAAGAACGATTCGAAAGATAGGGTGCACGGGGCGGGATTTCAAGTCGAATTGTTTCTGAGGGTGCAATTGGAAGTGCGAGTGAATTCTTAGGCGCCCACGGTCAGAGGTGTGTCAACAGGCCGGCCGTGAGACTCTCGAAAGAATCGCATTTCCCGAATCGCAGTGGTCGTTTTCGAATTGACTCTCACTTCTTGCCAGGTGGCGAAAGATTTTCGGCGTAGCTACTACGGAGATGCACGGAGTGGCGTGGCGGCAGCCGCTACCGGCCACACCGCCACGCCACGGAACGAGGAGTGAAGTCCGCCGGTCTGAGGGCTGCGATTGCGAACCACTCGTAGAGCGGGGCCGCACCTTTTGGATGCGGCCCAGTCCAGCAAGATTGGCGGCTTCTACGGGGTGACGCCCGATGCCTCGCCGTACTTGCCGTCATATTGGTACGAATCTCCAGAGCAGGACCTCACGAAGCCGTAAGACATGAGGAATTCGGTGCAGGAGTATGGGTTGGTATAGCCGTCGCTGAGCGGGTCAAGAGTTACAGTCGGCTCCGCTTTTGCCGTTGCCGAAACGGGTATACGTGCCGGCGTCACTGCCCGATGCGCTCGAGTCGTAAAAATAGTAGTCTCCCCCGGAGTTGTTCCAGTACTGGCTGTAGCTCGAGGAAAAGTAAACGGCTCTGCCGGCAAAGCGCTGATAGTTGAAGCTGCTGTACGCGTCGTATCCGTCGGTCCCGCTGCAGAAATTGAACGAGATGTTGGTGGCGGGATCATACCTCCAGACGCACGATTGGCTGAAGTCCCCGTTTTGCGAGGCCCAGTCGGCATCGAGGCCGTCGAGGTCGAGCGTACCTGTGGTGACGCCGTCGCTGGTCTCCAGGTAGGAGGCGTTGATCGGAAAGGTCAGAGCTTCGCGGCTGGATGCTTCGAAGTACGTCGATTGCCCATCCTCGCTGAAGTCCCTTGCCACACCCCAGTCGTTCGTCTCGGAATAGGTGCCGTAGGTGGATCCGTAAAAGGAGTCGTACCGATCGGTGTAGCGAGAGGTGTAGTCGCTGGCGTTGGCCCAGTAGCTGAGCTTGACCTGCTCGGAGGTCACGCCGATGGTAGCGAAAGCGCTGTTGTTGTTTGGGTTGTAATCTCCCGGCTTGACGTTGGCGACTCTGACTTCGACCCGTTTGGTTCCGGCCGTGTCGAACGTTGCCGTAAAGGCGCAGGACACGGAGTCGTCGGCATCGACCCAGATGCCACTGCTCCGGTCCCACTCGGCGCCGTCCACGTACAGGACGCAGTCGGCCCGTGCGCCCATATCCCTGTTGGTCTCGCGGACTACGGCTTCCAGGTTGACGGGGGTGTTCACATGAGCTGCGTCCGGGGCCCTGAGGCTCTCGGCCACCAGGTCCGGCAGCAGCTTGACGTTTTCTTTAATGGTGACGACATCGGTGCGGGTGGGATCGATTCCCCGCACGCTGGCCTGCACCTGGAGCGGCTGCCCAAGGAACAGACCGCCAAGGTTCTGGGTGAAGTATCCTCCCACTTCGAGGTTGTTGTAGTTATCGTAAACCGTCGTCCCGTTTTTGCGGAGCAGCTTGAGCTGGACCTTGGAAATCTTGCCGGGCGCCGCTGCCGGATTATCGAAGTCCCCCGTCGTCAGCTCGAGAAACGTGTTGCCGTCCTTGCCGAGAAGCGCGCGACCGGTAAGCGAGGCAACCCCCGAACGGCCAGTGGCGTTCTTTAATCCGTTGTCCTGGTACTTCTGTGAATTCGGCTTGAGGGTCGGACGATAGGGCCCCGTCTGGGCAGTTGCGAAGCACGCCAGCAACAGCGCTACAGACGCGCTTCCGGCCGCCCTCAAGTAGTGTGATCTGTAAAATGACATCTTCATTCTCCTTTGCGATGCGCGTCTATAAATGCGCGTATCCTTTAAGTGCCACTATCATATGGACCCTTGGGGGGAAGCACAATGGCCCGAAGGTTCCCCGGCTCTAAGGTTCCATGCTCTGGCTGAGAGCGCAGGTATGGAGTAAGCCTTGAGGCTGCACGGTGCCCGGGCAGGCTAAAGCCTGAACTCCAAACCACGAGATCAGGAACTGACGTATGGAGTACAGCTTTCAGGCTGCACGGTGCCCGCCTTGCGCTGCATCTGCACACTTAATTCGCTGCCAGCGCGACGAGCAACACGCCGACTTCGGACAACTCCGTACCGGCCCCGAGCGCATCGCCGGTAACACCTCCGATTGTGCTGCGGCAAAGCCGGGCCATCAGCAAACTGACGGAGACGGAGACGACCCATGAGGTGAGGCTTGGCCATCCCGCTAAAATAATTGTCAATGGCAGGGCAGTGACTGTTGCCACGAAAAGCTCCGTCCGGCCCACAAAATCGCAGACTGCACCACCGGAAGGCATCCCCTCCTGCTCTGAGCGGCGCGCGTACGGCAACAGGTTGCTCAGGAAAACGCCGGACCAACGGCCGAGCACCGGCGCGACGACCAGGTAAGGATCCGCGCGATGCCGGTCGATGAGAGCGGCAATCGATGCGATCTTCAACACACCCAGCAGAATGAGCGACATCGCTCCGTAGGCCCCGATCGCATGGTCTCGCATTATGCGCAGCACATCCTCTCGATTGCGCCCTCCTCCGAAGCCATCCGCCATGTCGGCCAACCCGTCGAGGTGCAGCGCTCCTGTCAGCAAAGCTTCCGCAACGAGGACGAGCACGGCGACGACCAGAGCCGGAAACACCGGCGAGAACACCCGCAGCACAATCACGTACACGCAGCCGATCAGCGCTCCCACCAACGGAAACCAGCGCGCGGATTGGCCAATGTCTTTGGCGGAAACCGAAAGGCCGGACGTGACCGGGACGCGCGTGAGAAACGATACTGCCGCGAGCATCTGTCTGATCGCAGCGCCCCATAGCCGCAACGAAGAGTATGAACGAAACCACCGATGAACACAGATGAACACGGATCGAACCAGCCACAACCGAAAAACAGGAGCCCACGAACTCATTTGTGCCAAGTTTGGAGTTCAGCCTTCAGGCTGCACCCAAGCAGGCTAAAGCCTGAACTCCGGACCTCACCGCGGAGACGCAGAGAGCGCAGAGAAAGAAAATGACAAATGACCAATGACCAATGAAAAATGACAAATGGCAGTTCGTTCTCCTGACTTCTGACTTCTATTTGTCATTGTTCATTTGTCATTGGTCATTTGACCGAAAATCGTTGGGGACGGATCTGTGTTCATTTGGCTCTGGAAACCCCGGCGGACTCGAATGTTGCCATGTGCCGGAACGCTTCAGCGGCGGCCCGGATGATCGGAATCGCAAGGGCCCCGCCAGTCCCTTCGCCAAGCCGCATCCCGAGGTCCAGCAATGGCCGATGGCCGATGCAATCGAGAAGAGGGCCTTGTCCCGGCTCCGTCGAACAGTGGGCCGCGATCAGATAATCCCGGACGGAATCGTTGAGGCGAACCGCCACCGCAGCAGCGGCTGTTGCAATAAAGCCATCGACCACGACCGCGCAGCGGTTGGCAGCGCCCCCGAGGCATACTCCTGACATTGCGGCGATCTCAAACCCTCCGACCGTAGCCAGGATATCGATTGGATCTTTGATGTTGGGCTGGTGAAGGGAGAGCGCGCGTTCGACGGAGAAAATCTTACGCTGCATGCAGCATTCGTCGGCGCCGGTTCCGTGTCCGACCACTCGCGCGGGTTGAAGCCCGGTGAGCATCGCCGTCATAGCGCTGGCGGCCGTGGTGTTGCCAATGCCCATTTCCCCGATGCCGAGCAGTTGGCAGCCATCTGTCGCGGCGCCGTTTGCCATCTCGATCCCGACGCACGCGGCGGCAATTGCATGATCGCGCGACATCGCGGGTTCCTTGCAGAAGTTCTTTGTGCCGCGCGCTATCCGGCGGCGGATGAGGCCTTCGGAATCGCGTATGTCGCATGCCACCCCTGCATCCACGATCCGCAACTCCGTGCCGCCGGCGCGCGCCAATGCATTGATGGCGGCGCCGCCCCTGAGAATGTTTGAAACCATCTGCCCGGTGACCGCCTGTGGATACGGGTTCACGCCTTCGGCGCACACGCCATGGTCCGCGGCAAACAGTATGATTCTGGGGCGTTCGACGGATATGGAGAGCGTCTGCTGAATCGCCGCGAGCCGGTTTGCGATCTCTTCGAGACGTCCGAGGCTCCCGGGCGGCTTGGTGAGGCGCGCCTGCCGTTCTTCGGCGCGCTCGATCCACCGGGGATCAACAGGCTGGATACCGTCAAGTGTGGCTTGAAACAATTCCAGGTTATCCATCATGCTTCATCGGGAGACTGTGAAAAATTGTATTTCAAACCGATGACATCCAAATCGCAGTGATCGTTTTCGTGAAATTCGGGGAAATCGTGGCGCCTTTACTGGCCGCGAATTCCACGAATTAACACGAATTAAATTCTCCACAGCTTCTGAGAGAGTTAATGGCCAGCAGTTTGGACGCACTCGGGCTGAGGTGCAATCATGGCGGCGCGACCGGGATGGAAGTGCGGAGCCAGCTCTTGATCAATTCCATGTCGAGCGAGCTCCGCACGTGACCGGCAAGGCGATCGATCCGCCGCTCCCTCTCTGTGGTGACAAATGCCGTTTGCCCGGGCGCTGCCAGGCCGCAGCCCTCCCTCGCCACTCTCAGAAACGCATGGCGAAAGCGGTCATTATCGAAGAGACCATGCACATAGGTGCCGAACACGAAACCGTCGGAGCTGATAACGCCATCGCGCAGGGAGGCGCTTTCGCCCAACCGTGTGATCTCCGACAACGGATGGGCGCGGTCCTGATAGATGGTTTCGCCAAGATGAATCTCGTACCCCTGGAACGATCGTTCGGTCATCAGCCCTCCGAAGATTCCGGGCATCTGTAATACGCCGCTGACCTGGCGGGTGACCTTCGACGTGTGGAGCGCCGTTGCGATCGGAAGCAGTCCGAGCCCAAGAGCGGAGCGGGGTTCGCCATTATTTTCGGCGCCGGCCTGGTCCTCAATAACCCGTCCCAGCATCTGCATTCCCCCACAGATGCCGATGATGCCGGCGCGCCTCCCGCGCAGCTCGGCGATAGCCCTATCGAAACCCCTGTTTCGGAGCCAGTCGAGATCGTCGAGGGTCTGCTTGCTGCCGGGAAGGATCACGAGATCGGCAGAAGCCGCATCCTCCGCCCGCTCCACAAAGGCCAATGCCACGGAAGGCTCCATCGCCAGCGCGTCGAAGTCCGTAAAGTTAGCCAGGTGCGGGAATGCCACAACGCCGATGCGCAGGGGGCGATCGGGACCATCCTGAGTCGCGAGACCCCGCCATGTCCGCGCCACGGTGCGCCGGTCTTCAAGCGCGACGCCGTCCTCCTCATCCAGGCCGGGATCATGCAGAAAGGGAACAACTCCGGCGCAGCGAAGCGAAATGCGATCTTCGATCATGGCGATGCCCGGGCGAAGCAGGCTCGGATCGCCTCGGAATTTATTCACCACAAACCCGCGAACGAGAGATCGCTCGGAAGGCTCGAGCAGTTCCATTGTTCCCAACAGAGAAGCGAACACGCCGCCGCGATCGATGTCGCCTACCAGCAGGCACGCAGCGTTCGCCGCCTGAGCCATCCGCATGTTTACGATATCGTGCTCTTTGAGGTTGATCTCGGCCGGAGAGCCCGCGCCTTCGATCAAAATCGTGTCATACTCTCCGGCCAGCTTCCGGTAGCTGTCGAGAACGATGGGGAAGAGCTCTTCCACACGCCGCTGATGGTAATCGGCGGCCGACACCTGTCCCCAAACGCGGCCGAGCACTACGATCTGCGCGCCGGTATCGGACGAAGGCTTGATGAGGATTGGATTCATCTCGGCTCTGGCAGAAACACGGCAGGCCTCGGCCTGCAAAGCCTGCGCGCGGCCGATCTCCAGGCCATCTGGGGTGGCGGCAGAGTTCAGCGACATGTTTTGGGCCTTGAAGGGGGCTACCCGTTTGCCCTCGTCGGCCAAAATGCGGCCGATCGCCGCCGTCAACAGCGATTTACCCACGTGCGATGCCGTGCCGAGGATCATCAGCGCCCGCGCGCCCATTCGTGCCATTCCTTTCCCTCTCCAATTCAGACAGCATTTGAAATTTCAAATTTGAAATTTGAGATTTCAAATCGGAGTCCCCGCCGCGTGATCTCGGACGCAGCGCATGGAGTTCAGGCTCCAGCCTGACAGAAGGAGCCTGAAAAAACCGATTCCGGCGCGCGGCCCCCTGAACTCAAGGTCCCGTCAGGCTAACGTGAAAATCCTTCGCAAGCTGGAAAGGATTCTCTGTCAAATGGCAAATGGCAAATGGCAAATAAGCAATGACAAATAGAAGTCAGAAATCCGGCCTACGGACTGCGATTTGTCATTTTTCATTGGTCATTGGTCATATTGCCAAAGCTCTCTCTGCACTCTCGGCGGATCTTCGTGGCATGGCCGTCTCGGCCATGACCCAGGTCAGGTTAGATCCCCACTTTCCACGGGCGGGATGCCCGTGCCACGAATTCCTCCTACCAGGCCCTCGACCAACGGGTACCCGGATGATCTTTCAACCGGAGCGCCGCGTTTGCTCCCGCCTTGAGTTCCAACACCCGCCCCAGGAGCCAGAGGAGATCGGAGAGCCGGTTGAGATAGGCGAGAATCTGCGGCTCGAGGCCGGCTGTTTCGTGGAGCCTCACCGCCAGCCGCTCCGCTCTGCGGCATACCGTGCGCGCAACGTCGAACGCGGCCGAGCTCGGAAGCTCGCCAGGCAATGACCAATCATTCAGGAGGCCCGGCGTGGCTTCAATTTGATGCACTTTCCCATCGAGGGCCCGCACCATTTCGCCGGTAATCTCCGGCGCCTGCTTGCGCGATTCCGGCGGGGTCCCGATGGCAGAGCCGGCTTTGAACAACTCGCGCTGAATCTGCTTCGCAAGATCGTGGATCTCGCGATCCTCACAGATGGACCGTGCAAATCCAAGCTGAGAGATCAGTTCGTCGATGGCGCCATAACATTCCACCCGCAGGTCGCTTTTTGAAACTCGAACCCCGCCGGGAAGATTTGTCTGACCGCCGTCCCCTCGTTTGGTCGCGATACTCATCGTAATCCCCTCCATGGTTGGTGTCCCAATGCCTTGTGGCACTATGCCTCCTGCAGGAACCGCCGATGCACGCCGATCCACGCCGATCTTCGTCGGACCCATCTGCGTGAATCGGCGTGCATCGGCGGTTTCATTCCGCTTTCTATCAATCATGCGGAATATTGTTGCTCCCGCCGCAAGAGCCACAAGAAAAATGGCCCTCCGAGAATTCCGGTGACGGCGCCCACCGGAAGCTCGGCCTGGCCGAGAACAGTCCGGGCCACGGCGTCCGCCAGTATCAGAAACGCGGCGCCCAGGACCAGGGAGCAGGGAAGCACGATTCGCAAATCCTGGCCAAAAAGCAACCGAACCATGTGAGGCACAATCAATCCCACGAAGCCGATTGCGCCGCCGACCGATACTGTGACCGCGACAAGCAGCGATGAAACGGCATAGATCAGCCGCTCGCACCGTTGCACATTCACGCCGAGGCTGGCCGCCGTCTCCTGATCGACGGCGAGGAGTTGAAGGTCACGGCTCAACGCGAGCAGACCGAACCAGCCGGGGATCAGGAATGCGAGCATGCGCCAGATGACTCCGAAGCCGATTGCGTCCAGACCTCCCATCAGCCAGCGCAGGATCTGAAGCGAGCGGGTCGGGTCAGTCATGTACTGCACCGTCAGGACGCCCGCCGATGCGATGAGATTGAGGACGACTCCGGACAGCAGCAATGCTCCGGGCAATACAACCAGGCCGGTTCGCGCGATGCGATAGACGATTACAACCGAGCCTGCGGCGCCGGCGAATGCCGCCAGGAAGACCAGCGGCATGCCGGAAACTCTTGCGCCCCAGCCGAGCGCTATGGCGACGCTCGCGCCGAACGCGCCTCCTCCCGATACGCCCAGCGTGAATGGGTCAGAGAGAGGATTGCGGAACATCGCTTGCAGCGCTGCTCCGACCAGCGCCAGAGTCGCTCCGATAATTCCCGCCATCACAACCCTGGGAAGCCGGAGGCGGAACAAGATGTTGCGCGCCAGTTCGTCGTTGCGCAGCATTGCAAGATTGATTTCGCGATAACCGGCCCATAACCCCAGCATTGCAGCGCCTCCCAGGACCGGCAGCAAGATCGCCAGGGCCCTGCGCCGCCGCTTCTTTGCGGACGGCTGCGCCCCTCCGGCGGAATTCTTTCGCGCGGCAGACCGGGATGCCTTCAACCGTTCCCTTGCCGCGTCGATGTTGTGCCCGATCATCAAACCTCCGACCACACGAACGTTCTCCCTTCCACACGGCGGGTGCGAATGTGACGATCGCTATACAGGTCCCTCAGCACGGAGTCGCACAGGACTTCAGAGGGCAATCCCCGAGTGGCCACCGTCCCGCGGTTCAGAGCGAAGACGATGTCGAAGCCGGGATCAAGCAGCGATAAGTCGTGAGTGACCATCAAAACTGTGAGTCCGGTACGGCTGCGAAGCTCGAACAGAGTGCGTATGAGGCCCGCGCGATGCTTCAAATCCAGCGAGGCGGAGGGTTCGTCCAGAAGCAGGCATATGGGTTCCTGCGCCAATGCGCGAGCGACCGAGACGAGTTGGCCCTCGCCGCCGGAAAGCTCCGTGACCGGGCGCTGCGCCAGATGCGAGATGCCCACTGTTTCCAGCGCCGCGCGGGCCTTTTCAACGTCCCTGTTGCTTTCAAACTGAAAGCGGGAAATATGAGGGCTCCGTCCCGTCAGCACGACCTCGAGCGCAGTAAAGGGAAAAGTCCTGGAGGTCGTCTGCGGCACGTAGCCGATTTGCTTCGCCAACACTCGCTGGTTGATAGAAGAAAGCGGCATTCCACCGAACTGAATGTCACCCAGGGACGGCGTCAGCAGCCGGGCGAGGAGCCGGATCAACGTGGACTTGCCGCACCCATTTGGACCGATCAGAGCCCCCATCGCCCCGGCACGCAGCGCGAGCGACGCCCCGCAGATCACAGGACGGCTGGCCGCATAGGAGAAGCGCAGGCCGCGCGCCTCCACCAGGGCATCCCCGCTCATTTCGTGCCTCCGCCGAATGCCTCCGGATGAATCAGCTTTGCCAGCAGCTTTGCGGTGTCCGCCACAAACTGGGACGCATGAGGAAGAAACTCGTCGCGCAGCGGGCAGAGGCGGCCCTCCCGAACCGCCCGGAGCTCCGGAAGATCGTGCCAAACGAGCTCGGGATGTTCGGCGAACCTGCCTTTCGACCAATGCACCAGGTCGATGATCACTTCAGGATCGAGAGTGAGAATCGCATCCTTGCTGACATTCAGATACCCGCTTTTTGCCGGTGCGGCAGTGATCCGCCCTCCAGCGATGTCGATGAGATCGGCCAGAAAACTGCCCTGCGCGGCAACTGTCATATCCCGCAGCGTTCCAGGAGTCCGATCGACAACAAACAGCACGCTCGGCCGGGGCAGGTTTCTTGTCAGTGCGCGCGTGTTGTCGAGGGAAGCTCGTGTGCGCCGGGCCAGATCCGCCGCCCGAGCTTGGGTTCCTGTCGCGCGGCCGATCTCGTCGATGCTGACAAATATGTCCGCCAGCGACCGCGTGGGGACTGCCACGGATCGTATTCCCAAATCCCGCAGCTTGTCCTCGAGAAAAGGGGCTTGGGCGTCGGTGAGGATTACAAGGTCGGGACGGAGTGCCGCAATTTTCTCGAGGTTGCTGTTCTCCCAGCCTCCCACGCGCGGCAGATTTTGAACCGCCGGTGGATAAGTACAGTAATCGGAAACAGCGACCACCCGGTCAAAAGCTCCGATGCCGTAAAGAATCTCGGTGACGTTGGGCGAGACTGAAATGATGCGCTGCGGTAACGGCTGCGCCGAACTCGCGCATGACGCGCCGTGTGTGAGCAAAGCCGCTAGAAATAGCGAGGAAGCCCCATACCGTCCAGCAGGTAGGAACCGCCGATGCGCGCCGATGGACGCCGATTTTCGTCGGTTCATCCGCGTGAATCGGCGTTCATCGGCGGTTTCATTCCTCTTTCTATCATTCATGCCTCTCGAAGGAAACTTCACCATGTGGATTCGCCGCATCATTTCAAAATTCAACCTGCACGCCGGTGAGGCCCGTAATGCCGGGCGCCCGGAAGCCGCTCTCGTAAAAATTTTGGTTGAACAGGTTGCTCAACTTCGCAAACCACCGGATCGCCCTGAGCCCTCCGCGCGGGATTCGATAGCTGCCGGCCAGATCGGCTTTGTTGATCCCTTCAAATCGAAACACACGGCTGGGGCTGCTGATCGGCGCCAGGTAACTGCTCGAGGCGGTGAGATCGAAGGTGATTGAAGCTCGCCGGCCAAGCTTCTCAGAACGTCGCCGATCAGCGGCGTCCGCTCGATCGCATTGGTATAGGTGTAAGCGGCGGCGACGTCGAGCCCGGGACCCGGCGAGAAAAGGAGACTGAGCTCCACGCCGCGAGCCAAACCGCCCTTGGCGTTCCTGTATCCGCCGGCGCGTCCGAAAGGATCGGTAACAGGGTCGATGAAGGTTGTTGACGGATCAAACAGGATTACATCTTGGAGCCGGGTGTAGAAATAAGTCAGGGATGTTCGCAGGCGCCGGGTGGAAAATGCCTGGTCGATCCCGCCGTCGACCGCGATGGAGCGTTCTGGACGAAGGCGGGGATCTCCGTAGACGAAGTAGCCAAAGTCGGGGTCGAAGCCGGTTCCGAAGCGCTCGAACAGAGAGGGAGACCGGTATCCTCTGCCGGCGTGCGCTCGAATCTTCGTGCCGCTTTGGTTCAGGAACCAGGCGATGGAGCCGTCTCCCGTGTATGCGGCCGGCGAGGACGAAACTACGGCGCTCCGATACGGCGCCGTTGCCGCCGGGTTGAATCTCGGGCGTTGGAGCGAAAAACTTTGAGCGCGGAACGCGGTGGAGACTTCCAACCGGTTGTCCAAGAGGCGCTCCTGGACCTGTACAAAGCCCGTATTGCTGCGCTGAGTCACATCGGCGGCCGATGCGGCGGCGGAATTCAGAGAATCCAGAGAAACGGTTGCAAAGTATTCGTCTTCAAACTCATAGCCGCCGGTGAGGAGAGTGGAACTTCCGGGTTGGTAATCGAAACGCGCAAGAAGCGTGTGAATCCGCCCGCTGAAATCGGAGCGGGTGCTACCGGCCGATTGGAATCCGGGACCCGCGGGACCATTGCCGAACGTTCGATTGATTGCCAAACCCTGATAGCTGACCGTGTAGCCCAATGCGGCCAGCGGGTGTCCCGTCAGAGTCAGCGCGCCGGAGGCGAAGCGGGCGGCCCGCGTTGCATCCGGATCATTCGCGGAAGGAATGAAGGTGGCATTGCCTACGGCCAATTGCGAGAGAGGCTTGCCATTTTCATAAAGCAGGAGCTCCGCCGGCGAGAGCGGCCGCGCGTCGATAATTCCGCTTGGCGGCGGGTTCCCGATCGTCCTCGGGCTGATATTCAGTTTCGTGAAAGAATCGGCGCCGTAGAAGCGCGCGACGATCTGTGTGCCGGGCGAAGGGCGGAAGGCGATCCGTCCCTGGCCGCTGGTATTCCGCGCCGGGTCATCATTCAGTCCGCTCGTAACGTCGAGGTGCGCCAGTCCCAAACTGTATTGGATCCGGTTGTCATTTGTTCCGCCGGAAAACCGCGCCCGCCCGTGGAACATACCGAGTGATCCGCCTTCGAGAAGTGCGCTGCCGCGGCTGCGGCCGCCGCCTTCATCTGTCAGGACGTTGATCACCCCTCCGATCGCATTCGTGCCATACAAGGATGAGC
>WNGD01007551.1_pt1 | contig 12288 bp, 10 predicted proteins | sample 5400671 | NCBI WGS metagenome assembly WNGD01 (sample SAMN13153369, study PRJNA577476) | soil metagenome | isolation source: 40 cm soil or saprolite under grassland replicate 2 | place: USA:California | collected 2016-06-15
TTCCTCAAGGCCCGCACGGACCTCGCCACCATCCAGGTCGCGCTCGTTCGCGCTCCGCTCGTCGCTCCCCCGGACGGGCTCTTCCCACGCTTCGTGGAGCAGGTGAAGCAGGCCTTCGCCGAGGGCTGGTCCACGGCGTTCAGCCTCACCCTCGCCGCCGCCGTGCTGGTCGCTCAGCTGAGCCCGCTCGCCCTCGCCGCCCTTGTCCTCTGGATGATCTACCGCCGCCGAGCGGGGCGACGGTCGAGCGGGCTGGCCGCGCCGCCGCTGGAAGGGGCGTGACCCGTCGTGACGCTTGCCGCGCTGGCGCTCAGGAGCCGCTCGCGCATCAGCTCGCCCACCGGTCGCTCGATGAACCGATGCGCGACGCCACCCGCGACGGCCGCGCCGAGCACGGCCAGGGTTGCCTCCGCCCAGCGCATCGACCGCAGGCCGGCGAAGGGCAGCAAGATCAGCACGATGAACTGGACCATGTAGATGGCGAATGACCATTCTCCGAGCTTTCTGAGCCATCGCGCGCGCAAGGCCTCCGCAATCAGGCCTCGGTCGAAGGCGAGCAGGAAGATCAGGAGGTACATGGGCACCACGATCATCAGATCGCGCGGTGTCCGCGGGGCCCCGCTCGAATAGAAGCCGGCGACCAGCTCCGCCACCACCGCGACTTGGACAAGCGTGTGGACGCTCGACGATAGAGGCTTCCAGCGGGCGCCTCTCCTCCGGATCTCGACGAACAGCGCGCCGAGGAAAAGGCCGATGCCAAAATCCGCAATACCGCGCGGGACGCCGTTGCGATGGGCCAGGTCCATGCCCATCCCGGACGTCACCGCGAGGATGACGAGCAGCGCCGCGCTCGCCGCGCCGACCACGACCGTCCGCCCGCCGAACCGAGCGCCTGCGAGCGCGAGGAGGGCAGGAAACGCCAGGTACAGGAACGCTTCCACGCTCACGAACCATGCTGGCGAGTTCCAGCTCAACTTGTCGTGGATGTTCCACGCCTGGATCAGGGCCAGGTTGCTGAGGAACGTCCCCACCGTCATCTCTGGATTGCCCGCCACGTCGAAGATCGACGCGCCTGGCCGGACGGGAGCGGCCGTCCTGTCCCAGACGTGCATGCCGAGAACGACGAGCAGCGTGGCCAGCTGCAGCGGATAGATGCGCGACAGGCGCGTGACGAGAAACCGGGTCAGCGGCCTGGCCCTGAGGAGCTCGCCCCCCTGCGACCCGTACACGTAGAAGAGAATGAAGCCGCTCAGCGCAAAGAAGAACTCGACCCAGAGATAGCCCTTCGCGGCAATGGCGTCGTACCAGAACTCGAACGGGTACCCATTCCATTCGTGATAGTGGAAGAGCACGATGAGCAGAACGGGGATCCCGCGGATGCCCGACAGGGCGCGGATCTCCGGGGCGCGGGTGCGGGCGCTCGCCGTGGGCGTCACTGCGCGCGGTGGCCTACGAGACATGGCGGCCATTATCAGACGGGAAGCCGCGGCGAGGCGGAGGAAATAGCCGCGCGCACTGCTCGTGGGCCGGCGAGGGCTTCCGTGCCCCCGAGGCCCTTCACCTCGCGGCGGTTCTGAACCCCGAGAAGATGTTCCTGCGATGGTGCTTGTAAAAATTGCGCCAGGTGCTCCGGATCAAGCGGGAGCGCGTCGTCCAGCCCCCGCCCTTGAGCACCTTCTTCTGGCCGAAGTACGGCTGGGAATACTCCTGGTAGGGATCGCAGATGTACCCGGGATACGGCTCGAAGGTATCCGCCACCCTCGCCCACGTGTTGCCGATCATCTGTCGGCAGCCGACCGCGCTGTCGCCGGCAGGCAGCGCGCGGACGTCGATGGTTCCCCCCGCCCGGTAGTCGAGATTGGCCCGCTCGGGCGTGGGCGGCTCGTTGCCCCACGGGAAGCGTCGCTTGCCGCCCGTGGCAGGATCGAGCGTGGCGGCCATCTCCCACTCCGCCTCGCTGGGAAGCCGGCGGCCGGCCCAGCGGCAGTACGCCTCGGCCTCGTACCAGTTGACGTGGACAACGGGGTGCCACGGCTCGAGCAGAGCGGGAAGACCGAACCGGCACTCGCGCCAGCGGAGGTCATCCCCGCGGATCCAGAACAGCGGATGCTCGGCCTGCTCGCGCCGTCGCCAATCCCAGCCCCGGCGGCCCCACAGCTCACGCCGGCGGTAGCCGCCGTCGTCGACGAAGGCCTCGTACTCGGCGTTCGTCACGGCCGTGGAGGAGATCCGGAAGGGAGCCACCTCCACAGGATGCGCCCACTTCTCGTTGTCGAAGACGAAGGGTTCGTCGGGCGAGGCGCCAAGCATGAACGCGCCGCCGCGCACCTCGACGTCGCGAGGCTGGTACGTCGGATCGATCACGGGTGCCGCCGACACCGGATCGAGGCTCGACAGGGCGGGCCGGGGGTAGCCCAGCGTCTGCCGGATCAGGGTCAGGTTCTCCGCGTGCATGTCCTCGTGCAGCGCGGCCAGCGTGTAGAAGTACGCCTCCTGGGGACTTGGCTCGCGCGAGCCCAGCCGGTCCACACTCCGTCGAAGCACATCCTCGATATAGGCAAGCGTCGCCCGACGAGACGGGAAGCGATGGTCCCAGCGGCGTGTGTAGGAAACTTTGAACGAATCGTAGATTCCGTCCGAGCCCGACAGAAGCGGAGAAGCGCCGTCGAGGTGACGCAGGATCCAGTACTCCTGGAACCAGCCGACGTGCCCGATCTCCCAGATCGGTGGCTCCACGAAATGCCGTCTGGCCCCCAGCATCTGATCGTCCGTCAGCTCCTCCACCAGCTCGAGCTCGACCCGGCGGGCGTCGAGAATCATGCCTTGAAGGGCGTCTGCGGTCTGCCGGGGGCGGGCGGAGTCCATTTCCATCGTCTTTGCCAATCGCTGAAGTATATATCCATAGGGAGGAGCCGTGAAGGGCCTGCCTTGGCGGTTGAGTCAGGCTGTGGCAGACCGAAAACACCTCACGCGCGGAAACGCCCGGGCCGCGCCATGACTAGCTTCCTCCTCGGGAGCCGTGCCCGGCATGTCGATGACGCATCACTCCGTTCACCACGACCACGACGACCGCCGCGAAGGGCAGCCAGGCCACCAGCGTCGATGAGCGCGCGTGCAGCGCGCCGCCCACGAGCGCGCCCAGGGCGTAGACGAAGAAAATCCCGGTGAGGAGCCCGATGCGCTGCGGCCACTTCAGGCTCGCCGACGCGTCGATCGCCCTCTCGGCGCTCGAGGCCGCGCGCAGCGACGCCCCTGCCAGCGCGCGCCCCCAGCCCACCAGCTCGGCCATCAGGCTCGTGAGCGTGCCCGTGAGATACGTCGTTGCCACCCCGGGAATCCCCAGATGGCGCACCGCCGCGGCCTGGACGCCCATGGCGAGACCCGAGAGCACGATGAGCAGGTTGGTCGTACCGGTGGTGAGCGTGCTCCCCGCCACGTGCCACACCGCCGTGAATCCCGCGAGAAGGAGCGCCTCGAAGGCGAAGGCGGCCGTGACACTCGGGGGCCACTCGTCTCGTGACCGCCCCCGCGAGACGATGAACGCCCCCGTTGCCGCGCCCACGCTGAACCCGGCGAGGGCGAGGGCCGAGCGCAAGATGGCCATGCTCTCCCCCTGTCCGATGGCCAGGGCGAGCAACACCGTGTTTCCCGTCATCATCGCGGTGAACACGCGGCCGAGTCCCAGGTAGCTGACCGCGTCGACGATACCCGCAGCCCACGCGAGCAAGCACAGCATCACGTCACGCCCGAGAGGGGGACGGCGGCCTTGTTTTCTCACGGGCCATCACGCTGGCACAGGGGGGAGGCCATCGTCAACCGGATCCGGCCCGTCCGCGCGCCCCGGACGGTTGATGCCAGGACTACAATGAGAACGAACGCGAGCTCCACCGCCGAAAGGCGGGCTTTTGCGTCATGAAAAAAAGGAGCGTGAGGTGCCATGGCCAAGACGATCGCGGATCTCCTCGTCGACACTCTGGTCGCCCAGGGAGTCGAGAGGATCTACGGCGTAGCCGGCGACTCCCTGAACGGAATCACCGATTCGATTCGCCGGCAGGAGCGTGTGCGGTGGGTGCACGTGAGGCACGAGGAGACGGCGGCCTTCGCCGCGGGCGCAGACGCGCATCTCACCGGAGGCCTGGCCGTCTGCGCAGGCAGCTGCGGTCCCGGCAATCTGCACCTGATCAACGGCCTGTACGACTGTCACCGCAGCCGGGTGCCCGTCCTCGCCATCGCCGCGCAGATCCCCAGCCACGAGATCGGCAGCGGATACTTCCAGGAGACCCGCCCGGAGCACCTCTTCGCGCAGTGCGGCCACTATTGCGAGCTGGTGTCCCAGCCCGAGCACATGCCCCGGGTCCTGGAGATCGCCATCCAGACGGCGCTCTCGCGGCGCGGCGTGTCGGTCATCGCCCTGCCCGGAGACATCGCCTTGCGCGACGCCCTCGCGGATCACCCGCGCCTGCATTTCCCCCCGCCCAGGCCCAGCGTGTCTCCTTCCCCCGAGGAGATCTTCGTGTTGGCCAAGCTTCTCAATGCGACGCAGAAGGTCACCATCCTGGCAGGTGCGGGCTGCGCGGGGGCCCATACCGAGCTGATCCAGCTCGCGGGCAAGCTGAACGCTCCCATCGTGCATGCCATGCGCGGAAAGGAGTTCATCGAGTACGACAATCCTTTCGACGTGGGCATGACCGGGCTGCTCGGCTTCTCCTCCGGCTATCACGCCATGATGAACTGTGACCTCTTGCTGATGATCGGGACGGACTTCCCGTACCAGCAGTTCTTTCCCACGGACGCGACCGTCGTGCAGATCGACCTCCGCGGCGAGCAGCTCGGCCGGCGCACCAAGGTCGACCACGGTTTCGTGGGGGACACCAAGACGACCCTCCGGGCTCTCCTGCCCCAGCTCGAGCAGAATGGAGACGACAAGCACCTCCGAGCCTCGCTCGACCATTATCGGAAAGCGCGGAAGAGCCTCGACGAGCTGGCCCAGGACGAGCCGGGCAAGAAAACCATTCATCCCCAGTACGTGGTTCGTGTGCTCGACGAGATCGCCGCCCAGGACGCCGTGTTTTCCTGCGACGTGGGCACCCCGACCGTCTGGGCGGCGCGCTATCTCACCATGAACGGCCAGCGGCGCCTGCTCGGCTCCTTCAATCACGGCTCCATGGCCAATGCCCTCCCCCAGGCCATCGGCGCCCAGGTCAGTCATCCCCGACGCCAGGTCATCTCCTTGTCTGGAGACGGCGGTCTCGCCATGCTCATGGGAGATCTGCTCTCCCTGCGGCAGCTGCAGGCGCCCGTCAAGGTGATCGTCTTCAAGAACAACGCCCTCGCCTTCGTGGAGCTGGAGATGAAGGCCGCCGGTTTCCTGGACTTCGCCACCGATCTTCACAACCCGGATTTCGCGAAGATGGCCGAGGCGGCCGGCCTCCTGGGGATGACCGCGGAAGCGCCCGAACAGGTTCGGCCGATGATCACGCAGGCTCTCCGTCATGACGGACCCGCCCTCGTCGAGGTTCTCGTCCACCGGCAGGAGCTGGCCATGCCGCCCTCGATCAAGCTCGATCAGATGACCGGCTTCGGTCTCTTCATGCTCAAGGCCGTGCTGAGCGGGCGCGGCGAGGAAATCATCGATCTGGCCAAGGTCAATCTCTTCCGTTAGAGGCGCGGGCAAGCTATGATGCCCTCCGGCTTCGTGAGCGGCCGGCATGAAGACGTGACTTTCACGGAGGTGACATGGCCCAGAAGAACGCGCGCGGGCCCCTGGATGGGCTCAAGGTTCTCGACCTGACCGAGCACATGGCGGGGCCGTACTGCACCATGATCCTGGCCGACATGGGCGCCGACGTGATCAAGGTGGAGCGGCCCGGGGCGGGCGATTCCTCGCGCGCCATGGGCGACGGCAGCGAGCGCAATCCCTACTTCCGCTACATCAACCGCAACAAGAAGAGCCTGACGCTCGATTACAAGTCGCCCCGCGGCAAGGAGATCTTCCTCAAGCTCGTCGCCGGCATGGACGTGCTCGTGGAAAACTACCGCGCCACCGTCATGGAGCGGGCCGGGCTCGGCTTCGAGACGCTCAAGGAGAAGAACCCGCGCCTCGTCTATGCCCAGCTTTCCGGCTTCGGCTCTGATGGGCCCTATCGCGAGAAGGGCGGCTTCGATCTGATCGCGCAAGGCATGGGCGGGATCATGCACGTCACGGGAGAGCCGGACGGGCCTCCGACCTCGGTGGGCCTGCCCATCTGCGATCTCGGCACCGGCATGTGGGGAGTGCAGGGCATCCTCGCCGCCCTCTACGAGCGGCAGCGCACGGGCCAGGGACAGCGCGTCGAGTGCTCGCTCCTGGAGACGGCGGTGGCCTTTTCCTCGTGGACGAGCGCGGGCTGGCTCGCCGATCACGTGGAGCCCAAGCGAATGGGCTCCCGCCATCGGCAGAACGCGCCGTACCAGCGCTTCGAGACCAAGGACGGCTACATGATGATCGGCGCGGCCGGCCAGGGCATCTGGGAGCGCTGCGCGCCCGCCCTCGGCCATCCCGAGTGGCTCGAGGACCCGCGCTTCCGCCGCGGCCCCGATCGCCGGAAGAATCGCTTCGCCCTCGAGAAGGAGATCTCGGCGGTCCTGGCCACGGCGCCCACCGCGCACTGGATCAAGGCGCTGGACGACGCGGGCGTGCCGTGCGGGCCCGTGTACACCTACGAGCAGCTCTTCGCCGATCCGCAGGTGCTGCACCGCGAGATGGTCGTGCACGCCGAGGATGCCGAGCTCGGCCGCGTGCCCCACATCCGGACGCCCGTGAAGATGTCCGACAGCGCGGTGGCCGTGCGGGTGACGGCGCCGAAGCTCGGCCAGCACACCGACGACGTCCTGGCCGGCCTGGGCTATGCGGCGGGAGACATCGCGGGCCTTCGTCGTGACCGCGTGATCTGAGTCGCACCATCCCACTTCGTCGGTAAAGCCTCGTGTCCATCTTCCTCATCCGCCACGGCGAGACGCTGGGCAATGCGTCGCGCACCGTCCAGCTTCCCGACAACCCGCTCTCGCCCCGCGGCATGACCCAGGCCGAGCGGCTGGCCCGCCGCCTCGAGCGAGAAGGCATCGCCAGCATCCTCTCGAGCGATCTTGCGCGAGCGGTCACCACGGCCGACTACCTGCGGGGCGCCACCGGCGCCCCCGTGCGATATGACCCCCTCCTCCAGGAGCGCAACTTCGGCGACATCCGCGGCACGCCCTACGCGGAGCTGCGCTTCGACATGTTCGCCCCGGGCTACGCGCCGCCGAACGGGGAAAGCTGGGAGGTCTTCCACGCTCGCGTCGATCGCGCCTGGGCGCTCGTCCAGCAGGCGGCCGCCGCGGCCAAGGGAAACCTCGCCGTCGTCACGCACGGTCTCGTCTGTCGCTCGCTGGCCGGGCGGCACCTGATCCTGCCCGACAGGCAGGAGGCGCCGGAGCGCTGGGAGAACACGGCCCTCACCATCATCGACTATCCCGCCCCCTGGCGAGTCCGGCTGCTGAACTCCATCGACCATCTCGACGGTCTCCCGCGGTCGGAGTCGGGCACCGTCTGATCACGGCTTGACACGTCGGGCACGGCGGCGCACTCTCTGGGCCTGCTCCCGGTGAGACGCTCCCGGGCCCGTAAATCCAAGAGGAGGCCTCCATGAAAGCTGCCATGTTCCATGGCCCGCATCAGCCCCTGACGATCGAGGAAGTCGACATCGACAAGCCCATGGGTCGCGAGGTGCTCGTGCGCACCGTCGCCTCCGGCGTCTGCCACAGCGACCTGCACTTCGTCGACGGCTTCTATCCCTTCCCCACCCCCGCCATCCTGGGCCACGAGGCCGCCGGGATCGTGGAAGAGGTCGGCCTCCAGGTGGGCGAGTTCAAGCCGGGCGATCACGTCATCGCTTGTCTCTCCGTCTTCTGCGGCCATTGCGACTACTGCCTCACCGGCAAGACTCATCTCTGCCAGACGCGGCCCGTGCGGGCCAAGACGGATCCGCCCAAGCTGTCCTGGAAGGGCCAGGCCGTCAACCAGTTCGCCAACCTTTCCGCCTACGCGGAGAAGATGCTCGTCCACGAGAACGCCCTCGTGAAGATCGACGACACCATGCCGCTGGATCGCGCCGCCCTCATCGGCTGCGGCGTCACCACGGGCGTGGGCGCCGTCCTGAACACGGCCCGGATCGAAGCGGGCAGCACCGTGGCCGTCTTCGGCGCGGGTGGCGTGGGCTTGGCCGCCATCCAGGGCGCCCGCATCGCGGGGGCGCGCACGATCATCGCGGTGGACACGGTGGAGTCCAAGCTGGCCAAGGCGCGCGAGCTGGGCGCCACCCACGGCGTCAACGCGTCGTCCGGCGATCCCGTGAAGGCCATTCGCGACCTGACCAACGGCGGCGCAGACTACTCCTTCGAGTGCATCGGCCTCAAGATCGCCGCCGAGCAGTGCTTCGATTGCATCCGGCCGGGCGGCACCGCCACCGTGGTGGGCATGATCCCGGTGGGACAGAAGATCGAGCTCGACGGCCCCATGTTCCTCCGCGAGAAGAAGATCCAGGGTTGCAGCATGGGCTCCAACCGCTTCAAGGTGGACATGCCGCGCTACATCGACCTGTACCGCCAGGGCCGCCTCAAGCTGGACGAGATGATCACCCGTCGCGGCAAGCTCGAGGACGTGAACGAAGCGTTTCGCGCCATGAAGGCGGGCGAGGTCGCGCGCACGGTGCTGATGTTCTAGTCGCCGAGGAGCACGAAGTGGCGGCGGCCCACCGTGCCCTCGTCCAGCACGCGCCAGGTGGGATGGGCGACGGCGCGAAGACGGGTCCAGTCCTCCTCGCGCAGCATGAGGCGCGCCCCGGGCGTTGAGGCGAGGAGAGATTTCACCTCAGCCTCGCTCCGCACCTCGCGCACGGGGTGTCGCATGTAGAAGTCCCAGGCGAGGTTGGCGTCCGGATAGGAGAGCAGCGGAGCGCCGGCGTCGAGGCGCGAGACGAAGCGCTGGGCCACGCCGCGATAGTCGTTGGCCTGGGCGAAGCGCGTGGGATACTCGACGGCGGTCACCGCGAGAGCAATGCCGAGCCCGGCGGCCATCCACGTGGCCGCCGCGAACCCGTTGCCGCCGCGGAGAAGCTGCCAGAGCCCGAGCGCCGCCCCGATGACGAGGGCGCCCGCCACGAGCCAGCGCTCCCACGGCGCGGCGGGAAGAAAGACGGCGTCGGGATCGGACACGCCCCCCCAGAGCAGAAAGGCCCCCGCTCCCATCATCACCAGGAGATAGGCGCCGCTCGCCCATGCCACGAGGCGGGCCGGGGCCCTCGTGAAGAACTGGCCGACGAAGAGCGCCAGCACGGGCCAGAGGGGAAGGAAGTAGCGCGCGCGCTGCTCGCCCGAGAGGCTCAGCAGCACGATGAGCGTCGCGGCCCACACGAGAACCCGCCGCCGGCCGACATCGCGCGACCGCGTCCACCACCACGCCGCCGGGATCAGGAAAGCGCCCCACGGCAAGAAGCGCAGCAGGTGTCCGGCGATCGCCTGCAGCCTCGAGCCGACCGCGCTCTTGAAGTACCAGCCGAGATAGTCCGTCATCACCACGGCTCGCCCGTAGCTCTTCTCGCGCTGGAGGAGATAGGGCAGGAGCCACGGCAGCGCCGTCAGGGCGAGGATGCCGAGCCCCATGGGCAGCCGGAGCCGCTTGAGCCCCTGCGCGCCGTCCGTGGCGAGGCTCGCGGCGATGGCGGCCACCAGCACCATGAGGGCGGCCGGCCCCTTGGCGGCGAGGCCGCCCGCCGCGCACAGATAGAAGCCCACCAGCGCGCCGCGCCGGGCGCCCTCGTCCAGCGAGGCGAGGTAGAAGTAGAGCGCCCAGGTCATCCACGCGGTCAGCATCATGTCGGTGAGCACCTGGTGCGCCATGAAGAAATAGAAGGGGCTGGTGGCGAGCACCACGGCCGCGGCCAGCCCCGTGTCGTCGTCCCACAATCGACGCCCGACGGCGAACACGCCGAGGAGTCCCATGAGGGCCGACAGCACGGACGCGATGGGCGCGGTGGCATCCGTGACAGCCCCAAAGGGCAGGGCGAAGACCGCGACGACCCAGAAGTAAAGGGGCGGCTTGTTGAGGTAGACCTCGTCGCGCACGCCGGGGAGGATCCAGCGGCCATGCTCGACGGCCTCCCGGGCGAGGAGACCATAGCGGGCCTCGTCCTGGTTGCTGAGCGGGCGGCCCCTGCCTGCCGGGCGCGCTCGGCGATCTTCTCCGCGCGGGTGAGATGGGGCTGGTCCATCATCTGGCCCTTCCAGGCGAAGGCGCCCGCGCCCTTGCGCGCGTGCTCTTCGAAGGCCGCGATGAGGGCAAGCGCATCCTCGGCGTCGGCCTTGGAGGGCGTGAACTCCTGGTTGATCACTTCGACCTGGCTCGGATGGATCGACAGCTTCCCGCTGAAGCCCATGGCCACGCCTTCCCTGCACTCGCGCCGCAGCCCTTCGAGATCGGGAATATCCGTGTAGACGGTGTCGAGCCATTCCACGCCTGCGGCCGAGGCTGCCACCGCGCACATGACACGCGCGTGGCGGGGAATGTCCAGATAGCGCGCCGACTCATCCCGAACGCGGGGCAGGCCCATGGCCGCCCCCAGGTCCTCGATGCCCCAGGACAGCGCGGTGATCCGCGGGCTGGCCGCGGCGACCTCGCCGATGTTGAGGAGCCCGCGCGGCGTCTCCGTGGCGATGAGGATGAGCTTGGTCGACCCGAAGGGGATCCCGTGTTTCTCCTCGAGCCGCTCGAGGGCCTGCGCCACCTGGCGCACGTCGGCGGCCGAGCGCGGCTTGGGCACCAGGTATCCATCGGGCCGGGCGGTGATGGTCTCCTCCAGGTCGGGGATGGCGTGCTCGGTGAAGATCGGATTCATGCGCACCCACCGCTCGCGCCCGCCGAAGTCGAGGGTCTCGAGCCAGCGACGCACGATGGGCCGCGTCGCGGGCTTCAATGAAGGAGGCACCGCGTCCTCGAGATCGAGGATGAGGCCATCCGCGGGGAGGGTGAGGGCCTTGGCCATCATCCGCTCCTGTCCGCCGGGGACGAAGTGAAGCGATCGGCGCATCACGCCTTGCCCTTCCGGCGCATCATGGCGGCGCGGCGGCAGCGCATGATGAGCTCGCCGTGCTGGTTCTTCGCGCGGTGCTCGAAGGTCACGATCCCCCATTCGGGCCGAGACTTCGACTCGCGCTTCTCCACCACTTCCGTCTCCGCATAGATGGTGTCGCCGTGAAAGACCGGCTTGGGAAACTCCACCTTCTCGAAGCCCAGGTTGCCCACCGTGGTGCCCAGCGTCGTCTCTCCGACGGAGAGCCCCACGGCGACGCCAAGGGTGAAGAGACTGTTGACGAGCGGCTTGCCGAACTCGGCCTTGGCCGCGGCGTGGAAGTCCACGTGGAGCGGCTGCGGGTTCATGGTCAGGCACGAGAACAGCACGTTGTCGGCTTCGGTGACGGTGCGGCCGGGCTGATGCTGGAACACCTGGCCCACCGCGAGCTCTTCGAAGAGCTTGCCGGCCATGGGAGAGCCTCCGATCAGCAGGCGGGCCGGTTCAGGACCCGCGGGTCGATCTTGCGCGTGAGGAGCTGGCCGTCGCCCGTGCTGCCGAGAAGCTTGCCCCGGTCGGCGATGACGCGCCCGCGCAGGATGGTCATGACCGGCCAGCCCGTCACCTGCCAGCCCTCCCAGGGGCTGTAGTCCGTGACGTGGAAATCGTCCTTGGTCAGCGTCTTGCGGATGGTCGGATCGATGAGGGCGAAGTCGGCGTCGCTGCCCGGCGCGATGACACCCTTGCGAGGGTAGAGGCCGAGGATCTTGGCGGCATTCGTCGCGGTGATGTCCACGTACCGCTCGAGCGACATGCCGCGCTTGCCCACGCCCTCGGTGAAGCCGATGCCCATGCGCGCCTCGGCGCCCACGTTGCCGCCCGTGACGTCCTCGATGGTCTTTCCCCTGAGCTTGAGGGCGAGGCTCGTCGGGTACTCGTCGGTGGCCAGGGTGGAGAGCCCGCCGTGCACGAGCCCGTTCCAGAGCGCGGCCTGATCCTCCGGGAACTTCAGCGAGGGATACGTGTGCGAGCAGAAGCCACGCGGGGTCTTGTAGTACTCCGCGTTGAAGCACGCGTACTGGTGGAGCGTCTCGCCGTACACGGGCAGACCCGCGGCGCGAGCCTCCGCGATGGCCTCCACCCCTTCCCGCGCCGAGGTGTGAACGAAGTAGATGCCCGCCCCCTTGGCCCGCGCGAGCGCGAT
>WNGD01014579.1_pt1 | contig 12288 bp, 13 predicted proteins | sample 5400671 | NCBI WGS metagenome assembly WNGD01 (sample SAMN13153369, study PRJNA577476) | soil metagenome | isolation source: 40 cm soil or saprolite under grassland replicate 2 | place: USA:California | collected 2016-06-15
TGCGTGAGCGGATTCCGATCTTGCGCAGAATCAGCGGAACGCGCTCTCGCCGGTGAGGGCCTCGCCGACGACGAGGGTGTGGATCTCGTGCGTCCCCTCGTAGGTGAGGACCGACTCGAGGTTGTTCACGTGCCGGATGACGGGATACTCGAGCGTCACGCCGTTGGCTCCGAGGATGGTCCGCGCCGAGCGCGCGACCTCCAGCGCCCCGCGGACGTTGCCCATCTTGCCGAGGCTCACCTGCTCGGGCCGCAGCGTCCCGGCGTCCTTCATCCGTCCGAGGTGAAGCGCCACAAGCGCAGCCCGGTTCAGCTCGAGCGCCATCTCCGCGAGCTTCTCCTGCGTGAGCTGGTAGGCGGAGATCGGCTTCCCGAAGACGATGCGCTCCTTCGCGTACTCGAGCGCGGCCTCGAAGCATGCCCGTCCCGCGCCCACCGAGCCCCAGACGATCCCGAAGCGAGCCTCGTTCAGGCAGGAGAGCGGCCCGCGCAGGGTCGTCGCCTCCGGAAGGACGTTGTCGTCCGGCACGCGGACATCCTGGAGGACGAGCTCCGACGTCACGGAGGCCCGGAGCGAGAGCTTGCGGTGGATCTCGGGCGCCGAGAAGCCGGGCATCCCTTTCTCGACGATGAAGCCGCGGATCGCACCGTCGTCGGTTCTCGCCCAGACGATCGCGACATCCGCGATCGTGCCGTTCGTGATCCACATCTTCGCCCCGTTCAGGACCCAGTCCGAGCCGTCGCGCCGTGCATGCGTCCGCATCGAGCCGGGATCGGAGCCGGCGTCGGGCTCGGTCAGGCCGAAGCAGCCGATCGCCTCGCCCGTGTGCATGGGCGGGAGCCACCGCTCCTTCTGCTCCTCAGAGCCCCAGCGCCAGATCGGGAACATCGCGAGCGAGCCTTGTACCGAGACCGCGCTCCGTACCCCCGCGTCTCCGGCCTCGAGCTCCAGGCAGGTCAGCCCGTACGCCACCGCGCTCGCCCCCGGCAGGCCGTAGCCGTCGAGGTGCATGCCGAAGAGCCCGAGCTTCGCGAGCTCGGGCATCAGCTCGCGAGGAAAGACCCCTCGCTCGAACCAATCCCCCACCTCGGGCAGCACTCGCTCGCGGACGAACTGCCGAACCGTGTCGCGAATCGCCCGCTCCTCGTCCTCGAGAAGGGCGTCGACCGCGAGCAAGTCGAGGGGATCGAGCGCGGGAAGGCCGGTCGTGGTGGTCGTCACCGCCACATCCTACGAGACGGCCGCCGCTCGCCTTGACCGCCCGGCCCGAACGCTCGTACACTGACTTGACTGACTAGTCAATCGAGAAGGAGCGCGTAGGCATGACGACGATGAAGACCGAGCTCGCCGACGGCGTGTCGTTTGCGCCGACGTCGGAGCAGCGCGAGCTTCGCGCTCTCACCCGCGAGTTCGCCGAGAACGAGATCCGGCCGAAAGCGGCCGAGTACGACGAGCACCGGACGCACCCTGCGGACGTCATCGCGAAGGCGCACGAGCTCGGGCTCATGAACGTGCATCTCCCGGAGGAGGTCGGCGGGCTCGGCCTGCCTGCGTTCGAAGGGATGCTGATCGGCGAGGAGCTCTCGTGGGGTTGCGCGGGCATGGCCGTCTCCGTCGTGGCCAACACGCTCGGCGCGGCGCCGGTCCTGCTCGCCGGCACCGACGAGCAGAAACGAGAGTGGCTTCCTCCGTTGATCGACTCGCCGATCCTGTGCTCGTTCGCTCTCTCCGAGCCCGACGCCGGCTCCGACGCCGCGCGGATCAAGACGACAGCCGAGCGTCGCGGAAACGAGTACGTCCTCAACGGCTCCAAGATGTTCATCACGAACGCGGGGCATGCGGCGTGGTCGGTGGTCTTCGCGTCGACCGATCGCGCTCAGGGCCATCGCGGGCTGTCGGCATTCGTCGTGCCGATGGTCGCCGACGGCGTCGTCGTCGAGAGGCACCTCGACAAGATGGGCCAGCGGGCGACCGACACCTCCGCCTTCGCACTGAACGAGGTCGTCGTTCCCGCCGCGAGCCGGCTCGGCGCCGAGGGGGACGGATTCAGGATCGCGATGCAGACGCTCGACTTCACGCGTCCGGGAACCGCCGCCGGTGCTGTCGGCGTGGCGCAGGCCGCGTACGAGTACGCGGTCGAGTACGCGAAGGAGCGGGTCACCTTCGACGTCCCGATCGCGATGCACCAGGGAGTCAACTTTCTGATCGCCGACATGGCGACGGAAATCGAGGCCGCGCGCCTCCTCACGTGGCAGGCGGCGTGGATGCTCGACTCGGGATACGGGCGGAAGGCGACGCTCTACTCCTCGTTCGCCAAGCGCTTCGCCGCAGACACCGCCATGAAGGTGACGACGGACGCCGTGCAGGTCTTCGGAGGCTACGGCTACATCAAGGAGTATCCGGTCGAGAAGCTGATGCGCGACGCGAAGCTCTTCCAGATCTACGAAGGAACCTCGCAGATCCAGCGGCTCGTGATCGCGAAGGAGATCTTCTTGCCGCGCGGCGACTAACGTCCGGGCTCGACGATGGCTCTCGAGATCGATCTGAGCGGCAGAGTCGCTCTCGTGACGGGAGGGTCGCGCGGGCTCGGAAGAGCCGACGCCCTGACGCTTGCCCGCGCCGGTGCCGATGTCGCGCTTGCCGACATCCTGGTCGAGTCCCAGGTCTCGGACGAGACTGATCGCTGGGGGGCGCTCGCGACGGCCGCCCGAACGCAAGGCCTCGTCCACACGGAGGAGACGGCCGAGGAGATACGCGGGCTCGGTCGCCGTTCACTCGCGCTCAGGTGCGACGTGACCGATCGCGAGCAGGTCGCGGCTGCGGTTGCCCGGACGGTCGAGGAGCTCGGCTCGATCGACATTCTCGTCAACAACGCGGCCACGCTCGACCACATCGGGCAGTTTCACGACCAGAGCCCGGAGCTCTGGGAGCGCGACTTGCGCGTGAACCTGTCCGGCTCCTTCAACTGCGCTCAGGCCGTCTGGCCGCACATGAAGGAACGCGCCTGGGGGCGGATCGTGAACATGGCGTCCGTCGCCGGGACGCTCGGAGGCTTCGGACAGGCCAGCTACTCGACGACCAAGGCCGGCGTCCTCGGCCTCACGCGCACGCTCGCGATGGAGGGTGGCCGCCACGGCATCACCTGCAATGCGATCGTCCCCGGCGTCATCGGCACGGAGGCCTTCCACATGGCGAACGCCGAGATGAACGAGCGCATCGTCGCCCGAACCGTCTTCAGGCGACCCGGCGAGCCGCAGGACGTCGCGAACGCGATCGCGTTCCTCTGCTCCGATCTCGCCGGCTACATCACAGGGGTGGGGCTCTACGTCTCCGGCGGCATCGAGCTCTTCGTCTTTTGACCAGGCTCTTGAGCGCGCTCGCTTCGAGCCGACCTCGCTAGAATCGTCGGTCCGGTGCGGGTCGACTCGCCTCTGTACGCGACTCGCTCCCGTGGTCGCCGTCCTTCATTACCGACGATTGGTTTCGCCGGCGGAGCGCTTTTGCTCGTCGCGGTCCTCCTCGGGCTCGCCTTCGCGGGCTCGAGCAGCGAGCTCGCTGCGGGCACGCGGATCGGCGGCGTCGACGTCGGAGGCCTGACGCACGAGCAGGCGGTCGCGAAGCTCGAGCGTCGCTTCGAGCGCGTCGCAGGCGAGCCCGTGACGTTCGTCGCCGGCGATGCGACGTTCCGGTTCACTGCGAACCAGCTCGGGGTGGAGCCGAGCTGGAGGACGGCGGTGGACGCGGCGGAGCGCGAGAACGACGGATTCGGGCCAGTCCGCGGCTTCAGGCGTCTCCATACCCGTGTGTTCGGGGCCGAGGTGGTCCCACCCCTCGCCGTCTCGAACGACGCGCTCGAGTTCGCGCTCGACGAGATCGCGCGCGTCGTCGACGTGGTGCCCGAGAACGCTTCGCTCGTCCGCCACGATCTCCGGATCGCGCTGCGCGCCGACCGCACGGGCGCGCGCATCGACCGTGCCGAAGCGGCTCGCTCGATCGTCCGTGCGCTCGGTGCGATCGACCGTCCGCGAGCCACGTTCGCGTTGCCGGTGGTCGTGGCCGAGCCGGCCGTGACCACTGCCAGCCTCGCAGGCGCCGCCCGGCGCGCCCGGATCGCCCTGTCGGCGCCCGTCTTCCTCCGCGGTGAGGCGCGAAGCTGGCGGCTCCCGCGCTCCAGAATCGCTCGCCTCCTCGAGCTTCCCGAGAACGGGAGGCCGACCCTGGCGATCGCCGGGCCCGCTGCCGTTGCCTACTTCCGAGCGCTCACGCGGCGCGTCGACAGCCCGCCGGTGGACGCGGGCTTCGACGTCTCGAGCACACCGGTGCGGGTGACTTCCGCGCGGGACGGCGTCGAGCTCGACGTGGTCGCCACAGCCAACCGACTCCTCGGCGCAGCCACGTCACGGACGAGCCGAACCGCGAAGCTCGTCGTGTCGCACGTCGAGCCCACCCGCTCGACGGCCGAGGCCCGGGCGATGGGCATCAGGCGCGAGATGTCGACGTACAAGACGTACAACGCGGGCTCGTTCGATCGCATCACCAACCTGCGACTCGGCGTCGAGGCTCTCGACGGGACGCTCGTGCCTCCGGGCGGGACGTTCTCGCTCAACGAGGCGATCGGCGAGCGCACCGTCGAACGCGGCTTCCGCCTCGCACCGGTGATCATCGGCACGAAATACGCGGAGGAGGTCGGCGGCGGAACGTCACAGGTCGCGACCACCGTGTTCAACGCCGCCTGGGAGGCCGGCGTCAGGATCACCGAACGGAACCCGCATGCGCTGTACATCAGTCGTTATCCGCTCGGCCGCGATGCGACCGTGTACTGGCCGTCGCTCGACCTGAAGTTCCTGAACGACACGCAGCACTGGATCCTCGTCAAGGGTTTCCCCGAGAGCGACGGAATCCGGGTGTCGCTCTACGGCCGCGAGCAGCGCCGGGTCGTGAGCTCGCCCGGGACGCAGAAGATCACCGGCGCGGTTCCCGTGAAGCGGGTGAAGGACCGGACGCTCGCCAAAGGAACGACGGTCGTCGAGCAGGAAGGGGAGCCGCCGAGCTCGACCTCCGTGACCCGCACGATCTACGACGAGAACGGCACGCTGATCCGGAGCGAGACCTGGAACACGAGCTACCGGGCCGAGGACCGGATGGTCCGCGTGGGCACGAAGCCGAAGCCGACGCCTAAGGCAAAGCCGAAGGGCGCTCCCTCGACTCGGGTCCAGCCGGTGCCGACCGGCGGCGCTACGACGACGCCGACTCGGCCTTAGAGATCGCGCTCGAGAGCCACTCCGGAACCCGCGTCGCTCGGTAGGTGTCGCGTAGCACTATCGCGTGGCTCGTGTGGCCCTCGGCCACGAGAACGTCACCGCGCGTGATCCGGTACTCGTAGCGAAACCTGGATCCGCGGAGGCCCACGCAGCGCGTCCAGATCGTCAGGCGCTCGTGGAAGTAGGCGGCCTTGTGGTAGCGAAGGTGCACCTCGGTTGTCAGCGCTTCCAGGCCGCGGTCTCTGATCGCCTGGTAGCCACCAGCGAACTCGTCGAGATACGCCACCCGTGCTACCTCGAGCCAGACGACGAAGGACGCGTGGTGCGCGATTCCCTGCGCGTCCGTCTCCGCGAAGCGCACGGTCACGGCGGTCGAGAAGGAGAAGCCCTCCACGGGTCAACCCTAAGATTCTCGGGTGTCCGCCGCTCGCCTGGCGTCGCTGATCCGAGAGCGGCAGCCGTGCGTCGTCCTGACGGGTGCGGGGATCTCGACCGAGAGCGGCATCCCGGACTTCCGCTCGCCGGCGGGGATCTGGGCGGAAGTCGACCCGTTCGAGGTCGCGTCGATCGATGCGTTCCGCCGCGATCCCGAGCGGGTCTGGGACTTCTACCGAAAGCGCATTCACACGCTGCTCGCGGCGGAGCCGAACTCCGCCCACGTCACGCTCGCCGCGCTCGAGCAGGCTGGTCTCGTCGAGGCGGTCGTCACCCAGAACATCGACCGGCTGCACACGCGTGCCGGCAGCAGGGAGGTCGTGGAGGTGCACGGCTCGATCCGCTCCGCGCTCTGCCCGAAGTGCGGGAGAGAGGAGACGGTCGAGGGGGTGCTCGCGCAGCTCGACATCCGTCCGGCTCCGCTGTGCGAAGCGTGCGGGGCGATTCTGAAGCCGGGGGTCGTCCTCTTCGGGGAGCTTCTGCCTGCGGCGGCGATCGACCGTGCGACCGAGCTTGCACGATCCGCGGAGCTGATGCTCGTCGTGGGCTCGTCGCTCGAGGTCTGGCCAATCGCCGGCCTCCCGCTCGAGGCCGGCTCGCTCGCCATCGTCAACGTCGGCCCGACGGCGCTCGACAAACGCGCCGTCCTGAAGATCGACGGCAGCGCCGGGGAGACGCTCGCGGCTGTCGCTGCGGCGCTTTAAGAACTCGTTTCAGAATGAAGCGAGTTCTAAGCACGAGTTGGGGGTCGACCTCGGCCGATCTGGGTGGTATGACTACCGCCGTGCCACAGGCGGCGACGACACGGCGAAAGACGACGGAGCGCGCAAAGTCTCAGTCGAAGGCGCTCGTCACGAAGCTGACGGATGCCGGAGAGGACGCGCTGCAACGGCTCGCGGAGCTCCCGGGCGGTCAGCGAGCGTTCGGGGCCTTCAACGAACTCCGCAATCGCGTGGACGAGCTGAGCAAGAAGGTGCGGGGCATCGACGAGCTCGAGCGCCGAATCAAGAAGCTCGAGAAGCAGGTCGCCGAGCTGAAGCCGCCTCGGAAGGCCACAACCCGCTCGACGCCGAAGCGCCCGCCGACAACACCCACTTAGGCTCGCGGAACCCGCAGACGTAGCGCCCGCGGGACGATCTCGAGATGGACCGGCGTCCTCCCGGGCTGCTCCCCGTCGAGCTCGATCGGCAGTGGCTCGTCCGCTTCGACCGTCACCCTCCGCCCGCGCAGGACCTCGAGCCGCGGGTGGTCGTCCGGAAGCGCCTCCGGACATAGCATCATCCCGCCCCCGATGAAGCGTCCGTTCGCGACGACGACGTCGATCATGCGCCCTTCGCGAACCTCGCCATCGACCGTGACTCGCATCCTCCCCGTCTGCCAGCCGAAGAAGACCGCGAGTGTCGCCCAGTAGTACGAGATCTTGCCGCCGAGCGCTTTCGAGGCCTCGTTCGCGCGCCGCGCGATCGCACCGCTGATGCCCGCGCTGCCGACGTTCGCGAAGTAGGCCCCTCCTTCTCCGCCGGCCCAGGTGCGAAAAGTCGCCCGTCCGAGGTCGATCTCGCGGATGTCGCCGGTGAGCGCGGTGGCGACCGCATCCTCGAGGCGCCGCGAGATACCGAAGCTACGGACGAAGTCCCAACCCGTCCCCCGGGGGATGACTGCAAGCTCGACTCCCTCGACACCCGCGATCCCGTTCACGGCCTCGTGGACGGACCCGTCTCCTCCGACCACGACGAGTCGAGTCGCTCCTCCGGCGACCGCAGCCGCAGCGAGCTCGGTCAGATGGCCGGGCCTCTCGGAGACGAACACGTCGCCCGAGAGGCCGAGCGCAGCGCAGCGGTGCGCGAGCTCCGGCCACTGCCGCCCCGTCGAGCCTGCGGCGGACGCCGGGTTGACGAGGAAGACCGTGTTGCTAATCGCCGGCAGTCGCCGTCGCGAGCGCGACGCGGGTCATCCGGTCGACGGCGTCGCGGAGCTCTTCGTCCGAGATCCGCACGAACTCGCTTTCGACGACGATGTCGCTGACCGTCAACAGGCAGCCGGTCAGGACGCCGCGCAGCGCGCCCAGGGTGAAGAGCGCCGACGCCTCCATCTCGACTGCGAGAATCCCTCGGCTCGACCAACGCCGGTACTGGCCGGCGTCCGGGTTGTAGAAGAGGTCGCTCGAGACGATCGGGCCGACGCGAATCTTCTGCTCGCTCGACTTCGCTACGTGGACCGCCTCGTGGATCAGCTCCCAGCTCGCGGTCGGGCAGTGCGGCTCCCCGCCGACGAGGTGAGTCGCCGTCGAGTCGGCCGGCACCGCGGAGAGCGCCACGATCATGTCCCCGAGGGCGTGATCCGGTTGCAGGCCCCCGCAGGTGCCGACCCGGAGCAGTCGCTTGACGCCAAGCTGGACGAGCTCCTCGAAGACGATCGTCGCGCTCGGACAGCCCATTCCCGTCCCCTGCACCGAGACCCGCTTTCCGTCCCAGCTTCCGGTATACCCGAGCAGTCCGCGCTCGGCGTTGACCTGAGTGAAGTCGCTCAGATACGTCTCCGCGATGTACTTCGCGCGCAGAGGGTCGCCCGGGAGGAGGCACGCCTCCGCGTAGTCGCCCGTCTCCGCACGGAGGTGGATGGGCACGGGCGGAAGCCTATGGATTCGGACGCGACGGGCGCGGCTGAACCCTTTCGTAGAGTGTTGCGAGTGCGCGCCCAGCTCGTCGATCCCACGACAAACGAGATCCTCGACTTCTGCGCGCGAGACCCGATCGAGCGCGTCTTCCTGGAGGAGGTGGCTCGGCGGAGCCTCGGCCGCTTCGTAGGGCTCTTGGACGGCGAGGAGCTGGTGGGCCTCTGCCACGTCGGCGTCAACGCGGTTCCCTCCGGCCGCGGTTGCGCCGCGTTCGCCCGCGACGTCGTGCGCGCGTCGCCGCGAATGCTGATCGGCGAAGCGGGTGCTGTCGGCGAGCTCTGGGAGGAGATTCGCGCGAAGCTGCCGAGGCCCCGCCAGGATCGTCCGCGTCAGCCGGTGTTCGTGATCCGCGAGTCGCCCGAGCCGGGCTTCACCGGTCTGCGGGCCGCGACCTTCGACGATCTCGAGCTCCTGCTGCCCGCGTGTGCGGCTGCGCACGCCGAGGAGCTGGGCGTCGACCCGATGCGGCGCGACCCGGAGGGCTTCCGCTGGCGCACGCGTGCGCAGATCGAGGACGGGCGCTCGTGGATCTGGGAGGAGGACGGCCTGATTCGGTTCAAGGCGGAGGCGTCCGCGTGGACGCCCTCCGCGGTCCAGCTGCAGCAGGTCTGGGTAGATCCTCCGGCTCGCCGGAGGGGATACGCGACACGGGCCCTGCGCGATCTCCTGCGAGACCTGCTGGCGCGCGTCCCGGCCGTCTGCCTCTTCGTCCGCGGCGAGAACATCGCGGCCATTCGCCTGTACGAGACCGTCGGAATGAAGCACGTCCTCGACTACCGCTCCGTCCTCCTCTGAGGCGAGGCAGAGTGGAGACGCTGTTCCTCGCGCGGCATGCGCTTGCGGGCTCGAATCAGGACGGGCTCGCGTCCTGCTCGATCCCCGGGCTCGGGCTCACGCACGAAGGCGTCGACCAGGCCGAGCGGCTCCGCTCGACCCTGGCCTCCGAGGCGATCGAGCTGGGCATCGCCAGCGAGCTTCGCCGCACGCAAGAGACGCTCGAGCTTGCGCTGGCGGGTCGAGAGCTCCCGCGCATCGTGGTTCCCGAGCTCGACGAGATCCGGTTCGGGAGCTTCGACGGCGGCCTCCTCTCCGACTATCGAGCATGGGCGGCTCGGGAGCCGCCGAACGTGTCGGCGCCCGGCGGAGGGGAGAGTCGGGCCGAGGCGGCAGCGCGGTTCGCACGCGGCCTCCGCAGCGTGCTCGAGCGCCCGGAACCGAACGTCCTGCTCGTCGGGCATGCACTCTGCCTCCGCTACTTCCTCGACGGGGCGCAGAGCCTCGTCCCCGCGCCCTTGATGACGCCTGTCGAGCACGCGGTTCCGTACCGGCTCACCGCAGAGGAAGCTCGCGCTGCGGCAGCGCTGCTCGAGGACTGGAGCCAGGCTCCCACGTTCCGCCCGCTCGTGGTTTGAGCACAATGACGGCGTGGCAGCGAACGTCCCGGAGCGCGTCGAATCCTGGATCCGCAGCCGGGACCTGATCCCGCCGGGCGGCGAGATCGCGTGCCTCGTCTCGGGAGGGCCCGACTCGACCTGCCTCTGGCACGTCCTCGGCGTCCTCGGCTACCGCGTCACCGCCGTACACGTCGCCTATCGCCTTCGTGGCGAGGAGTCGGAGGCCGACGCGCGCCACTGCCGCGAGCTGCTGGACGCGACCGTCCTCGTCGCAAGTGACGATGTGTCACAAGCCTCGACCGAGGCCGAGCTTCGCGAGCTTCGCTACCGACTCACGGAAGGCTTCGGTCTCCGCGCGACCGGGCACACAGCGTCGGATCAGGTGGAGACGATCCTCTACCGGCTCGTCTCGTCTGGAAACACGAAAGGCATCAAAGCAAAACGCGAGGACGGTGTGGTGCGTCCGCTGCTCGAGCTCTGGCGCGAAGAGACGGAGGAGTACTGCCACACGCAGGACCTGCCAGTTCGGCAGGATTCGTCCAATCCGGACACCAAGCGCGGGCTGATCCGGGAAGAGGTCCTGCCGCTCCTCCGGAAGCTCCATCCAGGGGCCGACCGGAATCTGCTCGCGCTCGCCAGCGAGCCGCCGAGGCTCCCGCGCAGCCTCGAGCGGACGCTTTCGGAGCTGCTCGCGTCCACCGCGGGGACCAAGGCCGCCGACCTCGGCCACGGAGTTCGAGCGGAGCGCGAGTACGGGCTCGTTCGCCTCGAGGGACGGGCCGAGTACGGACCGTGGCTCATCGAGAGTGACGTCCGCGGGCTGCACGTGAGAACAAGACGGCCCGGCGACCGGCTCGCAGGCCGGCGCAAGAAGGTGCAGGATCTGTTCGTGGACGCGAAGGTGCCGCGACGAGAGCGCGACTCCTGGCCGGTCGTGGTCGCCGGGGACGAGGTAGTCGCGATTCCGGGGATTGCCGAGGCGCCAGGCTGGGAAGGATCGGTCCGGGCATGGAAAGATGGGCTGGATGACTCAAGCTGAGCTCGAGCAAGGGGTCGGCGAGGTCCTCATCGACCAGGCGTCGCTGCAGGGCCGGGTTGTCGAGCTCGGCGCGGAGATTTCGGCCGACTACGCGGGCCGCGACCTGCTCCTCGTCGGCGTGCTGAAGGGCGCCGTCTTCTTCATGGCCGATCTCATGCGCGAGCTCACCGTTCCCTGCGAGATCGACTTCATGGCGATCTCGAGCTACGGCGCGGCGACGGACTCCTCGGGGGTCGTCCGGATCCTCAAGGACCTCGACATCAACATCGCGAATCGCGACGTGCTCGTGGTAGAGGACATCATCGACTCGGGGCTCACGCTCTCGTACCTGATGCGCAACCTGCGCGCGCGCAAGCCCGCCTCGCTCGAGATCTGCGCGCTCCTGACGAAACCCGAGCGCCGGGAGATCGACGTCCCGGTGCGCTACGTGGGGTTCGAGATCCCGAACCGCTTCGTGATCGGGTACGGGCTCGATTTCGCCGAGCGCTACCGGAACCTGCCGTACGTCGCGGTCCTGCACCCGGACCTCGTACCGAGCGCAACGTAGAACGGCAACAGCCGTTCCGCTTGCTGCTGTGCGTTGCGCGGCCCGGCCGAAGCGGATTCACTCCCGCGAGAGGCACTGCAGGGCTCTCCGTGAGTTGACGAGAAGGAGGGGCTCGTCGGAGAACCATGGGTTCCCCACGCTTACCCGGATCTGGTATCCACCGTCACGTAACGGAATCACCGCAGAACCGGCAAGCGGCTGGCGCCCGAATCTCTAGGCGCATGTGCATGCACCGAGAATCTCTCGGCCGGAGCGGGATTTACTCCCGCGGGAGGCCAGGCGCACCTGAATCCGTGCGGATCGCAGAAGGAGGGGTTCGTTGGGGGAACCACGGGTTCCCCCACGCTGAACGAGGGAGAGGGGGTAGCGGCAGTTTTGCCGAAGAAGTGCGGTGATACCCTGCCTCCACTGCCGTGAACAGATTTTTCCGTAGCGCACTCTTCCCGCCAGACGCTCCTTCCGGGCCGCTCGCAGGCGAAGAAGTACACGACGTCCGCGCTCATCCAGCAGGTCAAGAGCGGGAATGTGAACGACGTCGTCTTCAACCCGAACAAGCAGCAGATCAACTTCACCCTCGTCGACGGCACGAAGGGGAAGGTCAACTACGTGAGCCCACAGTCGGCGGCGCAGTTTCAGGATCTGCTCGAGAAGGAGAACGTCACCTTCGACTCCAAGGGCATCGGCTCGTCGGCGTGGTGGGCGCTGCTCGCGAACCTGCTCCCGTTCGTCCTTCTGATCGGGTTCTGGATCTTCCTCATGAACCAGGTCCAGGGCGGCGGCTCGAAGGTGATGAGCTTCGGCAAGAGCCGCGCCAAGCGGATGTCGCCCGACTCGCCGAAGGTGACCTTCAAGGACGTCGCCGGTGCAGACGAGGCGGTCGAGGAGCTGCACGAGATCAAGGAGTTCCTCGAGAACCCCAAGAAGTTCCAGGCGCT
>WNGD01008222.1_pt1 | contig 12286 bp, 10 predicted proteins | sample 5400671 | NCBI WGS metagenome assembly WNGD01 (sample SAMN13153369, study PRJNA577476) | soil metagenome | isolation source: 40 cm soil or saprolite under grassland replicate 2 | place: USA:California | collected 2016-06-15
GACCGCCTCGGCGATATTCCGGGCGACCTCGGGCGCGTGGGCAGCCATCGGCGGGATGTAGATGACGACGAGCGCGTCGACCTCGCCCGAGCGTGCCACGACCCGGATCGCTTCCGCGTACTCGGCCCCGCCGGCCGAGGCGATCATGTCCACGGGGTCCTCCGTGGACGCTTCGGGAGGGAGCGCCCGAGCCAGCTCCGCCGAGGTCGCTTCCGAGAAACGCGGGACCATGAGTCCACGGGCCTCCGCCGCGTCGGCGCACTGGACCGCGAGGCCGCCCGCGTTCGTGATGATCCCCACCCGGTTCCCCGTCGGCGCGGGTTGGTGCGCGAGGATCGCGGCGACGTCGAGCATCTCTTCCAGCGTGTCCGTCCGGATCACGCCGTTCTGCCGGAACAGCGCGTCCAGCGCCATGTCCGACGCCACGATCGCGGCGGTGTGCGAGGCCGCGGCGCGGATCCCGGCCGGGCTCCGCCCGCTCTTGACGGCGACGATCGGCTTCCGGGCCCCGATCCGCCGCGCGAGCCGCGCGAAGCGCTTCGGGTTCCCGAAGGACTCGAGGTAGAGCAGGACCACGTCGGTCCGCGGGTCCTGCGCCCAGTAGCTCAGGATGTCGTTCCCCGAGATGTCGGCCTTGTTGCCGACCGAGACGAACTGCGAGAGCCCGAGGCCGAGTTTCGCCGTCTGATCCATCACGGCGAGCCCGACGGCGCCGCTCTGCGAGAGGAACCCCATTCAGCCCGACCTCGGGATCCGTGTTCACGATGCCCATGCAGTTCGGGCCGATCAACCGCATCCCCGAGGCGCGACACACCTCGAGCAGCTCGCGCTCGCGCTGCGGCCCGTCCCCTCCGATCTCCGCGAACCCGGCAGAGATCACGACGAGGGCGCGCACGCCCTTCTGGGCGCACGTTCGTGCGACCGCGAGCACCTGAGCTGCCGGCACCGCGATGAAAGCGAGGTCGACCGCCACCGGGATGTCCAGGACGCTCGGGAACGCGGCGACGCCCTGCACCGCGGCGGCGCGGGGGTTGACCGGGTATACGACGCCGTGGAACCGCCCTTCGAGCAGGTTTAGGAACAGCCGGCCGCCGATCGCTCCGGGGTCGCGCGACGCGCCGATGACCGCGATCACGTCGGGGACCAGGAACGACCTGACCGCGTTCGCTGCGGCCTCGATGTCCCGATCCTCGAAATGACGAGCGGCGTCGTCGGTGAGCGTGGTCGGGATCGTGATCTCGATCGAGCCGGGGAGCGCGCGGATCCGCGGCGAGAACCCGCTCGCCCGGAACACGGCGATCATCGGATGGTTCTCCGGGAGCACCTCTGCGAGGAACGTCGTGATGCCGTGATCCCGGGCGCTCTCGGCGAGCTGTCCGAGCAGCAGCGAGCCGAGCCCGCGACGTTGGACGCGATCGCTGACGCTGACGCTCACCTCTGCGCGCGAGCCGTCGGTCCGGAAGTACTGCGCTCCACCCACCACCGTTCCCTCATCCCCGCCGGTCAACGCGAGCAGCGTGAGGTGCTTCGGAGGATGGACGTCCACTGCCTGCGCGGCGATCTCGCCGACGTCGACCACCGAGGAATGGAAGCGCAGACGCCGGCTCTCCGGCGACAGCTCGATCAGGTATCGCTCGACCCGGACCCGGTCCGCGGGGGTGGCCGGACGGATCCGCACCGTGGAGCCATCGCGCAGGACGCGGTCGACCGGCGCGATCGGAGCCGAGGTGCCACGCACGGGAACATCCTACGCAGGGCGGTCTCTGGGACCCGAAGGATCAGCGAGCGAGCGGCTCGGCGCTCGGGCCCAACGACCCGGAGAACTCGATCCGATCGCGCCCGGCAAGCTTCGCCCGATACATCGCTGCGTCCGCTTCGCGGATCACGTCCTCGGGGCGGGCGTTCCCGTCGACGCAGATCGCAACCCCGAGGCTCGCGGTCGTGGTCACGTGCTCGCCTCCGATCGCGAACGGTTCCTTCAACTCGTCCGCCAACCGCTGCGCGAGGAGCTGAGCATCTCCGGATGTCGAGACGTCCCCGACGAAGATCACGACGAACTCGTCGCCGCCGTAGCGCGCAACGGTGTCGGTCGGGCGCACGGCCGCCGACAGTCGTCCCGCGACCTGGATCAAGAGCTCGTCCCCTGCTCCATGGCCGAACGTGTCGTTCACATCCTTGAAGTCGTCGAGGTCGAGGAAGACCAGCGTCGCTCCGACGCCCGGTTCGCGATCCGTCCGGGCGAGCGCCATGGCCAGCCGGTCCAGCAACAGCTGCCGGTTCGGCAGTCCGGTCAGGACATCGTGCACGGCCCGGTGCAGCAGCTCGTCCTCGACGAGCTTCCGAGCGCTGAAGTCCTCGAGCATCCCCATGGCGTAGAGCGGCAGGAGGTCCGGTCCCCGGACCAACGTGACCACGGTGCGGCACCACAGGAACGATCCGTCCTTCCTGCGGAAGCGATGCTCAGCCCGGCAGCGGTCGCGGTGGCCGGCTCGCAGCTCGGCGAGCTCATCGAGGATCTCTTCGTCGTCCGGATCCACCAGATCGGCGAGCGGGATGCCGCTGAGCTCGCCTTCCTCGTACCGGCCCAGCCATTCGATGGTCGCGTTCGCTTCGGTGATCCGCCCGTCCAGCGCCAGGGTGAAGACGCCGATCGCGGCCGCGTCGAAGAGGGTTCGGAACTTGAGCTCGCTGGCGGCCATCGCCTGCTCGGCTCGCTTCCGCTTCGTGATGTCGACCATGACCCCTTGCCAGTACACGGTGCCGGTCGACACGTCCGGGACGACCGCCGATTTCTCGCTCACCCACACGACATGGCCGTCACGGTGGATCAGCCGGTATTCCTCGCTCAAGGCCTGCATGTGCTTGCGAGCGTTCTCATCCGCGGCGACGATCCGGTCGCGATCGTCTGGGTGCAAGATGCGCAGCCAGAGCTCGCTCTCGTCGAGCCACTCGCTCAGCGGGTAGCCGAGCATCTGTTCGACCTGCGGGCTGATGTACAGCGGGATCGAGTGGCCCGGGTCGTCCACGATCACGCGGTCGAGGTACGTCGCGACGCCCGGTATGTTCTCGGCGAGCGTGCGGAACTGCTCCTCGCGCTCCTGCGCGCGGTTGGTCTCGGCCTCCCCCGCCGGGGAGCCGTCGTGCTCATCGGTTGTCTGCATCCGCGTCGGCGCCGGGCGGACCCACGCCGCGACCGGCACTCCCTCAGAGTCATCGGTCGGTGGCACGCAACCCTGAGGCGCAGACCACCGCGGAGCAGCAGGAACGGCTGTTCACGCGCCCGCCGCCTCACGGTTGGTTCGAAGGCTGACAAGATGGGGATGCTGGAGGGGCGAGGACAACGATCGGAAGGAGGAGGCGAGATGAACCTGAACAGCGTCTTGATCGGGTCGGAGGCCCCGGAGAGCCTGGCGGACTACTACACGAAGCTCTTCGGCAAGCCCGGCTGGGAAGACGGAGGCTACACGGGCTGGCAGATCGGGAGCGGGGGGATCACCGTGGGACCGCACGATCAGGTCAAGGGGAGGAACACCCAACCCGGCAGGTTGATCTGGAACATCGAGAGCGCCGACGTGAAGGGCGACTTCGAGAAGCTCAAGGCCGCCGGCGCGAGCGTGGTGCAGGAGCCCTACAACCCCGGCGAAGGCGAGTCCACGATGTGGATCGCGACGTTCTCAGACCCGGACTCCAACTACTTCCAGCTCGTCAGCCCCATGTAGCCGCGGTCAGGAACGGCCTCGCACTCGTCCGTCAGTCGACCATCTCGTGGAGGCGGTGTTCGATCGCCTCCACGTTGTCACATGACGTAGTCTTCGCTGCGGTCGGACGCTGGAGGAGGAGTCATGGCTGCACACGACGACGCAGAGCTGGTTCGGAAGGGATACGAGGCGTTCATCGCCGGCGACATGGAGTGGCTGAACGAGCACCTGCACGAGAACGTCGTGTGGCACGTCCCCGGTCACAATGAGACGTCGGGCGACTATCGTGGCCGTGAGAGCGTGCTGGGCTATTTCGCCAAGAGTGTCCAGATCGCACTTCCGGAGTTCGAGATGCACGACATCGTCGCGTCCGACGACCACGTGGTCGCGCTGACGACCATCCGCTGGCGTCGCAACGACAACGGCGAAACCTTCGGAGACCGCATCGGCCAGGTCTTCCATCTCCTCGACGGCCGGGTGGTGGAGGTCTGGACCATGGGCGAGGACCTGGCCGGGTTCGACCGGTTCCTGGAGGGCGCTCCCGGATAGCCGGGGAAACCTCGTAGCGCGAGAGGCCCTCACACTCCTTCGTCGAAACCGACCCGGTGTGAGGTCAGATCGATGAAGACTTCGGCGATCTCGGGGAGCTCCTTCCGCAACGTGTGGTCGATCTCGTCGAGTGAGCTCGCGAGCTCATCCGCGGTCTTCCCCGGCGCCGGATGCACCTTCGCCGCCACGATGACCTCCTGTGGCGCCCCGTAGACGGCTTGCACGCTGAGGACCTCGTCGATGCTCGGCGACCGCTCGATGATCGCGTAGACCCGCTCCAGCCGCGCGGGGAGCATCGATCGACCGATCAGCAGGTCGGCGAGCGGCCGGGCGAGACCGAAGGCGGTCACCGCCAGGAGGAGCCCGATCAAGAGTGCGGCGATCGCGTCGGCGTTCTGCAGGCCGGCGAACTGATGTAACAAGAGCCCCCCGGCGGCAAGCGCCAGGCCGACCAACGCGGCGCTGTCCTCGACGACGATCGCGCGAAGCGTCGGCTCGCTCGTCTGCCGGAGGAAGTCGATGGTGGACTCGCCCCACAGGGCAGCCTCCCGCCGCGTCTGGGCGAGGCTCTGCAGTAGTGAGGTCCCATCGGCGGCGAAGGCGACCGCCAGTACGACCCATGCAACGATGTACCGTTCGACCGCCGCCCCGGCAAGCAGCTCGCGAACGGCGAGTGCGATCGAGAGACAGCCGCCGATCAGGAACGACGCGATCGCGGCGACGAATGCCCACAGGAACCGTGCGCCCCCATGCCCGAGTGGATGCAACGCATCCGAGGGGCGGCGGCCATGCCGCAGCGAGAGTCCGAGCAGGAGTTCATTGACCGAGTCCGCGGCCGAATGAGCGGCCTCCGCGAGGAGCGCCGCGGAACCGGTCGTCAGTCCGGCGACGAGCTTGGCTGCCGCGACCAGGAGGTTCGCGAGCAACGCGACCGCGATACTGCGTTGGTTCCGGCCACTCTCGCCGGCTCGACGCGCCGCGAGCGAGTGGCGCAGCGGGATCGCCCGTCGGGGAGGTCGGGCAGCGTCCCGAGGTCGGGTTGGTTCTGGCTCATCCGGTGCCGGCAACGGGCTACGTTACCTCCGGAGCGGAGGCTACGGTCCGGGCGACAGCACGGCGGCGACCTGGTCGAGGGTCTCGACCGTCGGGCCCAGGTCGAACACGGTGCTCAGTCGTCGGGCCCACCGACGCATGTCGTCGACCGGCATCGGGTTCCAGGCGAACGGCGGCCCCGCGACGTCGCCCGACCCATCCGGCCACGCTTCCCGCTGGAGTGCCCGCGCGACCGGCTTCTCGGCGTGGTTCATGAGTGGCACCATCGCCGCGTCGATCAGCGGGCTCTCGTCTCCGGCTCGCCACACCTGCTCCATCACGTCCATCTGGAGTGAGTAACACGCATCGAAGAGCGTCGACAGATCGCGGAGCTCGCCTTCGGGCAGGTCACCCGTCGACGGATCGAGGCGCATCGGATGCACGGCGCCGAGGGGTGTCCTCCCCTCGGCGATGTCGAGGAACCGCCAGTAATGAGCGGGCTCCGGAGCGCCTTGAAACCCGAACGGCTCGAGCTCGAGGTGATCGAGGCGGGGCGTATCGAAGCCGACCGGCGCGAACGCGGAGGTGTGCGTCCCCTCACCTTGTTCGACGATCACCTCGATCGCGAGCAGGGCGGAATCGACGTCGGTCACGGCGAAGAGCGTGCCGCCCCCGTGTCCGGCATATCCCTTGGTCACCTGCTGCTCCGGGTCGCCGGTAAACGCCTCGTCCCGCAGACGGGCGAGCGCCGCGACGATCGCCTCGTAGAACTGCGCGAGCGTCTCGTAGCGGTCGGCCTCGGGCCGCGCGCCCTGCTCCTCGGGCTGCTCGATCCGCAGGAACACGTCGCGCACGAGCTCGACCGAGGCCGGTGCGAGGTGCAGCACGAGCGGGATCTTCGGGTCGTGATGGCGCATCGGTTCGGGATAGCTGGGGACGGCATCGCCCGTGAAGCGCGGACGTCCGCCCACCGCGGTCAAGATGTTGGCCGCGAGGGCGGCGTGAAGCATCTCCTCGCGAACCACGTACTTGATCGAGGTCGCCGCGGTGGAATCGGGATCGACCACGCTCCACATCGCGTACTCGTACGGCGGGATCGTGCTGTGCTCGACCTCGACCGCCCACTGAAGGTGGCGGCGCAGATCCTCGATATCCGCGATCGGCTCGACCATGGCCCCCAAGCTTCGCGCGATGCTACCCGCGCGGTGTCCGATGAGCACCTTGTCGTTCGCGATGTGTACCGATCGCATACGCGTGGACTGCTTCGGCTCGGTTGTCCCGAAGCGGCCCGGGCCCTCCGAGCTGAGGTCTATGCATGGGCTCGTTGCCCGAGGATCGTCGCCACGACCGCCGAGACGTCGAGGTCACCTGCTCCCCCCTCGGCCGCCTCGTCCAGCCACGCTCGCGAGGCGTCCGCCACCTTCAGGTCCCGACCCGCAGCGACAGCCGCCTCGGTCACGAGCTGCATGTCCTTGAGCGCGAGGCTCAGTTTGAAACTCGGCGGATAGGCCTCTGATTCGATGTTTGCTCGCTTAGCCCTCGCGGTCGGTCCGACGGGCGAATCGGCGAGGACATCGAGGACCACCGTGTGATCGAGCCCGAAGATCTCGCCGAGGGAAAGGGCCTCTCCGACGGCTGAGATCGCCGCACCCAAGGCGGAGTTCGTGACCATCTTCGCGGCGGCGCCAGCGCCGGGACCGCCGACGTGCCGCACCGTCCCGAGCGACTCCAAGATCCCTCGAACGCGTTCGAACGCCTCATCGGTGGCTCCGACGAAGATGTCGAGAGTGCCGCCGGTCGCCTCCGGAACGCTCCCGCGAACGGGGGAGTCGACGACGATCACACCGTTGGGCACTCGTTCACGCACGGAGCGGATCGCGTCTGGACCGACGGTGGACATGTCCATCAGCATCTGGCCGGGACCGAGAGCCCCAGCAAGGCCTCCCTCGAAGACCACACGCTCGAGAACCTGTGGGTTGGCAAGCATGGTGATCGCGACGTCGACCCCTGCGGCCGCTTCGACGGGCGAGGTCGCCGCCATGGCGCCGCGATCGACGAGGGCCTTCGTCTTCTCCTCCGTTCGATCCCAAACCGTGAGATCGTGACCTGCCTCGAGCAAACGGGTTGCCATCGGCGTGCCCATCATGCCGAGGCCGAGGAAGGCGATCTTGGTCATCTCGTACCTCCTTCCTGCGTCGGCATCCCCTCTGGGTGAGGTCCCCAGACAGGTCTCGCGTCGACGAGCGCAGCGTCGATGGCCGCGAGGTCCTCCGGTGCCAGCTCGATGTCCGCGGCGGCGGCCGACTCCTCGAGGTGCACAGGTCGCCGGGCCCCGACGATGGTCACGTGCACCGCCGGATGCGCGAGGGTCCAGGCCACCGCGAGCTGCGGCAGTGTGATGCCGCGCTCCTGGGCGATCTCCTTCAGCCGCTCGACGACCGCGAGGTTGCGACGGAAGGTCTCGCCGGTGAAGTCCGGACTGCTCGCCCGCCAGTCGTCGGGAGCGAGCTTCGTCTCGGATGTCATGGTTCCCGTGAGCAGTCCGTGCGCCATCGCGCCATACACGAGCACGCCGATGTCGTGATCCATGGCGTAGGGCAGGATCTCGTCCTCGATCTCGCGACGGAACAGGTGATACGGGGGCTGCGTGGTCTCGACCCTGCTGAAGCGAGCGAGCTCCTCCATCTGCTTCACGTCGTAGTTCGAGACACCGACGTGGCGGATCTTGCCCTCCCGCACCAGGTCTTCGAGCGCCCCGGCGGTCTCCTCTGGGGGTGTGTGCTCATCGGGCCAGTGGATCTGGTACAGGTCGATGTAGTCCGTACCGAGGTTCCGCAAGCTCGATTCGACGCCCTCCCGCAACCACCGGCCGCTCGCATCTCGGAGGAGCCGGTCTCCCTCCACGCGGAGGCCGCCCTTCGTTGCGACGAGCACGTCCTCCCGCCGGGCCCGCGCCCAAAGAGCCTCACCCAGGAGGCGTTCGGCCGCACCGAAGCCGTAGCCCTCGGCCGTGTCGAACAGCGTGAACCCGAGCTCGACCGCGCGGCCGATCGTCGCCTCGGCCTCGGCCGTGTCGAACCGACCCCAGTCCCCACCGAAAGACCAGGTCCCGAAGGCGATCCGTGAGACTTGGAGCTCGGTCGTGCCCAGGCGGACCCGCTCCATGGTTGCGTCTCCTCTCTCCTGAACGGTCGCTTACGCGTTCCTCGTCTCCTTTCTATCCCCATCTCCGGGATCGCGTTCGGCCACGGGGGCTACTCGGACCCGCGTCTCGTCCGGGACTCAGGCGCGGGTACGAGGGTCGACCCTCCGATAGGTCAGGAAGAAGTCGGTCGTGTAGTTGGTGCCGTCCTCGGCCTTCTCCCAGCGCCCGGTGATCGTGTTTCCGTCCTCGCTGATCGTCCCGAAGAGGCGCTGCGGGAACGGCTCGCCATCCCGCCAGAGCTTCCATTCGCCCGCACCGATGCTCCATCTCGTAGATACGGCAGACCCCTCGCTCGTCGGAGTACAGCTGGACGTAGGTTCCGTTCGCCGCGTCGCACCCGATGATCGAGATGCCGTCCGGCGCCTCGGGCAACTCCACGGTCGAGCGTTCGATCAGGTGCGCTCCGGAGTTATGCCATCCGAAGGTGGACCGCCCGCCGCCGGGCCACGGTTCGCCATCCCCCGACGTGGCCTCGAGCGTCCACTCGTCGACCAGGCTTTCGAGCTTCTTCAGCGCCTCCTCGGCCGTCGGCTGGTCCATCGTTCCGTCCCTCCTCACGCTCGCTCGTAGATCTGGATCTGGACGTCGTCCTTCCCGACCGTCTTCGCGTCGGCGAGCCGGAACCTCCGCCTGTCGATCCCATCCGGGAACGGCCTCTTGCCCCGTCCGAGGATCGTCGGGAAGAGCATGAGCCTTAGCTCGTCCACGAGGTCGTTGGCCAGCAGTGTCTCGACCAGCATGCCGTTGCCGGCAACCAGGACGACACCGTCGGTCTCTCGTCGCAGCTTCGCCGTCTCCTCCGGAACGTTGCCGGAGATCACCGTCGTGGGCCGCCGAGTCGGTTCCTGGAGGGTGGTCGAGACGACGCACTTCGGATCGCTGTTGAGCTTGTCGGCGAACTCGCCCTCGCGGGAAGGCCAGGCCGCAGCGAATCCTTCGTACGTCACCCGGCCGAGCAGCTGGACCTTCGCCTCCATCAACTCGTCGAGCTTGAACCTGTCGCCGTCGTCGCCCGGTCGCATTCGAAGGTCCGGCCGCCGTGCTCGTAGTTCTCGCTTCCGCCTGGATCCTCGAATAGCCCGTCGATCGACACGAACTCGGTTACAACGAGCCTGCCCATCTCCCCGTCCTTTCGACCTCTTCCCTCCTGATCCGCGACCAAGCTGAGCGCGACGCGATCTCCTTTCGACGGATGTGGGCCGCTTCACACCCCCATCCGTAGTAAGGGCATGGGTTTCGAGGTTTGCTCACTTTCGGGAGGTGGTGAACGAGTCTCACGCCTCGACCCGGGGTCCGATCCATCCGCGAGACAGGGGGTTTGTATGCGTGGGATCAGGGTCAGTTCAAGGATCGGATTCATCTTCGTCACGGGGCTCCTGTCCGTTGCCCTCACCGGCAGCGCGGCATTCGCCGCTCAGGGAAGCACGAAAGGCGCCGCGGGCCAGATGCCCGCCTTCTACGACGGTGAGTTATTCACCGTCAACATGTTCCAGGTGCCGGGCTCGTTACTCGGAAGGAACCCGAGCGTCAACACGATCTATGCCTCGAACGATCTGGACGAGGAACAGGATTTCATGCCCGTGATCGATGCCATCCAGGGTGACGGATTCAATCCCTTGTGGCAGCAGGTCCTCATCGTTTTCAACGCCGGATTCACTCCGCACCAGTTCGTTTCTGACACGCAGGTCCTGGCGGCTGCGGCCGGAGCCAATCCCGAGATCACTCTCGTCGTGACGGACGAAGTGTATCGGTGTTCGGTCGTTGGCCCGAAATAGCGGGACGACGGGGACACCATGAAGCTACCCGGACACTATGAAATTCGTGCAGAAGATGTGCGCGCGGGAAGGTTCACATGGATCATCCTGACGTCAGCCCGGGCATGGGGGCGCGCCGGCGCCGCATAACGTGAGCCCCTCGCCGATCCGGACGCCTTCGGTGTAGACCGACCGAGGCGTGAAGCCGAGCAGACGGTCGGCCTCGGCTAAGATCGAGGCATCGTCGGATCGCGTGAACGAGAACCTGATGGTCACGCATCCGCCGGGGAACACGTAGTGCCGGATCGTCGCCGTCTCCGCGTCCGACTCCTCGAAGAGCCGGAGATCACTCGGTCCGGTCAGTGCGACCTCGACGGAACCGGTGAGGTCGCAGTCCGGGGTCATCGTAACCTCGACCGCCCGCGCCCCGACGCGGTCCGAGTCGAGCCAGAACCGAACCGAGCCTGAGCGCACATCGGATCCGGCGTAGCTCCACCCTGCCGGGAGCGGCTCGATACACGGGATGAACGTCGCCGAAGGCACGGCCTGCGCCGCGAGGATGAAGATCGATTGCCGGTGGACCCCTTCGCAGGAGACCTGCGCGTAGTGGCTGGCGGTACATGCCGAGGGGCTCAGTGCGACGACCGCGGCCAACCCGAACGCCCATCTCCGGGACTGCCTCACAGGAGGACCCTCCAGTTCGCTGCGACCAGGGTGAGCACCGCCAAGGCCCCGGCACACACCCCCAACGCAAGGCTCACCCGCCGTGCGCTCCATCGCTGGATCGCGACCGGTTCCCTTCGGGGGGCCATCGCCCGGAATCGACCAGCGAGATCGCGTCCATCTCTCTTGAGCGCGACGCGGAGCTGGGTCGGGGTAGCGACACCGCGCGCGGCGGCGAACGCTTCGGCGATGTCATCCTCCGTGAAGTGGCGAAGCGCCGCGCGGTACACGCGCTCGGCGTCACTCCGCAGCGCGAGGACCAGCATCATGTTCGCGAGGTCGACCGCCTGGCGCCACGGCGAGGGCCGGACCTGCACGAAGAACACGTCGATGAGCAGCACCTTCCCGTTGCGCACCATCAGGTTGGCCGGCTTGATGTCGCGATGGGCGACCCCCGCATCCCAGAGCCGCCGGATCAGCGTGAGGCCCTCATCGATCACGCCGTCATCGACGTCGGCCTCGCCGATCTCTCGGGCACCCTCGAAGAACTCCATCGCGATCAGGTATTCGCGCTCGGGCGTGATCTCGACGATCCCGAACGGCTCGGGCACGGCGACGCCCTGGTTCCGCAAAAGGAGGAGCGTGTAGTCCTCGTACTCCACGAACCGGCGGACGCTCTGGAACGGCGCCTCGTCCTCGAGCGACCCGTAGAGGATCGTGCGCCCGAGCTTGTACCACCGGTCGGCACGCACGTGGTTGGTCGCGTAGAGCTTCGCGAACAGCGGCCGCGCGGACGCGTCGACGCCGGAGGTCACTGAGAGGCGAAGAGGCGTGGATCCCCCGGAGCCTTCCAGCCCGACGGGCCTCAGGTCGAGGACCGTGAGGCCGAGCTGATCGTGCACCGCCGCTCTGATCGCGTCGCCACGCCGGCCCCTCACATCGAGGTGTGCCGTCCGTCCACCTCGATAGGTCACCGGGAACACGTCGTTCGGAGCCACGAGCCGAAACGCCACGACCGGGATCGCGACCCCGAGGATGACGGCAGCGATCACATCCGTGGGGTTGTCGAGCGCGAGGTAGAGCCGGTTCGCGCCGAAGCCCGCGATGATCGAGCCTGCGAGCCACATGCCGTTCGACCTCTGACGTCCCGATGGCAGCAACCCGTATGCCGCCCCGACGAGCGTGACCGTGAGCGCCGCCACCGGTGCCGAAGGGAAGGAGAACCCGCTCCAAGACCCAAGGATCCGCACCCCTACAGGACGCGCCACCGCCACCAGGATCGACAACTCGTACACCACGGCCTCGACGGCGACGACGCTGATGAGGAAGGCTAGGAGGTGTCGCCAGCGCCGGAACACGACGAGCGCTATCAAGGTGCCCAGCCG
>WNGD01005490.1_pt1 | contig 12285 bp, 9 predicted proteins | sample 5400671 | NCBI WGS metagenome assembly WNGD01 (sample SAMN13153369, study PRJNA577476) | soil metagenome | isolation source: 40 cm soil or saprolite under grassland replicate 2 | place: USA:California | collected 2016-06-15
GCTGCTTATTTGGCCTTGCTCCGACTGGGGGTTACCGTGCCACGCCTGTTACCAGGCGCGCGGTGGGCTCTTACCCCACCGTTTCACCCTTACCCTTGGATAAAGGGCGGTCTGTTTTCTGTGGCCCTTTCCGTCGCCTCACGGCGCCCAGGCGTTACCTGGCAGTCTGCCCTCGGGAGCTCGGACTTTCCTCGACACGCCACTCCAACCGGCATGCCGCGACCATCACGCCCTACCGCCACCCGGCAGGAAACCTACCGGTTGTGGAAGGGTCAGGGCAAGTCTGGTCGTTCCGAACGGGGACTAGCGCACGAGCCTCCGCAGCAGGCGGCCCAGGCTGTCCTGCGGCAGGCGCTTGCCGGCGCCTGGCCCGGCGGGCTCCTCGGGCGCGAGCCAGAATCCGTCACTTTCGTCGAAGACCAGCTGCTTGACCCCCGACCAGTCGCGAGCCCGGAGCGACGGCGCAACGAGGGCTACCGCGTGCACGAGGTTGAGGCCGCGCGCGCGGTAGAGTGCGAGCAGGTCACGCGTCCAGACCTCTGGCGTGAACAGGAGCAGCGGCCGGTCCGGAAGCCCGAAGCCGCGGAGCAGGCCGAGTGTGAACCAATCGGCCGGCGGCTGCGCCAGCCGGAACGCGAAGTAGAGATCGCGCCGCTGCTTCAACACCCGGTCCCGCAGCCCGGTGGCGCGTGCGGCGACCTCATCCTCCAAGGCGCGGTAGTACCGGGGCAGGAGCCCGGCGTCGCGTAGCGCCGGGTAGCGGGCCGCGTACGGGAGCGAGTCCCAGCCTCCCCCCGCTGCGCCCGCTCGCGTGAGGACCGCGAGGCCGCTCCGCCACGCGGCGTCGCAGAACTCCTGGCCCATCGAGTAGGTCCGCGGTCCGCCGACGTCGAGACCGAGCGCGATGACGAGCGTGCGCTGCTCCGCGGCGAGCCGGCCGAGGGCGCCGTACGCCGAGGGCAGCCCCTCCGCCCATAAGGTCGAGTCGAGGGCGCACGGGACGGCGAGCGCTTCGCCGCGCGCGCCCCGCGACGAATCCGCTGCGGCGTGGCGCGCGTTCCCGTAGTCCAGCAGGGGGATCCACGCGACGCTTGTCGGCTGCAGCCGCTTCACCGCGTCCGCCCAGGCGCGGCGCACGGCGTCGCGCTCCTCCCAGCGCACGTGCAGGGAGTCCATGCTCTCCGGGCTGGCGTCGCCGGCCAGCAGGTTGAATCCGCCGGCATCGAGCAGCACGACGAGCGAGTCGAGCGAGGCGCCTGATCGTACTGCGCGCCGCCCGTCACGCGTCGCGAACAGCGGCGTCCATAGCACCCGCATGCCCTGCTGCCGCAGCCACTCGGGGGTGCTCGTCGCGCGGGCGAGCTTCCGGTCCGGAGAGAGGGGCAGAGCGATCGTGTCTAAGCCGCGCGGAGGAAACATGAGCGGGGGCGCCAGCTCGACGGGAACAGGCGCCGGCGCCAGCGCGAGCGGCACTCCGTGTGCGGCGGGTGGGACGTGCGCCCACTCGGCCGGGCGTCGGGTCCAGCGGGCGAGCGCATGAAGGAATTCGCCCGTCCGCTCCAGCGCGTCGAGCTGCTGCACGGGAGCCGTGGTGGGCCGGAACTGCGGCCCTAGCGCACCGAGCGCGTGGCGGCTGATGACCACCACGAGCCCGTCGCCGATACGGGCGGCCGCCGCCACGCCCGCACGCGGCCGGGGCGCGGGCGTATGCGGGGCCCGCACGAAGGCGTGCCGCGAAGTCACGGCGAGGAGCTGGGAAGAGTCGCGCGTCGCGAGGACATCATTCCGGTCGAGCGGAAACGGATCGAACACCGATCCCAGCGGCTCGTCGCCCAGGACTCGGGCCTCGACCCAGGGCTGTGGGCGGCCGGTAGTCGTAGGCGTGTGCGCGGTGGTGTCTTCGAGGAGCCGGTCGCCGATCGAGATCCCCGTCCCCGCGAACTCGAGCCAGCGGTTCGCCGTCCAGCGGTCCAGGTACCCTTCTCCGTCCGCATCGTAGCCGAGCACCACCACGCCGCCCCGGACCCCCCACTCGGTGAGCAGCGCCAGATCGCCGGCGGTGAGTGCGTCCGACGGGGCCTCGGGCTCGCGGCCCAGCAGGAACAGCAGCACCCGGTAGCGCTCGAGATCGGCGCGCGCGAGGTGGGGGTAGAAGCGGCGGTACTCGACCGTGTAGCCCTCGTCGTGCCAGGGTAGGACCGTGCCGTTCAGGAGGGCGGGGTCCGACAGCGCGAGGTCGAGGAGCAGCAGGCGGCTGGCCCGCGGCTGGCAGGCGACGAGGAACAGCAGGGCGGTCAGGCGGACGGCTGGACCGGCGGACCGTAACGCGGCCACGAGCCGACCTACCCACCGCCCGACCGCCCGACCGCCCGACCACCTCATTCCGGCGCCGACTCCGCAACGAGCTTCCCGAACCGGGAATTGGACCTGACGGGGTCGAACTCCGGCGCCTGCAGGTAGAACCACAGCCGTGCGCCGCGGGGGCGAACCTGCTCGAGCAGCGCGAGCGCCCGATCCGACTCGCGCAGGGCCACGAGCGCGCGTCCGACCCACGCGGCGTCGGTGACCGTTTGGTTGCCCGTGGACCGGACCTCGTGCTCCAATCGCTCGATGCGGGTTCGCGCGGCCGACGTGTCGGCGGCCTGCAGCTCGAGGAGCGCCAGGACTGCCTCGCCGGGCACTCGGAATCCCGACCGGAGGCGCGCGGCCGTCTCGGCGTCGGCACGCGCCTCGGCGGGTTTGCCGAGCCGGAACTCCGCGACGGCCCGGAGCACGTAGGCATAGTCGGCTCCGGGGTCGATGGCGAGGGCGCTGTCCGCCCAGCGACGGGCCTCCGCGTAGCGCACCCGCCGCGCGGCGACACGCCCGAGGTTGAACAACGTGATCGCTCGCTCGGGTTCGAGCTGGAGCGCTCGGCGGTACATGTCGGCGGCGGCAGAGTCGCGGCCCAGCCAGAGCAGTGCCATCCCGTATTGGTGATGCGCCTCCGCATTCCGCGGATCGAGCGCCAGGGCGCGCAGCAGCGCCTCGCGCACGCCCGCGAACGTGCGCGGATTCCGGAAGCTGAGAAGGAAGCCCCGGGCCATCCATGCGTCGGCGGAGGCCGAGTCCTGCTGCAGAGCACGGTCCGCGGCGTCGAACCCGCGAGACAGCACGGCCTCCGGCGACAGGCCGGGATACGCCCACCCCCAGTCGAGGAACAGCCCGTAACCGACGGCGACGCGGGCAAGGGCGGGCGTGAAACCCGGATCGAGCCGGACGACGCTCTCGTACTGGTCGATCGCGCGGCGCACGGCGCGCGGGGTCCGCTGTGCGAGCTCGTAGTTCGCGCGTAGGAAGCGATCGTACGCGCCGGGATCGCGCGGCGGGCGGCTCGCGAGCGCCGTCCGCTCGATGGGGCGGAGCGCGCCCGTGATGATCGTCGCAACGGCGCGCGCCACGGTTTGCGGAATCGTCTGCAGCGTCGTATCGCGGCCCTCGTACTGACCGCCCCAGACGTGCATCCCGTCCGACGCTCGCAGCAGCTCGACGGTGACAGCCGGGGTCTGGCCCCGACCGGGCCGCCCCACGCTCCCGCTCACGAGATACGCCACGCCGAGGGCGCGTCCCAGCGTCGCCGGGTCGTCCGCCGCCCCGCGAAAGCGGCGAACGGCGTTGCGGGACTTCACGCTGAGTCGCTCGATTCGGCCGAGACTGGTGATGATCGCCTCCGTGAGCCCGTCAGCGAGATAGGCGCTCGCTGTGTCCGCGGTCTCGAGGTACAGGACAGCGACGCTCGAAAGTGGCGCCGCGCGCTCCGGCAGAACGGCGACGCCGCGCGCGCAGCGGAACCCCGTGTGGGTGACCCACGCCCGCCGGTCCGGGAGGACGGCGCGGAACGCAGCGGTCGCATTCTCCGGCGGCGTGTCGAACGCTCCCCCTTTGATCACGTGACCGGACACGCCCCGCGTGTCGGCGCCCGCGCTCGCGGTCCATTCCCATGCGTTTCCTGCCATGTCCACGGCGCCCGCCCACGATCGCCCTGAGGTCTGCGCTCCCGCCGGCGCGAACGTGTCGCGCAGGGAATCCGCATTGGCCCGGCCGCGCTCCCAACGGTTGCCCCAGGGATACCGGAAGCCCTCGGCCCCGCGGGCGGCTGCCTCCCACTCATCCTCTGTCGGCAGGCGGCCGCCGTGCTGCCGCCACGCGCAGTACGCCACCGCTTCCGACCACAGTACGCCGGTCACCGGCCATGGATCCGGGGGCGATCGTGTCCACGGGGGAGCGGCTCGGGTGGAATCCAGATACCGCCGGTAGGCGGCGACGCTCACCTCGGTGGAATCTAGGAAGAACGAGTCGAGCGATATCGCGGTCGAGTCACGCCGCAGTGCGCCTCCCCCTCCCCCTCCCACGGGATAGAGCCCCGCCGGCACGAGCACCATCCCGGGTGGCCGGTGCACGCGCGACGTGGGCCATACGACCCACCCGACGATCGCCGCAACGACCCCGCACGCGGTCGCGATCCAGGTGATTTGCCCGGCGGACAGGCGATGCGGCTCACGGGTCGCGATGGCGAGCGCGTCGACGAACGCCCGTGCCGTGCGCGGCCGGTCGCCGGGCTGTTTCGCGAGCCCGAGCGCAAGCGCGCGCTCGAGGTGCGCCGGGAGGCCCGGGCGCACGGTGCGGATCGGTCGCGGCGGATCGTTGATCACGCGTGCCGTAATCGCTTGCGCGCTGGGTCCGGTAAACGGCGGCTCGCCGGCGAGCATCTCGTACAGCACCGCCGCCAGGGAGTACACGTCGCTACGCGGGTCGATGCGTTTGTCGCCGCTCGCCTGCTCCGGGCTCATGTAGGCCGCGGTGCCCACCGCGATACCGGCGCCGGTCAGCGCGGGTCCCTCCGTGCTGCCCCGCTCCTCCATCAGCTTCGCGATTCCGAAGTCGCTCACCAGGGCATGGCCGCGGGACAACAGGATGTTCTCGGGTTTGACATCGCGATGGATCACGCCGTTCTCGTGCGCGTACTGCAGCGCGTCACCGACCTCCGCGGCGATACGCACGGCGTCCTCGACCGGGAGCGGTCCGAGACGACTGAGCCGCTGCCGCAGCGACTCGCCTTCCACGTATTCCATTACATAGAACAGCAGCCCGTCCGCTTCGTCGGCCTCGAACAATGGCACGATATGGGGATGGGAGAGCTGTGCGGCGAGCAGGACTTCCCGCTGGAACCGGTCACTCCCGAGGTAGGCGCGCGTGGCGGGCGCCAGCAGCTTGATCGCCACGCCACGCCCGAGCTTCACGTCGGTGCCGAGGTACACGGTCGCCATGCCGCCCCGGCCCAGCTCGCGCACCAGGGTGTAGCGACCCGCGAGGGCGCGGGCTAGGCGGTCGAACAACGGATCGGCGAGCATCGCCCGCCGTCAAGGCTCCGCCACAATCCGCAACAGCTGTCTGCAACAACCACCGCACGTTCCCCAGCTCTCAATCCAGACCGGGTCCCGCCCGCGGTATGCACCCCTCACGATCCAGAAGCGAGCGATACCCTGCCGCCATTGACCAGGAGCGTGCTGCTCGAGTGCGAGCGTGTCCGGCAGCACGACCCGCTTGGCCCTCGGGGATTCCGGGATGAAGACCGATCGCCAAGTATCACGAGGACCCTTCCTATCTACCCACCACCAGGTCCACCAAGGCCCGATCCCCAAGGTCGGCACCTCGGCCTCGCTACGGATTCGAGCGATGACTCGTCCGCGGGCGAGGTCAGCCGTATCGATAGCCCACGATCTGATCTCGGGCTCGATTCGCGCTGGCTTCGCTCTTTCCGTTCCTATCTGGATTCTCTCGAAGTCGACGAGCTGTTCGTCCGCCGCCCCGAGCGTGCTATCGAAGCGCAGACTGTCCCCGACAAATTGCTGGATGGTTGTGAGGGGGACTGTTGTGATGTTCGCTGCTCCGAACGTGCTCGGCCCGGGAGTGGACCGCGGCGTGGGTCGCTGACCCCTGCATACGATGGCTACCAGAAGACTCATCCCCACCGACATGACCACGGGCACCGCTGCGCGTTCTGGCATACGACACCTCCTAGCTTGGGGGTGTTACCGCGTTGCCTGAAGGATCTTCGACATGCGAACCACCGTCGATTGGAGCGGCGATTCGGCGCCACTCCAGAGCGCGACGACGGCACTGGCCCAGTGGCGTGCGGCGCTCCGGTCGCCTCGTGCCGCCGCGAGGTCCGCACGCAGCGCCATCATCCGGACGAGGCAGCCGGCGAGGGGCATGTAGTCGAGGAGCGCCGAATACAAATCTGGGAGGTTGTCCAGGGTCCCGTCGATGTGGCGGACCGCCGCTCCGGTGTCGCCGACCGCGAGGAACAACTGGGCCCGAAGGTACGCCGCGTCCGATGAAAGGTCTCCCGCCGAAAGGGCGGCGCCGGACTCGGAAAGCAACGTGTCCAACCGGGCCCGCGGGGACGCGGTGTCGCCGTGGGCGAGTCGCCATTGCATCTCCATGGTCCACGGAGGGCCTGGCGGAGTGACGCGATGCGCCGGTCGGGAGCCCAGGACGTCAAATACCAATTCCGCCGGGATATCGAGCAACGCACTCCGTGCCGCCGGTCGGGTGAGCGCTGGGAGCCGCGTCGCCAACTCCTCGAGTCGCCGCTCCAGCGCGCTGATGCTCTCGCGCGGTGCCGCCACCGATGCATAGGCCAGCAACGCCAACCCCGTCTGCCCGACCGCCAGGGGGAGCTGTACCGGCTGATTGTCCGCGGGGAGTGGCATGCCAACGGAGTCCGCGGCCGCGATGAGATGAGTGGCGAGGGTGGGGCGACCGAGCAGCACGGCAACGCCCGCCACACCCGCCGCGGGGCGCGGTACGGCCGCCAATAGCGAATCACCCAAGTGGCGTGCCGCATCGTAGTCACCGGCCTTCACCAGGACCCGGATGGCGTCGACGACGTCGCGACGCCGATCCTCGGGCACGCGCTCGAGCCGCTGCGCCGCTCGAAACTCCGTAAGCGCGGAGCGCACCTCGGTTGCGGGAACGAGGCGGCCGTTGAGCTCCAGCCCCGTGGCGAGGGTGCGATGAGCCGTCGCCTCTCGGGGAAAGGCCTCCACCCACGCGGCCGTGATGTCGGTCAGGATACCTCGGTTCAGCGCCAACGCGGCCCGATGCGTAGGCGGTCGGATATGCCCGCGGGGGAACGTGGAACCAGGGGTCGCGTAATACGCGACGGTGTCATCCCGCAACTCCGGGAACGCGAAGAAGCTGGCACCGCCATAACGTCCTTCGCGCCAGATGAAGCTTTCCGTCACGAGAAGACTGGAAAGGCGCTCGGCAGCGCGCCCCTTGAACGTGAAGTTGAAGGCGGGGGCGATCATCAAGGCTTTGCGATAGGCGAGCGTCGCCGTGTGCCAGCTGCCGCGGAATACGTATCGCGTGCTGTCGACCGGGTCACGGATCACGACCGGGTCTCCCGCGTTGCACTCGGCCAACCCGTACCATCCAGCGAAGCTGGTCGAGTCTGCCTCCACGATTTCGCGATACTGCCGGCAGGCATCCGGCCAGCGCCGCTCGAACATGGCCTGCAGGGCGAGCATGAGGGCGCCATCGGCATTCCCGAGCCTCCCCATGAGGTCCGCCGCGCGACGCGCGATCATGGTCCGATCGCGCGTCCCGTCCGGCGTGGAATCCGCCGTCCACAGCAACGCCTGGCCCAGTGCCAGGTAGGCGCGCGCGAAAGCGGGATCGGCGGCTATCGCCGCCCGGAACTCCCGGGCAGCACGGCCCAGGTCCCACTCCCGAATGGCGTGTTCGCCTGCCGAGTAGGCACGCAGGGCGCGGAGCGAGTGCGTCTGCTCCGCGCCCGCCCCCCGAGCGGCACCGGGCTCGGCGCCCAGCAGCGAATCGGCCAGCGCGTTGAACGCGGCGCCGATCCCATTGCTGTTCGCCGGCACTCGCGTCGTGACCTCGCGCAGCGCTGCGCCACCGCGCGCAGCGTCGTACACGCCGGCCGTCAGCCGCAGCGTGTCGCCGTAGCTCCAAAGCTGCCCCATCACCAACTTCCCTGCGCCCAACCGGCGCGCGATGGCGAGCGCGGTGTCGAACGGGATGCGGAAGGGCAGGCGCCCACCGCCCCGCGCCAACGCGTCGTACAGACGGGTCTTGTCTGCGAGCCGGACCTCCACCCAGCGCGCGAACGCTTCGGTGAGCAGCTCAGCGCAGTCCGCGCCGTCGAGTGTGCTTTGTTGGCTCCCCGCGCGATGCGCAAAGGGAAGGATCGCGTAGCGGGCGGTGTCGAGCGGCGCGTGCCTCCCACAGGGCGGCGGGGATCCGTCGGGACACTGCCCGGACACGACCGTGAGGACGCCGACCACCAGGGCCAGGACGGCCGTGACGACGCGCGCGCACGGGTTCACGCACCCCCCGCCGCGAACGGCAGCAGCGCCGCCCGCATTTCCATCGCCCGCTGCCACCGCTCGGCGCGCGACTTCGCGAGCGCCCGCACCACCACCGCGGCGAGCTCCCTGGGCACGTCGCGCCGCAGGCCGTGCAGGTCGGGCACAGCGTGGTGCTGGTGCATGTCGAGCACGGCGGCCGCGCTGGGAGAAGAGAACGGGGGTCGGCCCGCCAGGCACTCGAACAGGACCACGCCGAGAGAGTAGAGGTCCGTGCGCCCGTCCACGTCGGGCGCTCCCTGCGCCTGCTCCGGACTCATATACTCCTCGGTGCCCACCACGAACCCGCTGCGGGTCACGCGGTCGTCGCCCGAGGTCGCGATCGCGCGGGCGATGCCCAGGTCGACCAGAACCGCGCCTTGAGGAGCGGGCGCAACCACGATGTTGTCCGGCTTGATGTCGCGGTGGGCGATTCCATGCGCGTGGGCGTGCTCCAGCGCGTCGAGCACGTCCGCGGCGATCGCAACCGCACGCGGGATCGGGAGGCGGGCCTCGCGTCGCAACGTTTGGCGGAGCGTCTCTCCCGGTAGGTACGGCATTACGTACCACAGGAGATAGTCCGCCTCGCCGCTGTCCATCATCCGGGCGATGTGCGGGTGATTGAGCTGCGACGCGAAGCGGATTTCGCGGAGAAAGCGGTCGGCGGCCACCGAGACGGCCAGCTCGGGGTGCAGCACTTTTATGGCCACCTGGGCGCCGCTCGGGTCCTGTGCCGCGAAAATGGACGCGTTGCCGCCTCGACCCACCGCCGTAAGCACGGTGTAGCGGTCGCCTAGGGCCCTGCGGACCCGCTCGATCAGGTCGCGTCCCGCCATGGCGTACCGTCCCTCGGGTGGGGCCGGGGCGGGGCGCGCTCCGAAACAGGGGCGGCGCCGCACCCGACGCCCGCAGCTAACAATAGGGGCTGGGCCGGCGCCCGCTAGATTGGCTCAGATGGCGCGCCTGGAAGCGATCCACGGGGATATCACGCGACAGGCGGTGGACGCGATCGTCAACGCCGCCAACACCACCCTCTTGGGTGGGGGCGGCGTCGACGGTGCGATCCACCGAGCGGCGGGCGTGGAGCTCCTGGAGGCATGCCGCCGAATCGGGGGTTGTCCGACGGGGGAGGCGCGGATCACCGCAGGCTACCGACTCCCGGCGAAGCATGTCATCCACACCGTCGGTCCCGTGTGGAGCGGGGGGAGGCGTCGCGAGCCCGAGCTGCTGCGCGGTTGCTACGTGAACTCCCTCAGGCTCGCCGCCGAGCACGGTCTGACATCGATCGCCTTCCCGTCCATCAGCACGGGAGCCTACGGCTATCCCATCGAGCAGGCGGCGGGCATCGCGGTGGATACGTGCGGGAAGTGCTGCGGGCGCCGATGTCGCTCGAGCTCGTGCGGTTCGTATGCTTCAGCGCGGCGGACCTGGAAGTGTATCGGCGGCTGCTAGACGGCTGAGCCCCGCCCGGGCCGCCGCGACGTACGGCGCGAGGTCGGAGCCCGCCTCTCCCACGCCCTGCCCCACCGTCATGACGAACCGGTACGTCGTGATCGCCGTGGCGCGGTCGCCTGCGCGCTCTGCGTCGTTCGCCCGCTGGAGCAGCTTCTCGAGCGTCGCTGGCTCGCGATAGATCAGCGCCGGATCCCGCCGCACCTGCGAGGCGAACTGGACGAACCACAGGGCGCCACCCGCGCCAAGCACGAGGGCCGCGCCCAGAAGCAGGAACGCCACGCGCCGCGCGCGCCTCGGCGACGCCGGTACGACGTCAGCCGGCATCGGCCAGCCGGGCGAGCGCTCCCGCCGTCGCCTCCGTGACCATCGCCATGAACGCGTAATCGAGCGTCGCGCTCGTGTCGGTAGCACGGTGGTAGTGCGGATTACGGAGGAACGCCGTGTCGGTCAACATGAGCGACGGGTAGTGGGCGTCCCAGAAGGACGCGTTGTCGGAGAGACGCGTGAGCGGGAGGAGCCAGCCGCGCAGCCGAGTGGCGTAGGGGACGAGCGGTAGGTCCGGCGCCGCGGCCCGCGCGGCGGCGACGAACGTCTCGAGCAGGTCGCGGGAGCCGGTGTCGCCCACCGCCGCGAGGAAGTCCCCGGACCGCGGCACTTCGATCCCGAGAAACGGGGGGACGATCTGGGTGCCGGGCCGCGCGTCGCGGTAGCCGACCATCTCGAGGATCAAGGCGCCGGCGAGCGCCTCGCGCCGCGCCCGCTTCTCCCGCGCCAGGGCGTGACTCCCGACGCGATAACGGCCGGTCACCGTCTGCAACTCCTCCAGGTCGAACCCCACGAACTCGACGCCGGCCCGCGGCTCGCGGGAGGCGATGAGGCGGGCACACTCGAGCAGCGCGGCGACCCCGCTGGCGTTGTCGTCCGCCCCGGGCGTGTGGGCGGTCGAGTCGAAATGCGCTCCGATCAAGAGCCGCGGCCGTCGCGCGTCACTCCCGGGGACACCGCCCACGACGTTGTGGTGCGTGCGTCCCCGGAACGAGAACGGCGCAAGGTCGACGCTGAGGCCGAGCGTGCGCAGCTCGGTCGCGATGTAGTCGCGGGCGGCACGGTGGCGCTCGGGCGCGACGCTCGGGTGGCGGATGCCTTCGAGCGCCACGACATGACGCCGCAGCCGGTCCGCGAGGGCGGCGCGTTGACCCGTGGTTGAAGCGGCGTGGGCCCCGCGCGCGGGATCTGGGCCCGGTGCCGGCGCAGCTTGAGCCGAGGTTGATGGATCCACGCTAGCGTTTCTCCCGCATGGTGACCGTCTGCACCGTCCTGCCCGCCCCCGAGCGTCCCCGCCTCGATGCCGCGGGCGACGGCTGCTTTACGACGCTCCACACCACCTCGTTCCGGGACGCGCTGCGGGCGGCCCGGCGGAAGCGGGTGGACGCGCTCGTGCTCTCGGTCCACGCCTGCCGCGGCGACGAGCTTCCGGCGGTCGCGCGTTTCGTGCGCGAGTTTCCCGCCATCCCCGCCGTCGCCCTCGTGTCGCGCCACGACCGCAACGCCACCGAGACGCTGCTCAAGCTCGGCGCGACCGGCGTCCGCTCGGCGGTGGACTGCACGGAGCCGGCGGGCTGGCGCCGGCTGCGGGACCTGGTCGGCCATCCGGCGTCGCCGGTCGCCGCTCGGATTCTCGCGCGCGTCGTCCCGGCGCTCGAGGAGGGGTCGGGAGACGTGCGCGCGTTCTTCGAAGCAGTCGCACGCCTGGCGCCGGTCCTCTCCACTGTGCGGCGGCTGGCGCGACACCTCCGGATCTGCTCGAGTACCCTCATGTCACGCTTCTATAGAGCCGACCTGCCGTCTCCGAAGACCTACCTCGCCGGCATGCGGCTCGTGCACGCGGCCTATCTGTTTTCCAACCCCGGGCTCTCGGTCTCCGACGTGGCGTATCGGCTCGACTATTCGTCACCGCAGAGCTTCGGGCGTCACCTGAAGGCGATGCTGGGCGTCACCGCGGGGGAGTTCCGGCGCCGCTTCCCCTTCGAGGTCGCGCTCGAGCGCTACGTGGACCTGTTGATCACCCCGTACCGGGAAACCCTGCGCGCGTTCTGCCCACTCAACGCGGGATTGTGGGACCAAGGACCGAACGCGACTCGTGTTTCCCGGCCGGGGTGATCAGTCCGCCGCGGCGCGGAGTCAGTAATCACAGGCGCGTGGCACCGCGTGAGGCGAAGTTGCGAGAGCCTTACCGCCGATTTGCTACTGCTTGGGGTCGCCCGGCTCAAAAACCGAGAGCTGAGTGGCGTCTTGCTGTGCAACCGCTCTCTTGATGATGGTGTCTACGTCCCCGTTCGCGTTAAACCAGCGGAGTCGTACATCGGGATGCTGCTGCCGGAATACGCGGAAGATCTCGTCAGCGAATGCTTGACCGATC
>WNGD01008233.1_pt1 | contig 12284 bp, 10 predicted proteins | sample 5400671 | NCBI WGS metagenome assembly WNGD01 (sample SAMN13153369, study PRJNA577476) | soil metagenome | isolation source: 40 cm soil or saprolite under grassland replicate 2 | place: USA:California | collected 2016-06-15
GAGCGAGCTAACGTCGCCCCACGCCAGCACGTGGAACGGTTCGTGCGGCCGACGCGAGGGCATGACCGGCGGTGCGCCCCTGCCGCTCGCGATCGCCGCCCTCGCGGCGGCGACAGTTGTGTCCGCCTGCCACGACTCGCCGTTCGACGTTCCCTCCGAGCCGATCGACGCACCATTCGTCACGGTGAGTGCCGGCGTCTTGCATACGTGCGGTGTCACCGCCGTGGGAACCGCCTACTGCTGGGGCTGGAACCGGGATGGGGAGGTCGGCGATGGCTCGCACACCGATCGCACGTTCCCCGTCCGCGTCTCCGGTGGCTTGCATTTCACCGTCGTCAGCGCGGGCGGGGGACATAGCTGTGGGGTCACCACGACCCAGCTCGCATACTGTTGGGGATTCAATCTCTCGGGCCAGCTCGGGGACGGCGGGAATGCGGCCCAGCCCACGCCGGTCCCCGTCGCCGGCGGACTCGACTTCAGCGCCGTCAGGTCCGGCGGGGCGTTCAGCTGCGGCGTGGTGGGGACCGACAGCACGGCTGCCTGCTGGGGCTGGAACGGCCGCGGCCAGTTGGGCGACGGCACCCAGGTCGACCGCAACGCTCCGGTCCTGGCCGGCACCGGGCTCAAGGTCATCGCAGTGAGCACGGGGGTGGAACACACCTGCGCCCTGGCCACCGACAGCACTGCTTACTGTTGGGGGAAGAACGGCTATGGCCAGCTGGGCGACGGGTCAACGGCGGATACCAGCCTCCCAGCCGCGGTCAGTGGCGGCCGCAAGTTCGCCGCAATCACCGTCGGATTCCAACACAGCTGCGGCCTGACCGCCGGCGGCGACGCGTATTGCTGGGGGGACAACACCGCCGGCCAGATGGGCGATACGCTGCGGAGCACCTCGCCCGTGCCCGTCCTCGTCGTCGGCGGACACATCTTCCTGGCGCTCTCGGCCGGCGGATTCCATACGTGCGGCGTGGCTACCGGGAACACCGCGTATTGCTGGGGATCCAACGACGGCGGCCAGCTGGGCGGTAGCGCGCCGGAGAGCTGTCTGCCCGCCGGAGCCGCGTCGCTCATACCCTGCAGCCGACGGCCCATCCCGCTCTTCGGGACGCTCAACTTCGCGACGATCAGCGGCGGCAGCCACCATACCTGCGCCGTCACTACCGGGCAGGTGGCGTACTGCTGGGGTTACAACAGCAACGGTCAGCTCGGCGACGGCACGAAATCCGGGAGCAACACGCCCGTCAGAGTCGCCGCGCAACCGTAGGAAGGGAGTCGCAGTGTCCCGTCACCTCGTACCGTTCGTGTGGCTGGCCAGCTGCGGGTGTTTCTCCTATGTGCGCATCGATCCCGGCGCCCCGGAGCCACGCCGCGGCACGGAAGTGATCGCCTCGTTGGGGCCCGATGCCGGCAGGGAGTTCGCCGTCGGACAGATCACGATCCGTGGAGTCACGAAGGTCGCGGGGGCAGTCGCCTACGCGGATGCCGACTCCCTGGTGATCGCGGCGCGGCGGCTCTGGTCCTCCGACGGCGACGACTACGCCGGCAGCGAGGGCTTGTTCACCATCACGCGCAGCCAGCTGTCGGGGCTGGAACAGCGTCGCGTGTCGGGATGGAAGTCGGGTGTAGCGGCCGCCGTGGCGGTCGGCGTTCTCGCGGCGACCGTCGCCGGAATTCATCAGCTCCTCGGCAGCAGCTCCGGCGGCGGCGGCAAGCCTCCGCCACCGCCGTAATCTCAACGACCCTTGACCATCGTTGCGTCCGGTGTAGGCTAGCGATGCCCGGTTCTCTCACCTTCCAAGCCGGAGGCTCGCCGATGCGCCCACTTCTTTCCCTGACCGCCCTGATCACCACCGCCGCGGTCGTCGCCTGCCGGCCAGACCGTCCCACTGCGGCGCTGCCCGGCCTCCAATTCGCCCACGTCCAGGACTTGGACGGCACCCCGGATCTCATCGTAGACGCCCAACGCCTCAAGGATAGTTGGGTGGTGTACGATCAGACGTTCTCGGCCACGCTGTGCAGCGTGATTGAAGGCGACGTGCAGCCGGGCGACCACCGTGTCCTCCGCTTCACCGTGACCACGCCCAACATCGGTGACGCCGATGTCTTCGTCGGAAACCCGCTCGATCATGTGGCAGCGAACGACGGACTGTTTGAGTTCGCCACCTGCCACAACCACTTCCATTTTCGCCATTACGCCACGTACGAGCTACTCGATGCGACGACCGGCCACGTCTGGCGGGCGGCAAAGCGCGGTTTCTGCATGCTCGACATCACGCCGTGGCAGACTGACGGCGGCGTGACGTCCTGGGTGTACCGTTCGTGTGGGACCAAGACGCTGCCCGGCTTCCAGGGGATCAGCGTCGGCTACGCCGACACCTACAACAAGCACCTCGGCGGACAATACTTCGTGCTCGACGGTGGCGACGGCCAGGATCCCATCCCGCCGGGGGCGTACAGCATCCGGATCACGGTCAACCCACCTTTCGTGGCCGCGCCGGGCGAGCCGTGCCCCCACTTGGATCCGGCCGGCTTCTGCCACCAGCTGCTCGAGAGCAACTACGACAACAACGTCGGAGAGGTTCTCATCTTCATCCCAGGCCATCCGGGGAAGGGATTCGGCCCCGGGTCGAACGACGTCTCGAACGCCGACCTCATCGACGACGAGAATCGGCCGGACAAGCCGTAGCCGTATGGCCGTATAGCCGTATGGCCGTCCGATTTGGGGGTACGGCCATGCGACTTGCGGAGATCAGAGACGTCTGCCGAGTCGCGCCCGGCGCGCCCACCAGGTCGATCGGCACGCCGGTGGGGGAGGCGCCGGGTTCGTGCCGCGTGACGGCGCCGTAGACGGTCAGGAGCGCGCCCACCAGCACGAAGAACAGTCCGATCGGCATGCGGACGTCGAGCGTCATGCCGCGCCTCCCATCAGAAAAAGACCACATTCAAGAGAACGGTGAGCCCGAGCACCCCCGCCGCCAGCACAGCGGGGCGCTCGTACCAATGCGCGACCATATCCCGCGGTTTCTCGGTCAGCCCGTACACCAGTCCCCCGAGCTCCGCCTCCGGCCTCGGCCGGGTGACGAGGGAGACCAGGATCGTCACGAGGAAACACGTGACCCAGGCGACGATGGCCGTCCAGAACGTCTGAGCCAGCTCGCTGGGGAACGTGGCAAGAACGCCGAGGTAGCCGCCCTTCACCCCGACGCTCGCGCCCGCGGGCAGGGACAGCCCGTGATGCGCGGCGGCGGCGAGCGTGCCGGCGACGAGCCCCGCGAAGGCGCCGTGGCCGGTCGCGCGCTTCCAAAACATGCCGAGGGCGAAGGTAGCGAACAGCGGCGCGTTCACGAACGCGAACACGAGCTGCAGGAAGTCCATGATGTTGTTGAACGACGCGGCAACATACGCCGCGGCGATCGAGATCGCGATCCCCGCGACCGTGGCGATACGACCCATGCGGAGGTAGTGCGCGTCGGGCGCACCAGGGCGCAGGTAGCTCTGATACAGATCGTAGGTCCAGACCGTGTTGAACGCCGTGACGTTGCCCGCCATGCCGGACATGAATGAAGCGAGCAGGGCGGTGAGGCCCAGCCCCAGGAGACCGGCGGGGAAGAAGTTGAGGAGGAGCATCGGCGTCGCGAGGTCGTAATCGAGCACCACGCGCCCCCGCGCGTCCCGGAGCGGCGCGCCGGTGGAGGGGTCCAGCTTGGGCGGTACGACGCCCGCAGGCGCGGGGGGCGCGGTGACGGTAGTGCCGGGCGGCGGCGCGACCTGTGCGCTGGGCGCCCGGGGGCTCGCCGGCGGCGTCACCACCAACGCGATCATCCCCGGGAAAATCACGAGAAACGGGAACAGCATCTTGGGCAGCGCCGCGATCAGCGGCGTGCGCCGCGCCGCGGTCATCGAATTGGCGGCCATGGCGCGCTGTACCACCAGGAAATCGGTGCACCAATAGCCGAACGACAGCACGAAGCCGAGCCCCATCACCAGACCGAACCACTCCACGCCCACCGGGTTGTGTGCGGCGTGATCCATGAACGCCCAGCTGTGCGTGTATGCGCCTGGAGCGTACCCGTTGGCGGAGGCGGCGGAGGCGAGGCGTGCACTGAGGCCCGCCCATCCGCCCACCGCGCGGAGCCCGAGGAACACGAGTGGTGCGAAGCCGAACACGATCAGGAAGAACTGCAGCACCTCGTTGTAGATCGCGCTGGTCAGCCCGCCGAGGAAGATGTAGGCCAACACAACCCCGGCCGCCACGAGAATGCTCGCGTTGAAGCTCCAGCCGAGCAGCAGGTTGAGGAGCTTTCCCATGGCGTAGAGTGAGATGCCGGACGAGAACACGGTCATCGTCGCGAACGACATGGCGTTCAGCCCGCGGGTCTTTTCGTCGAAACGCAGCTTCAGGTATTCGGGGACGGAGCGGGCGCGCGATCCATAATAGAACGGCATCATGAAAAGCCCGATGAACACCATCGCGGGGATAGCGCCGATCCAGTAGAAATGGCTGGTGGCGATGCCGTATTTCGCGCCCGAGGCGCCCATCCCGATCACTTCCTGCGCGCCCAGGTTCGCCGACAGGAACGCCAGCCCCGTCACCCACGCGGGGATCGCCCGGCCGGAGAGGAAGAAGTCCTCGCTCGTCTTGACGGAACGCCGCAGCAGCACCCCGATGCCGAGGACGAACGCGAAGTACAGCCCCATCACGGCGTAATCGATGCCGGACACGTGCGTCATCGTGCGGTTCTCCAGCTGTTGTTGCCGCGGTCCAGGTCCGGATACCGCCGCGCCGGATCCACCGTCACCGCGACGACCGGCTTGCGCGTGGCGAAGCGCGCTGTGAAACGGCTGCCCAGGTTCCACATCTCGATCGGGAGGGAGCGCATTTCCTTGGTGCCGTCCGCATAGGAGAGCTCCACCGTCACCGGCATCACCATCTGAGCGCGATTCGAGAGGAACACGAACGTCGAATCGGTCCCCACCGCCTTCACCGAATCCACGGCCTGGTCCAGCCGGGCCGTCGTGAAGACCCACTCGCGCCAGAACCAGTCGAGGTCCTTGCCGCTCACGTTCGCCATCGTCCGGAAGAAATCCGCGGGCTGGGGATGCTTGAACGCCCAACGCCGGATGTATTCGCGAAACGCGCGGTTGAAGGTGGCGCTGTCGAGCACGGCGTCGCGCAGCAGCGTCAGCATCAGCGGCGGTTTCTGGTACGCCGCCCACGCCAGGTCGCGTTGCTCGACCGGTTTGTCGATCATCGGCTGTTCCTTGCCCGGCACGGCCGATACCTTCGCGGCGCTCAGCAGCTCGCGCCGCACCGTGTCGCCGTACGCCGTGCCCTGGAAATAGCCCTCCGCCGCGCCATAGTCGATGAACGAATTGAACCCCTCGTCCATCCACGGATAGCGGCGCTCGTCCGAGCCCACGAGCATCGGGAACCACTCGTGCCCGAACTCGTGCATCAGGTCCCAGAACTGATCCTCACGCCGGGGCAGCGTCGGCACGAAGGTGATCATCGGGTACTCCATGCCCTCGACCAACCCCTCGCACGTGGTCGCCTGCGGCCACGGATACGGGTACCACGTCTCAGAGAAATACTTGATGGTGTACCGCGCCATGCGATGCGCTTCGTCCCAGGGGCGGGCGTCGGGGCGCGAGAGGGTATTGATCAGAATCCCGCGATAGCCGCTCGCGTCCCAGCGATAGTCCGGGGAGGCGCACCAGGCGAAGTCGCGCACGTTCCGCGCGGCGAAGTGCCAGACCTTCACACCGGTGCGTGGTGCGTTGTGCGTGGTTGCTTCGGCGCGAGTGATGATTGCGACGGCGCTGTCCGAGGTCAGTGCCCGCGCGATGCGCGCACGCTGTTCAGGCGTGTACGCCACCTCCGGGTTCTGTACCGTGCCGGTGCCGCCCACGACGAACCCCGCGGGAACGGTGAGGGTCACGTCGTAGTCGCCGTACTCGAGGTAGAACTCGCCGGCGCCGATGTAGGGCAGGGGATTCCAGCCGTTCACGTCGTCGTAGACGACGAGGCGTGGGTACCACTGGCCCAGCTCGTACAGGCGCGTCCCGATGTGGCCCATGCGGCCACCGCCGTAGGGCGGGATCGGGAAGTGCCAGGCGACGTCGAAGTCGATGGCGGCCCCGGGCGCGAGCGGCGCCGGCAGTTCGACCCGCATCATCGTGCCGTAGGGCGTCCGCACCAGCGGCTTGCCCGCCACCTCGAACTTCTCCATCACGCCGCCGCCGATGAAGCCCTTGCCCGTGAAGTCGAACGACACGCCGCCGGCGAAGATGAGCGGCGGCTGATTCAACGTGTAGGTGATGCTGTTCGCCGCGAAGAGGTTCTGCTCCACCTGCATCCACACGAAGGCGAGCGAATCGGGCGAATGATTGACATAATGGATCCGCTCGCTGCCCCGGAGCGTTTGCGCGGCGGTATCGAGCGTCGCCTGGATGGTGTAGCTCGCTTCCTGCTGCCAGTAGTCGGGGCCCGGGGCGCCCGATGCGCTACGGATGCGGGTGGGCGTCGGCAGGGACAGGGCGCGGAACGGCGAGGAGTCGGCGACGCTCTGGAGCGCCAGAGAAGCGACGGTCAGGAGAACGAGCATGCGCTGCACCTCCCAGGAGAGTGCGGAATGTGAAATGCGAACGTCTCGGCGAGGGCGCGGAGCGTGGCGTCGCGGCCGGTCATTTCGGGGTCTTTGCGACGAGCGTGACGAGCCCGACGAGGGCGACCTGCGTGCCTTCGAGGTCCCCCTGGTAGCGCAGGCGCCCGCCGCGCAGCGGCTTGTCGTCTTGCAGCAGCACGATGGCCAGGTCGTAGGAATCACCGGGCTGGCCTTCGACGACGACGTTCCATTCGAGCACGCGCCCGGCGGCGCGCGCCGCGGCGACGGGCACGGCGAAGCGGCTCGGCGTCGAGTCGATCGTGATGCCGGCCGCGACGCCGCGCTGTTTCGTGTGCTCCGCGTTCCACAGGAACACGCGATACGCACCCGGCTTGCCGCCGCCCACCACGAGCTCGACGGCGAGCGGCCCGCCGTGCGGATCGAAGGTCACGGTACGCACGGGCCGTAGCGTAGCGCGGGCCGCGCTCCTCCGCCAGATTTCCCGCGGACCTTAGCGCGGAGACACGCAATGCCGACGAGCAAAGCGATGGCTGTGTGGGAAGGGAAGCTCAGAGACGGCAAGGGCACGTTCAAGGCCGGCAGCGCGGCGTTCGGCGGCGCGTACTCGTTCGCCACCCGGTTCGAGGGCAAGGCCGGCACGAACCCCGAGGAGCTGATCGCCGCGGCCCACGCGGCGTGCTTTTCGATGGCGCTGTCGGCGGGACTGGAGAAGGCGGGAAAGCCGGTGACCCGCGTCGAAACGACGGCGGCGTGCACGCTGGAAACGGTGGACGGCGCGCCCAAGATCACGCGCATCGCCCTGACCACGCGCGGCAAGGTGCCGGGTCTCGACCAGGCAGGGTTTCAGAAAGCCGCCGAGGACGCCAAGAACAATTGTCCGGTGTCCAAGGCCTTGAAGGGCAACGTCGAGTTCACGCTGGACGCGAAGCTGGAGTGAGCTGGGTCGTGTATGTGCTGCGGTGCGGGGACGGGTCGCTGTACACCGGGATCACGAATCATCTCGCGCGCCGCCTCGCCGCACACCGGGCGGGCACCGCCAGCCGGTACACCCGGTCCCGCCGCCCCGTGCGGCTCGTCTACCAGGAACGGCGCCGCACACGTTCGGCGGCGTTGCGGCGCGAGGCGGCGATCAAGCGCCTGCCCCGCGCCGCCAAGCTCGAGCTGCTGGGGCGGTGACGCTCTCCCGCAAGGACTGGCTCGGCGCCGCGATCGCCCTCGTGGTCGTGGCGGTGTTCCTGCGCCTCGGCGTGTGGCAGCTCGACCGCCTGCACCAGCGCCGCGCGCGTAACGCCGTCGTGCTGGCGCGGCGATCGCTGCCGCCGGTGGCCATCACATCCGCGGCGCTGCCGCTCGATTCCGTGCGGGACCGCCGTGTCACCGCGACCGGCGCCTGGGACTACGCGCACGAGCGGGTCTGGGGCGCCCGGAGCTATGAAGGCGTGCCCGGCGTGGCCGTCCTCACGCCGCTGCGGCTCTCCAGCGACGCGGCCGTGTTCGTGGATCGGGGCTGGGCGCCGTCCGCCGACGCGCTGCACGTAGATCGGGCTGCACTGCGCGAGGGAGAAGCGGCAACGGTGACAGGCCTCGCCTACGCGGCACCGCGGGGGAGAGGTGACGTGGATCCGACGCGCCTCAGAGATTCCCTGCCGTACTCAATAGCCCCCTTCATCGTTCAAGCCTTACACTCCGACCGTCCGACGGTCCGACCGTCCGACTTAGTGTATTGGCCCGCCCCCGAGCCCGGCGACGGCCCGCATCTCTCCTATGCGATCCAATGGTTCGCGTTCGCGGGCATTGTGATCCTGGGGATGGGAGCGCTGATTCGCAAACAAGCGCGCGAACGAGAGGCGTCGAACGTGAACGTCTAACAGCGACGTCAAACGACATCGTTGGACGTGGTCGCTTGACGCTGTCGTTGGACGCCTTCAGTTTTTAGCCCCGTTCCCTCACGCCGTCGGTTCTTACCGCGGAGCTCCGCCATGCGCCGAATTCTCGTCGCGACGTTCGCCGCCGCCACGCTCACGTACGCCCGTCCGTCGACCATCGCGGCCCAGAATCCGCCGGTCGCCCGCGCCGACACGGCCCGGCGCCCCAAGACGGACTCGCTGCCGCTCACGCCGACCCGCACGGTGGAGTTCGACACGCACGAAGGTACCTGGCTCTCGCTCGACGTATCCCCCGACGGGAAGACGATCGTGTTCGAGCTGCTGGGCGACCTGTACACGTTGCCGGTCGCCGGCGGCGCCGCGACGCGGATCACGTCCGGTCCCGCGTTCGACTCACAGCCGCGCTACGCGCCCGACGGCAAGCACCTCGTCTTCCTCTCCGACCGCAGCGGCGCCGAGAACATCTGGATCTGCGACGCCGACGGGACGCACGCCAAGCCCCTCACCAAAGGCGGCAACCAGCTGTACGCCTCGCCCGTCTGGACTCCCGACGGCAATTACGTCGTGGCGGCGCGCACCAGCGGCGTGCTCGGCAGCACCTATGAGCTGTGGCTGTACCACAAGGACGGCGGCTCGGGCACCGGCATGGTGAAGCTTCCGCCCCCGCGACCCGGCGTGCCCGCGATGAACACGCTCAGCCCCGCCTTCGGGTCGGACCCGCGGTACATCTGGGTGAGCCGGCACCGCGGCGGTTTCGGCTACAACCTGCAGTACCCGCTGTGGCAGCTCGCCATCTATGACCGGCAGACCGGACGGATCTTCACGCAAACGGACCTCTACGGCAGCGCGATGCGCCCGGTGCTGTCCCCGGACGGCAAGTGGCTCGTGTATGCGACCCGTTACGACGCCGAGACCGGCCTGCGGTTGCGCAACCTCGCGACCGGCGACGAGCGCTGGCTCGTCTACCCGGTGCAGCACGACGACCAGGAATCGCGCTTCACGCGCGACTTGATGCCCGGCAGCGCGTTCACGGCGGACTCGAGAACCCTGATCACGTCCTACGGCGGCAAGATCATGCGGGTGGACATCGCCACCGGGCAGGCGAGTGAGATTCCCTTCACGGCGCATGTGGAGCAGAACCTCGGCCCCCTGGTGCGCTTCGACAATCGCGCCGACACCGGCCAGGTCCTGGCGCGCCAGATCCGTAACGCGAGCACGGCCCCCGACGGCCGCCGGCTGGTGTTCAGCGCCCTGGACAAGCTCTACGTGATGGACCTTCCCGGCGGCGCGCCACGGCGGCTCACCTCGGACACGGTGCACGAGCAGGTGCCGGCGTGGTCGCCCGACGGCCAGTGGATCGCCTACGTCACCTGGACGCAAGATGGCGGCACCCTGGTGAAGGTGCGCGCCGACGGGCGCGGCGCGCCCGTGCGGCTGACGCCGGACGTGGCGTTCTACGACGTGCCCGTCTGGTCGCCGGACGGGCAGAAGGTGGTGTTCGTGAAGGGGCCACGGGCGCCGCGCATTACCGAGCACTTCGGTCCCGGCTATGAGTTGGACTGGGTCCCGGCGGCGGGCGGCGCCGCCACGCGCGTGACGCCGTATGACGGCTGGGGCCGACCGCACTTCACGCGTGATCCGAGCCGCATTTTTTACTATGCGGGCCCGGACGGGCTCGTCTCGATCCGCTTCGACGGCACCGACCGGCGGGCTTACCTCAAAGTCACCGGGTACACCTATCCCGGGCCGGGCTCGGAGCCGAGCCCGGCGGACGAGATCCTGGCCGCGCCCGACACCCAGCGCGTGCTGGCACAGGTGGGCAACAACGTCTACCTCGTGACGCTACCGGAGCTCGGCGGCGAGACGCCGAGCATCAACGTCTCCGATCCCGCCTCGGCCCCGTTCCCCGTCAAACGCCTCACGCGCATCGGCGGCGACTTCATCGGCTGGGCGGCGGACGGCAAATCGGTGTACTGGTCCATCGGCCGCAGCTTCTTCCGCTACGATCCGGTCGTGGCCGATTCGGCCGAGAAGGTGAAGGCCGTCGTCGACTCGGTCCGTGCCGACTCTCTGAAGCCGGACAGCGCCAAAGGTTGGAAGCCGGACTCCGCGTTCCGGGCCCGCGTGGATTCGCTGAAGAAACAGCCGGCCTACGACCCGCCCCGGCTCGACGTGACGATCCACGCCGCGCGCGACGTCCCGCGCGGCTCGATCGTGCTACGTGGCGCGCGCATCGTCTCCATGAAGGGGAACGAGGTGATCGAGAGCGGCGACGTGGTGGTCACCGACAATCGCATCGCGTGCGTGGGCGCCCGGGGGAGCTGCACCGCTCCAGCGGGGGCCCGGGTGATGGACGTCGCCGGCAAGACGATCATCCCCGGGTTCATCGACGTACACGCGCACCCCTGGCCGACGTGGGGGATCCATCAGACCCAGGTGTGGAAATACCTCGCCAACCTCGCCTGGGGGGTGACCACCACCCGGGACCCGCAGACCGCTACCACCGACGTGCTCACCTACGCCGACCAGGTGGAGACCGGCGAGCTGATCGGGCCGCGAGTCTATCACACGGGGCCGGGGGTCTTTTGGGACGAGAACTTCCAGACCCTGGACGACACCCGCAACGCGCTGCGCCGCTACAGCGAGTTCTACGGGACCAAGTGGATCAAGGAGTACATGACCGGGAACCGCAAGCAGCGGCAGTGGGTGATCATGGCCGCGAAGGAGCTGGGCCTGATGCCCACGACCGAGGGCGGGCTCGACTTCAAAATGAACCTGACGGAGATGTTGGACGGGTACCCCGGACACGAGCATGCCTACCCGATCATGCCGCTGTATCAGGACGCGGTGCAGCTGGCGGCACAATCGGGCATCACCTATACGCCGACGCTGCTCGTCTCCTACGGCGGGCCGTTCAGCGAGAACTACTTCTACGAGCACTTCGACATCCACGACAACGCCAAGATCCGGCGCTTCCTCCCGCATGAAGAGATCGACCAGCGCGCCGAGCGCCGGCCCTGGTTCCGCGACAACCAGTACGTCTTTCCGCGCATCGCGGCGGGCGCGGCGGCGGTGCTGCGTGCGGGGGGCAACATCGGGCTGGGGTGCCACGGCCAGCTCGATGGCCTCGGCTGCCACTGGGAGCTGTGGGCGATGGCGGCGGGCGGAATGACGCCGCACGAGGTGCTGCAGGTCGGCACCAGCGACGGCGCCCACGCCCTCGGCATGGAGCACGACCTGGGCTCGCTCGAGCCGGGCAAGCTCGCCGATCTCATTGTCCTCGACGCGAACCCGCTCGAGGACATCCACAACACCACCACCATCCGCTACGTGATGAAAAACGGCCGGCTGTACGAAGGTGAGACGTTGAACGAGATCTGGCCGCGGCAACGGCCGCTGGGGCGGATGTGGTGGTGGGGGCAGGAGCCGAACACAAAATAAGACGTCGAGGAAAAGCGTTGAGAGAAGGCGTGGAGGGGAACCGTAGAGAGAGGTCGTATGCTACGCCTCTCCTACACGGGGTTCCTCAACGGTTCTCATTGACGTAGCCGCTCCACGTAGTTAAGGTTCAGCCGTAGTTCAAGAACCGCGAGCTGGCATCCTTCCGAAGGACAGCCCCGCTCAGGAGCGGGCTCCGGCGCTGTACACACGCCCGGTCTCATTCCCCAGGTTCAAATCGCAGTGACATCGCCACCGGTGGCATTGGGTCGCCGGGCGATGGGCGTGTGTGTGAGGTAGTTCTCAATGTCATTTGCTGCCCTGGGCCTCGTGC
>WNGD01005495.1_pt1 | contig 12283 bp, 9 predicted proteins | sample 5400671 | NCBI WGS metagenome assembly WNGD01 (sample SAMN13153369, study PRJNA577476) | soil metagenome | isolation source: 40 cm soil or saprolite under grassland replicate 2 | place: USA:California | collected 2016-06-15
GATTGCGTTTGCTATGACGGCTTGCCGCGGACGATGATGCGGGCTACCAGCAGAGCCCGCCCTGCTTGGCGCGAGGGGCCTCTGGGGTTATTGGGACCATTGGCCCTTGCATCTCCGTGACAAGCGTGTGCATAGTTGCGGATGACCCGGCTTATCCGGACCGGGCACATAGTGACCGCAGCGGGTCCGCGAGCCCCGATGACACCGCAAGATCACCACGCCGAAGACGAGCACACAAGGCGGCCCTGTTAGATCCTTTACCGCCCCGTGGCCGACATGGAGCAGTCCACGTGCCGCGACCGGAGGGAAGCGAGATGGGAACCGCATCCGCGGGCAAGCTCGTTGTGCTGCGCCCGGCGGTCTGCCGCGGGTCACCGCAAGCAGGGGCGTGGCGCGGGCCGCTGGCCGTGAGGCGGTTGGGATGAATGATTCTGAAGGAATCCGGGCGCTCCGACGGGAGTTAGGCCGCGCTCTGAAGGAGGCACGGGGGGCGGCGGGTTACTCGCAGGCCCAGCTCGCACGCAAGACGGGGTATGCGCGCAGCACCGTATCCACGGTGGAAAGCGGGAGCCAGAACGTTCCCCGGATCTTCTGGGAGCGCAGCGACGCCGCGCTGGGCGCCGGGGCCTCGCTCATTGCCCGGTATGACCGGCTCGCACGGGGGAGGGTCGCCAGGTTCCCGCAGACGGCCGCGGGCACCGGCGGGCACGAGGATGGGGAGGCCGGCCGGGGCCTGAATGCGGGCATTGCGGCGGAGGCGGTTGTTGCCTACCGGCAGCAGGGCTGGCAGGTGGAGCACACGGGTGGGCGGATCGAGCTGATGTGCGGGGACGGTGTCGAGGCGCTGGAGGTGCCGCGGCCCGCGGGCGTGGTGGCGGTCCACTGGTGGCTGCACACGGGGGGCGCACCGGACGAGATCCGGGGCCTGCCGACGCTGCCCGGCCCGCAGGATGCGCTGGCCGTGGTCGCCGCGGGTGACCGGTTCCTGTTCCTGGTCCAGCCGGGCGCGTGCCCATGGATCGGCCCGGATCTCGCGGTCGCGACCCCCGGCGGGGGCTCGCCCGGGGTGCTGGTGCGCTGGCACGCCGGCGGCAGCAGGATCCCGGCCCCGCCGTCGCGGGATCCCCGCGGCCAGCAGGTGACGTGGGCGCACCCGCCGCCGGGCCGGGTGCGGCTCGCCGACCCGATCGTCTTGCTCGATCTGCTGGTCAAGGCCGTGGCGCTGGCCGGGCACCGGCGCCATCTGCTGACCTTCCCCGGCGGTATCTCCGTGGTGCCGGCGGCAACCGCGGCCGCCATGCGTGAGCCTCGCCAGCTGCGGGCCGCCCTGGCCCCGCCGGGGGATTCCCCGGTGGCACGGCCCGGCTAGATGTACTGGGTCAGGACGTTGGCGACAGCCGACTGAGCCGGAAAAGCGACGCAACCAGTGACGGCGGCCGCCGCCGTCACTGCGTCAGCCGATGATTCCGGCATGCCTCATAGGTTTTTCAGGGCCACCCAGCCGGGCTTGGGGACCGGCTGCGGGTCACCAGGCGGCAGCCGGGTCGCTGCTGTCCTGGCTGGCCGGGCAGGGCGCGCCCGGCCCCGCACCGCCGTGCCAGCCGGCCATGGCCGCCGATCGTGGCGCCGCGGCCTGACGGCCGTCACGATGGCCGGCGTCGCGGCGGCAGCCGCCGCCTGCGCCGGCCACGGCAGCCCGGCTGGCACGGCTGGTGCCGGAGGCCCGGAAAAGCGGGACCTGGTGGTGGCGGTGGTGCCCGCCGAGGCCAACGCGGGCCTGTACATCGCCCAGGCGAGGGGCCTGTTCGCCAAGGCGGGCCTGCACGTCACGATCAAGCCGGTCGTCAGCGCTGGCGCCGTGATCCCGGCCATGCGGCGCGGAAGCGTGGACGTGGCTGGCGGCGGCTACGTGTCCTACATCGCTGCCGACGCGGCGGGGATCGCCAAGATGCGCATCCTGGCCGCCGGGTTCGCCCTCGGCCCGCATGTGAACGAGATCATCGCGCTGCCCAAGGCTCACATTCAGAGCCCGGCCGAGCTGAGGGGCAAGACCATCGCCATCAACCAGCTGGGCAGCGTGGGCAACGACCTGACGTACCGGGCGCTGGCGCCCTATGGGATCACGCCCGTCCAGGTGCACCTGGTTGCCATGCCCTTCCCGGCCATGCCCGCCGCGCTGGCGGCCGGGAAAATCGATGCGGCCTATGAGACCGAGCCGTTCGTCACCGAGGCGGTGAGGCGGTACGGCGCCCTGGCGGTGGCCGACATGGATAGCGGGGCGGCGCAGGATTTCCCGCTCACCGGCTACGCCGTGATCGCATCCTGGGCGGCTAAATACCCGCGAACGGCAGCAGCGTTCACCAAGGCCGTCGAGCAGGGGAACGCGATCGCCGCCACGAACCTGGCCGTCCTCCAGCGCGTCCTTTCCACCTCGCTGCACCTGAGCCCGGACATCACCGGTGTCATGGCCACCGGAACCTTCCCCACCAGCGCCAGCCAAGCGCAAATTCAGCGGGCCGCCGACCTGATGCTGCAGTACGGGCAGCTCAGGGAGCCGTTCAACGTCAAGTCGCTCATGGGGGGCTGATGTGGCCGCGGTCCGCCCTGCTCACGCCGGCCAGACCGGCCTGGCTGCCGGAGCAGCGCACCGGCCATGGCGCGGAGGTTCCTGGCCGTTGCGGGAACGGTGTCGAGATAGCGAGGACGCGAGATGAGCGTGGACAGCCCGGCAAGGCCCGTCAATCCGGACCCTGCCCCCTGGCCTGCCGATCAGGCGCAGGGCCGCCAGGGGCGGAGGGGATCGCCGCTGGCCCTGCGGAACTGGCCGGTGACGTGGCGGCTGCTCGCCTTGATCGCCATCCCCACGGTGGTGGCGATGGCCTTCGCCGGACTGCGGGTCGCGGCCGCGGCCAGCAGCGCCGCCAACTTTGGGCGTTCCGCGCAGCTGGCGGCGCTCGGCCAGCAGGTGACCGGCCTGGCCCAGGCGATGGAGGACGAGCGCGACCTCAGCGCCAACTTCATCGCCGACGGGCGGCCGGCGGCTGACCGGCCGACCCTGCAGAGGCAGTACGCGGTGACCGATGCCTGGGCGCAGCGTGTCGGTGCCCAGATGCGGGAAGTCGGCGGCGCCTTCCCCGCCCAGACCCGGACCGACGCCGCCGCCGTCATCGCCAGGATCGCCGACCTGCGCAACCTGCGCAGCTATGCGGTAGCGGGCAATGCCCCGGCCCTCGCCGTGATCACCAATTACAGCCTGGCCCTCGCGGACCTGTTCACGTTCGATGACGCGATAGCACAGCAGGCCGGCAGCGCTGCGCTGGTGGGCAGGGTGCGCACGCTCGGCTCCCTGTCACGGATGAAGGACCAGGCATCCCAGCAGCGGGCCATCCTCGAGGCGGCGCTCGTCAGCGGGCAGTTCCAGCCCGGTGCCCTGGCCGCCCTGACCGCCGCGCAGGCCCAGCAGGCCGCCGACCTTGCCTCGTTCGGCACGGCAGCCACACTCACCGAATCCCAGACGCTGGCCAACACCGTCGCCGGGCGGCCCATCGACCTGGCCCAGGCGCTGGAGCAGCGCGCGATCGTGCTCGGCGGTAGCGGCCGCCCGCTGGAACCCGGCCCCCGCGCCAGCCAGCAGTGGTACAGCAACATGTCCTACACCATCGGCCGGATGCGCCAGGCCGAACGGCAGCTGTCCGACGCGATCGTCCTGCAGGCCAACGCCCTCCACCAGGGCGCGATGCGGTCGCTCATGCTCACCGCCGCCGTTGCGGCTGCCGTCCTGATCATCGTGCTGCTGGCAACGGTCGTCATCGCCCGGTCCATGGTGCGCCCGCTGCGGCAGCTCAAGGCCGGCGCGCTCGAAGTCGCCGAGGCGCGGCTGCCCGAGGAGGTCCGCGAGCTGAGCACGGCCGGGGGAGCCGACCAGGGCGTTGAGGTGGAGCCGATCGGTGTCCACTCCACCGATGAGATCGGCCAGGTCGCGCGCGCGTTCGACCAGGTGCACCAGGAGGCGGTACGGCTGGCTGCGGACGAGGCCCGGCTGCGCGGCAGCGTCAGCGCGATGTTCGTCAGCCTCTCCCGGCGCAGCGGGTCACTCCTGGAACGGCTGCTGAGGCTCATCGACAGCCTGGAACTCGGCGAGCAGGACTCGGAGCGGCTGGCCGATCTCTTCCGGATGGATCACCTGGCCACCCGCATGCGCCGCAACTCGGAGAACCTGCTCGTGCTGGCGGGCCAGGAGCCGCCGCGGCGGTGGGCCGAGCCGGTGTCACTGGCGGATGTGGTCCGTGCTTCGGTGTCGGAGATCGAGCAATACGACCGGATCGTCCTGGAGATGCAGCCAGGCCTGGGTGTCACCGGGAACGCCGTCGCTGACGTCGTGCATCTGCTGGCCGAGATCATCGAGAACGCCACCATGTTCTCGGCGAAGGGCACTCAGGTCACCGTCTCGGCCCATGCACTCAGGAGCGGCGGGGTGCTGATCAGCGTCATCGATAGCGGGATGGGGATGACGGAGGGCCAGCTGGCCCAGGTGAACTGGCGCCTGGAGAACCCGCCCGTCGCGGATGTCGAGGTCTCACGCCACATGGGTCTGTTCGCGGTGGCGCACCTGGCGGCTCGGCATGGCGTCAGGGTGCGGCTGAAGGCTGCGGCCGGCGGCGGCCTCATCGCTCGTGTGTGGCTGCCCGGCGCACTGATCTCCAGCGACAGCAAGCCGGCTAGCTGGGACCGCATCCGTACCGGGCGGGCGTCCGCGGTGCTCCAGGCGGTGACGCGGACGGCGAGGTTCCCGCAGGATCCTGCCGCGGCCGCGTCGCTGGCGGCGGCGCGGTTCGCCGCTGCACCGCTGGCCGAGACGGCGCTCGCCACACCACCATGGGAGGCACTGAGCATCACAGCACCGCCGGAAGAGGCGCCGCGGACCGCGGCGATGCCGGAAGAGGCACTGCGCACGATCGCGCCGACGGCAGAGACATCCGCCACCACACCACCGGAAGAGGCGCCGCCCGCCACCGGGTGGCAGGAAGAACCGCCGGACGCACCGCAGGAAGAGGCGCCGCAGGCCGTTGCGCCGCCGATAGAGACGCCCGCCACGCCGCCGGAAGAGACACCGCCCGCCATCGCACTGGCGGAAGAGGCACCTCGCACCACCACGCCACCGGAAGAGCAACCGCCTACTACCGAACCGGCGGCAGAGACGCCCGTCACCGAGCCGCCGGGAGAGATGCCCATCACCGAGCCGCCCGGAGAGCCGTCGCACTTTGTCGCGCCGGAGCCCCGGCAGCGACCGCGGGAGACCCGGCTGCCGATCTTCGAAGCAGTGGAGTCGGACTGGTTCCGCGCCCGCCGCAGGCCGCCAGCAAACGCCGGTGCCGCGGTGGACCCGCACCGGGCGGAGCGGTCATGGACATCACCCGGCGACGAGGGCTGGCTCGCTGCGGAAACGGTCCTCACGCCCGCGGTTGGCGGGATCACCGCCTCCGGGCTGCCGCGGCGGACTCCCCAGGCGAATCTCGTGCCGGGCTCCGCATCCGCCCGGCAGGACAGGCCAGCGAGGGCCGCCGATTCGGCAGACGTCGTGAGCAGCCGGCTGGCGGGCTTCCAGCGCGGTGCACGCCGGGCTCGCACCGCCGCCCCCAGCGCCGAATCCCCGGATGAAGATGAGTAGGCACGGAGCCCCGCCGGCGGCCCCGGCCGGCCCGGTCGCTTTGGCCCGGCCACGGGAGTGCGATCACACCGGAGAGGCGAGTGCGTTGAGTCGAGCAAGCAGCCAGGTGCAGAATCTCAGCTGGCTCATCACCGACTTCACCGAGCGCGTCCCCGATGCGCTCCATGCCGCCGTGGTCTCCTCCGACGGGGTACCGGTGGCGGTCTCCGACGGCCTACCTCCCGATCGCGTTGAGCAGCTCTCCGCGATTACCTCCGGCCTCATCAGCATGGCCAGAGGGACCGCGTTGATGTTCGATGGCGGCGCGGTCACCCAGACCCTGGTGACCATGCAGGAGGGCGTGCTGATGATCGTGGCGATCGGCAATGGGTCGAGCCTTGCGGTGCTCGCCGCGATCGACGCCGATGTCGACCAGATCGCCTATGAGATGACGGTGCTGGCGGAGCAGGCAGGAGGCGCCCTGACGCCGGATGCGAGACGGCCGCCGCAGCCCGCAGGGGGGCGGGCGTGAGCACGGCCCCGGCCGGCCGCTGAACCGTTGCCGGGACGGGCCCGATCCCGGGCCGGTACCGTTCTGCGTCGAGAAGGCACATCCGGTATCCCTTCCTGCCGGCCCGCCACGGCTAGGACGCGCGCCCGGGAGGGCCACGCTTGAGTCGACCGACAGGAGGAATAGGAGACGGGCGCCATTATGGCGCGCGTCTGGACAGTTTTAAGGAGTACCCGTGCGTCCAGCGCAGGATCTGAACTGGTTAATCACGGCGTTCGCCGATCGTGTTCCTTCTATTGCGCATGCGCTGGTGGTGTCCTCCGACGGCCTCCCGCTGGCGTTCTCGCGGGGCCTGCCGCCCGACCGCGTGGATCAGCTCGCCGCCGTCACCTCCGGCCTCAACAGCCTCGTGGAGGGTGCGTCCCGGATTTTTGAGGGCGGCCCGGTCACCCAGACCGTGGTGGAGATGCGCCACGGCCTGCTGATCGTCATGGCCGTCACGGGCGGCTCGACCCTCGCGGTCCTGGCCGGCTCCGATTGTGACATGGGCCTGGTGGCTTACGAGATGGCGTTACTGGCGGACCGGACCTGGCGCGCCCTGACGCCGGAACCCCGCCAGCCCTCGTGGCTCGAGGAGCCCGAGGGCGACAGCGAGGGGATCCGGCAGCCATAGGCCGCCCGGTGAATATCGGTAACCGTCAGCGTCGGCGAGCCCCATGGAGGCCCATGCAGCCGGATTTCGCCGCACCACATTGAATGAATTCGTTCTTCATTCTCCGACCGCAGTTGCCGTCGCGTTCCAGCCTGCGGCCCGGCGGCCCGGACTGGCCACGGCGTGCCTGCGGCCGTCACCCCCGCCGACCTATAATTCCCCCATGCGTGGTAACCCGGCCCAATTCACCAGGCCTTCCGGATCAAACCGTTCCTTATGCCGCGCCCTTGCGATGATCGCAATGGCGGGCATCGCCGCAATCGTCGCCGCTTGTGGCGGCAACTCAAGCTCGGCAAGCCCAGCAAGCTCGGCTAGCCCCGCAGGCCCGGAGAAGCCGAACCTCGTGGTGGCGGTGGTCCCCGCCGAGGCTCAGGCGGGCTTATATATCGCGCAAGAGAAGGGCCTGTTCACCAAGGCGGGCCTGCAGGTGACCATCAAGCCGGTCGTCAGCGCGCTCACCGTAGTCCCGTCCCTGCTGCACGGCAGCGTGGACATCGCAGGCGGCCAGTACCCCTCCTACATCGCCGCCCAGGCGGCGGGGATCACGCAGATGCGCATCCTGGCCGCCGGGTTCGCCCTCGGCCCGCACGTGAACGAGATCGTCGCCCCGGCCGGCAAAATCCACAGCCTGGCCGACCTCAAGGGCAAGACCATCGCCGTCAACATCCTGAACAGCGTGGGCAGCGACCTGGTGTACACCTCGCTCAAGGCCCATGGCATCGCCCCCGCGCAGGTGCATCTCGTGGCCATGCCGTTCCCGGCCATGCTTCCCGCGCTGGCCGCCGGGAAGATCGCCGCGGCCTATGAGACCGAGCCGTTCGTCACCGAGGCCGCGCAAAAGTACGGCGACAAGGAACTGGCCGACATGAGCAGCGGGTCCACCCAGAACTTCCCGCTCACCGGGTACGGCACGCTCGCCTCCTGGGTGGCGAAGTACCCGCGCACCGCGGCCGCGTTCACCAAGGCGGTCGAGCAGGGCAACGCGATCGCCGCCGGCAACCATGCAGTCCTCGCCCAGGTGCTCGCCACCGCCCTGCACCTGAGCCCGAAGATCACCGGTGTCATGGCCACCGGGACCTTCCCCGCCAGCGCCGACCCGGCGGAGATCCAGCGGGTCGCCGACCTGATGCTGCACTACGGGCAGCTCAAGCAGCCGCTCAACGTCAAGCCGATGATCGAGGGCTGACCGTGACCGCATCAGGGACTGCGCCAGCCGCGTGACCGGGCAGACCGTACTAGGCCGGCCGCTCGCGGTGACGACCGGCCGATGGGGAGTCACGGCGCCCATCCGCCGTCGCTGACCTGGAAGGCGCTGGCCACCAGGTGGCAGCGCGGGCTGGTCGGCCTGACGGTCTTCCTGCTGCTCGCTCAGCTGCTCGGCAGCTCCGGCGTGCTGAGCCGGTCGGTCCTGCCGCTCGCCTCGACGGTGCTGGCCCGTGCGGCGGGCCTGGTAGGCAACCCGCGGTTCCTCACCGATCTTGCCGCCACACTCGAGGCGTGGGCGGCGGGGCTGGCCATCGCGGTCGCGGTGGCGGTGCCGTGCGGCCTGATCCTCGGCAACGTCCCGGGCGTGCGGAGCGCCACGCGTGCCCTGGTGGAATTCCTGCGGCCGATCCCGGCGGTCGTGCTCATCCCGCTGGTCGCCTTGCTCCTCGGCCCCGGGCTGCGGATGAACGTCACCCTGATCGCGTACGCGGCCGCATGGCCGGTGCTGCTCAACACCATCTACGGGCTCGACGACGTCGATCCGCTGGCCAAGGAGACGCTGCGTGCGTTCGGGTTCGGGCGGATGGCCGTGATCCGGCGTGTCTGCCTGCCGTCCGCCGCCCCGTTCATCGTCACGGGTATCCGGCTGGCCTCGTCGGTCGCGATCGTGGTCAGCATCGGCATTGGCGTCGTCACCGGCCGCATCGACGGCAACGGGATCGGCGCCTTCATCGCCGACGCGAGCACCAGCGCGCCCAACACCGCCGTCGTCCTGGCCGCGGCGCTGTTGGCTGGTGTGCTGGGCCTGGCGCTGAACGCGCTGATTGCCTGGGCCGGGCGGCGGGCGCTGCCCTGGCATCACAGTTATCCCGGGGAGCCAGGATGAACCGCATCGCGGTGCGCTGGCTGGTGCTGGCGGCCGGGTGTGCCGCGTGGCAGGCGTGGGCGGCCTGGCATCACAGCCCGTTCTTCCCCCCGCCGTCGGCGATCGTGGCGCGGATGTATGACCTCTGGTTCTCCGGGCCCGCGACCCACCTGCTGCTGACGCGGGGCGCCACCAGCAATATCCTGCCCAGCCTGGGCCGGGTCTGCGGCGGGCTGGCGATCGCGGTCGCCGTGGGCGTGCCGCTGGGGATCGCGCTCGGTCGCTCGGCGGCGGCGTCGGCCTACCTTGAGCCGCTCCTGCACTTCGGCCGGTCCATGCCGGCGGTTGCTTTCGTGACGGTGTTCACCATTGTCTTCAGCCTCGGCACCCAGTCGGAGATCGCTTTCATAGCGTTCGGCACCACCTGGCCGATCCTGCTGAACACGATCGACGGCGCCAGGTCGGTGAATCCGCTGCAGGCGGAGACCGCGCGGGCATTCCGGCTCCCACTCGGCTCGCGGATCACCAAGCTGATCGTTCCTGCCACGCTGCCGAAGTTCTTCGCCGGGCTACGGATCAGCGTCTCGCTCGCCCTCGTCCTGATGGTGGTCTCCGAACTGGTGGGCAGCAGCAACGGCATCGGCTACCAGATGAACAACGCCAGCGGCGACTACGACCTGACCGGGCTGTGGGCGGGGATCGTGCTGCTCGGCATCCTCGGGTACGCGCTGAACGCGGCCGTGCTCGGCATCGAACACCACGTGCTGGCCTGGCACCGTGGCGCCCACAGACTCACCAGCTGACCGGGAGACGCTGTGCTGCAGATGACGGCTGATAACCCGCACCACACTGCACCTGAGCCCGGGCGTCACTGGGGTCGTGGCCGCCGGCACCTAACCCACCAAGCCCAGCGCGGCGCAGATCCAGTGGGTCGCCGACCCGCTACCACGGTGTGGCCAGCCCGGGCAGCGGCTCAACGTCCAGCCGCTGCCGGGGGATGACGTGACCAGGCCCGAACCGGAGCGGACCGCAAACGTGGTCGCCGCCTTCGATGAGGCTGCCGACACATACGACCGCACCGCCAGCGGGTTCGCCCGGCCGGTCGCCTCCCGGCTGGTCGAGCTCGCCCGGCTCCGGCCGGGCTGGCGGGTGCTGGACGCCGGGTGTGGCGCCGGCGCGGTTCTCGGCCGCGCCGCCCAGGCGGTGTCCCCCGGCGGCACGGTCACCGGCATCGACCTAGCCCCCGCCATGCTCGCCCGCGCCGCACGTAAAGCCGGGCGCGCGGGCCTGCGCCGCAGCGTCACGCTGATCCGCTGTGATGCAGCCGACCCCCCATTCGGCCCGGTCAGCTTCGACGCCATCCTCGCCTCGCTGATCTTCTACCTGCTGCCCGACCCGGCCGCCGCCCTCGTCCGGTGGCGCGAGCTGCTGGTGCCCGGCGGCACGCTTGCCTTCTCCCGCGCCGTGCTCCCGGACCCGCGGTGGTCCCCGGTCTTCGCCGCGGTAGACGCCTACGCCAGCCACGCCGGGTTCGAGTCCTACGTGCACAGCCCCGGCCCGCTGTCGGCCACCTCGGCGATGCTCGATGCCTGCGGGTATGCCGGCGTCACCAGCACCACCGAGACGATCACCTACCGCTACGACAGCCCACAGCACTGGTGGGATACCTGCGTATCCGAAGGACCTTGGCTCACCTGGCGGCACATTCCCGCCCCGCGCCTGGCCCAGGCACGTGCCGAGGCCCTCGCGATGGCGGGGGGCCTGCGCGAGTCAGACGGCAGCCTCCTGCGCCACGTACGCATGGCATACCTGGTCGGCCGCCGCCCGGAATGCGGCTGACAAGCAGACCACCCGGCCCGGCCGGCGTCAGAGGCGGGCGCCCCCGCCGTAGGCGTAGACCAGGTCCGTGTTCGCGTCCTCACGAGCTCGCGTTCGGGGCGGTGAGGTTGTAGACGGTCATGCCGCCGACGGTCTGCGCCGTGAAGTGGGCCTGGACCCACGCGCTGATCCGCGGGTTGCGGCGCTGCTTCAGTGGCCGTCGCGCGGGTAACGGCGCTGCCAGCTGCGCTCGCGGATGACCATGCCGTCGCGGCGCAGCTCCCGGCGGTAGGAGTAGCGCAGCGACTCCTCGTCGCTGTCGAGATCGAGGACCGAGGTGGCGATCAGCAGCCGGCCGTCCAGGTGGAACTCGGTTCGCGCCTCGCCGTGCGCGGAGGCGCTGGCGGGCCGCGCGTCGTGCACCGAGTAGCGCAGGTACTCCTCGTCCACCACCCGGCCCCAGGGGAACTCGGTGCCGGTGCTGCCCCGCCACCAGATCGCGGCGGCCCCGGTGTCGTCCCGCTGCAGGGTCCACCGCACCGGGACCATGTCGCCCCAGTGCCGGATCCCCGGGGGCTGCTCCTCCGGGCCGGGCTCGGCGAACACCGGCACCCGCTGGCCGGCCGCCGGGTCCGCGGGCACCACGGGCAGCACCAGCCGGGTCCCGGCCGGCCCGAGCCGCACCGTGGCCGTGGCCGGGTGCGGCGTCGGCCAGATCATCGGCCACATCGCGTTGGACAGCGCGAGCCGGATCCGGTGGCCGCGCGGGAACACCCACGAGGTGACGTGCAGCTCCAGCGGCAGCGCTCCCGGCCCCCCGGAGGCGGGCGGCGCACCCGCCGCGGACGGCGCGCCCTCGGCAGGCGGTGTGCCCTCGGCAGGCGGTGTGCCCTCGGCAGGCGGTGCGTCCTCGGCAGGCGGTGCGTCCTCGGCGGGCCCGGCGGGCGGGACGGCGACGCCGGGACGCGAGCCGGCGTCGCGCAGCGGATCCGGCCGGCCGGCCCGGCCTCCCCCGGTCACCAGGGTGACCGTGCCGTCCGGCGCCACGTCGCAGAGCCGGCCGAACCAGTGGAGGGGCTCCGCATCCGCGCTGCCGTGCAGCTCCACCAGCGGGAAGCCGAGGATCTCCACGTCCGCCGCCAGCGGCGCGCTGTCGAAGACCAGGCTGAACGCGTCCGCGCCCCGCTGGTCCACGGTCAGCTCGCCCCACCAGTGGCCGGCCTCTGCGCCGGCCGACGCCACGTAGCGCAGCTCGGCCGCGCCGGCCTCGGGCGGATCCGCCGACAGATTCCGCTCCGGGCCGCAGTACCAGGCCCGGTAGGCCGTCCGCCCGGGCGGGAACGCGGTCTCGGCCCGCCAGCGCCCGGGAATCTCGGCCAGGTCCGGGTCCGGTGGGTGCCAGTGCCTGACGTAGACCGTGACCGGCGGCTCGGACATGATCCCGTTCTCGGCGCCCTTCAGCCAGTGATCCCACCACCGGACCGCGTCAGCCCGCCACTCGATGGCCGGCCCGGGAACCGCGTT
>WNGD01005899.1_pt1 | contig 12283 bp, 9 predicted proteins | sample 5400671 | NCBI WGS metagenome assembly WNGD01 (sample SAMN13153369, study PRJNA577476) | soil metagenome | isolation source: 40 cm soil or saprolite under grassland replicate 2 | place: USA:California | collected 2016-06-15
TGAGCATGCCCTTGAGCGCGGCCTCGATCTCCTCGATCGCCTGGTAGATGACCGAGTAGTAGCGGATATCCACGCCCTCGCGCTGCGCGAGCTCGCCCGCCCGGCCAGCCGGCCGGACGTTGAAGCCGATGATGACCGCCTCGGACGCGATGGCCAGGTTGACGTCGTCCTGGGTAATCGCGCCGACGCCGCGGCCGATCACCCGCAGCACCACGTCCTCGCCAACGTCGATCTTGAGCAGCGCGTCCTCCAGGGCCTCGACCGATCCGGACACGTCGCCCTTGATGATGAGCAGCAGCTCTTCCCGCTGGCCCGACTTGAGGGCCGACTCCAGGTCCTCCAGGGTGACCCTGGGACGCCGCTGGGCGAACATCGCGCTGCGCTCGCGCGCCTCCCGCCGCTCGGCGATCTGCCTGGCCACCCGGTCGTCGTCGACGACGAGGAAGCTGTCGCCGGCGCCGGGCACGGCGGTGAGGCCGAGCACCTGCACCGGCCGGGACGGCGGCGCGTCGCTGACCTGGTCGCCGTTCTCGTCCAGCATTGCCCTGACCCGGCCGAACGCCTCGCCACAGACGATCGAGTCGCTGACCTTGAGCGTGCCGCGCTGCACGAGCACGGTCGCGACCGGCCCCCGGCCCTTGTCCAGGTGTGCCTCGATCGCCACGCCCTGAGCCTGCTGGTGCGGGTTGGCGCGCAGGTCAAGCTCGGCGTCCGCGGTCAGCACGATCGCCTCGAGCAGCGCCTCGATGCCGGTGCCCTGCCGCGCGGAGACGTCGACGAACAGCGACTGGCCGCCGAACTCCTCGGCCACCAGCCCGTACTCGGTGAGCTGCGCGCGTACCCGCTGCGGGTCGGCGCCCTCCTTGTCGACCTTGTTGACCGCCACCACGATCGGCACGCCGGCCGCCTGGGCATGGTTCAGCGCCTCCGTGGTCTGCGGCTTCACGCCGTCGTCGGCGGCGACGACGAGAACGACCAGGTCGGTGGTCTCGGCGCCGCGGGCGCGCATCGCGGTGAACGCCTCGTGACCAGGGGTGTCAATGAAGGTGATCTTGCGTTCCTGGCCGTCCACGACGGTGTTCACCTGGTAGGCGCCGATGTGCTGGGTAATGCCGCCGGCCTCGTGCGCTACCACGTTCGTATGCCGGATGGCGTCGAGCAGCTTGGTCTTGCCGTGGTCGACATGACCCATCACGGTCACCACCGGCGGGCGCGAGACGAGGTCGCTCTCGTCGCCCTCGTCCTCGCCGAACTCGATGTCGAACGTCTCGAGCAGCTCCCTGTCCTCTTCCTCCGGGGAGACCACCTGGACGGTGTAGTTCAGCTCCGCACCGAGCAACTGCAGGGTCTCGTCGTTCACCGACTGGGTCGCCGTGACCATCTCGCCCAGGTGGAAGAGCACCTGCACCAGGGAAGCCGGGTTTACCCCGATCTTGTCCGCGAAGTCGCTCAGCGAGGCACCCCGCGACAGCCTGATCACCTGGCCGTTGCCACGCGGGATCTGCACGCCGCCGATGGCGGGCGCCTGCATGTTGTCGAACTCCTGACGGCGCTGCTTCTTCGACTTCCGGCCGCGCGACGGACGACCGCCCGGCCGCCCGAAGGCACCCTGCGTGCCGCTCCTGCCGCGACCCCCGCCACCGGGGCGGGCCGGCCCCATGCCGGGACGCTGGCCGCCGCCTGGACCGCCGCGCGCGCCCGCGCCGCCGGGACCGCCACGGCCGCCAGGCCTGGCACCAGTACCGCCACCTGGACCGCCGCGGCCGCCGGGACCGCCGGCCCCCGGGCCGCCTGGACCGCGCCCAGGCGCTGGCCTGGGCGGCATGCTATTGGGGCTCGGACGCGGGCCACCGGGTCGCGGACCGCCTGGGCGGACCGTGTCCCCGGGGCCGGGCCGTCCGGCGAACCTGCCGCCAGGGCCACCCGGCGCACCCGGCCGCGCAGCGGGCTGCCCAGCCGCGGGCGGAGCGCCAGAAGCGGGGCCAGCGAAGCCTGCCGGGCCCGCTGCGCCGGGCTGCCCGGGCCGGACGCGCGGTGCGGAACCCATCCCGCTGGCCGTCGAGCTGAACGGGTTGTTGCCAGGACGTGGCCCCGGCCGGGGACCGCCGCGGGATCCGGGCCGCTGCCCGCCGGCGGTCGGGCTGCCCGGCCGCGGCGCACCGGTTGGCGTGCCGCCGGGGCCGGGCCGCGGGCTGGCTGGCCGCGCGCCTGGCGGCCGCGCACCCGGCGAGCCCGCCGCGGGCTGACCGCCAGGTGCCGGGGGTGCGGTGTCGGGCTGCGCCGCGGGTGGTGCGGCTTGCGGGGCCGCCACCTGCGGTGGCGTGGGCTCTGGCAGCCGCCGGCCGGGATCACCGGCAGGCGGTGCGGCTGGCGCCGCGGCCGGCCCGGTCCCGGCCTGCGGTCCGGGGGCCGGCTCTCGTGCCGTCGCCGCGGCCGGGCCGGCCGCCGCGGCGCTGCCATTGGCGCCATCACCCGGGATGCCCGCCGCCGCGGGCGCCGACGGCTCCGCGGGCCGCTGACTGGATGCTTTTCCAGCCGGCGCCTGCTTGGGCTGCTGGGCCGCGAGCTCTTCCTTGAGCCTGCGGACAACGGGCGCCTCGATCGTCGAGGACGCCGAGCGAACGAACTCGCCCATTTCCTGGAGCCTGGCCATCACGGCCTTGCTCTCTACGCCGAACTCCTTCGCGAGTTCGTAAACCCGGACCTTCGCCACTGCGCTCCCTCTACTCGGTCCGGGGTAACCGGACCAGTCAGCCGGTCCGGGGCAGCGCGTGTGCTCCGTCCGGCGTCAGCCTGTGCTGTTCATCGCCGCATGCTCATCGGGCGCTCATTGCCATCTCAGCCTGCTTTCTCCGGCACTGCTGCCGTCCATGCCTTCCATCTGCCCGCCCTGCCCCGGTAACGGGTCACCGGCACGCAAAGCCATAAGATACCCGGCGATCATGCCGGTCCCAAGCGGTCCCGGCAAGCGCAGCGCTCGCGGGAACGCCCGTCGCCGCTGTGCTCGCTCAAGGCATCCCTGGCTGAGGTGCAGGTAAGCACCCCGGCCAGCCTGTCGCGCCCGCGGGTCGGGAACAACCTCATTCCCGGCAGCTACCAGGCGAAGCAAGTCAGACTTGGCCGCGCGGACTCCGCACCCCACACACATCCGGATCGCTGGCGCGGACCGGGGAGGCCGCGGGGACCGCCTGGCCATTCTGCTGCTAAGCCTACCGCGCCTGCGCGTCGGCGGCACCGGGCACCGCGTCCGGCCCGCCCGCGCCGCGCAGCGCGCCTGGTCCGGGCGTGCCCGGGGCCGCCTCAAGCCCGCTCGCGTCGGCCGCCCCCCGCCGGGCGCCGGCGGCCCCCGGCCGGGCCGCGGCTTCCGGTGCCGGACCTGCCGCGCCCCGGTCCGGCCTGATGTCGATCCGCCAGCCGGTCAGCCGCGCGGCGAGCCTCGCGTTCTGGCCCTCCTTGCCGATCGCCAGCGAGAGCTGGTAGTCGGGCACGATCACCTGAGCGACCCTGGCCTGCAGGTCGATGATGTCAACCCGGGAGACCCGGGCGGGCGAGAGCGCGTGCGCGACGAACGCCGCCGGATCCGTGGAGAAATCCACGATGTCGATCTTCTCGCCGTGCAGCTCCGTCATCACGTTACGGACCCGGCTGCCCATCGGGCCGATGCAGGCGCCCTTGGCGTTCACGCCCGGCTGGTGCGAGACGACAGCGATCTTGCTTCGGTGCCCGGCCTCGCGGGCGATGGCGGCAATCTCCACGGCGCCGCTGGCGATCTCCGGGACCTCCAGCGAGAACAGCTTCTTGACCAGGTTCGGATGGGTACGTGACAACGTCACGGACGGACCGCGGTAGCCCTTCCTGACATGCAGGACGTAACAGCGCAGCCGCTCGCCGTGCACATAGCGCTCGCCGGGCACCTGCTCGGTCGGCGGCAGGATTGCCTCCAGCTTGCCGAGATCCACCAGCACCGCACGCGGGTCCCGGCTCTGCTGGATGACCCCGGCCACGATGTCACCCTCCCGGCCCGCGTACTCCCCGAAGGTCAGCTCGTCCTCGGCGTCACGCAGGCGCTGCAGGATCACCTGCCGGGCGGTAGTCGCTGCGATCCGGCCGAAGCCGTCCGGCGTGTCGTCGTATTCCCTGATCATCGCGCCGTCCTCGCCGGTCTCAGCGGCCCAGACGGTGACGTGCCCGCTGCCCCTGTTCACCTCGACCCTGGCCGTCGGCGGCGTGCCGTCGGTGCGGTGATAGGCGACGAGCAGCGCGTCTTCTATCGCCTTGATGGCCAGGTCCATCGAGATGTCCTTCTCTGCCTCCAGGCTGCGCAGGACGCTCAGGTCAATGTCCATCTGCTTCCCCCCCGTCTGCACCGGTCACGGCGTGGCCGAACTCAAGGAGTATCTTTCCTGGGCCGAGCTGGGCGTAGCCGTATTCCCGCTGCTGACCCGCCACCTCTAGCAGGACCGAATGGTCACTGGCGGCGAGCACCCTGCCCTCGACGGTGCCGGGTCGCCCCCGACCATCCGTTACGGATTGTGATCGCGCACTCAGCGGGACGCGGATCAGCCTGCCTACGGCGCGGCGCCAGTGCCGCGGCTCGGTGAGCGGCCGGTCGACACCCGGCGAGGAGACCTCCAGGGTGTACGGGGTCTCACCCATCGCGCCGGTGGCGTCGAGCTCAGCTGACAGCGCGCGGCTGATCAGCGTGATGTCGTCCAGGTTCACGCCGCCGTCGGCATCCACCACCACCCGGAGCAGGCGACGGCGGCCGGTCGCGGTGATCCGGACATTCTCCAGGTCCATGCCCGCGGCGCTGACGACCGGCTCAAGCAGCCTGCCGAGCTGCTGCGCGTCCGCCGGGCCAGCGGCTGATGGCGCGCTGCCGCTGCTGGCTGCCAGCCGCGGCGAACTGTGCCGGGAGCTACCGTGCATGACGACCTCCTCGCCGGCGACCTGTGCTGTTGTCCGGTCATCTAGCCTAACGGGGATCTGGTACCCGATCGTGCCCGTCCGCGCCCGGCGCGTCCTGTCGCGGCTGATTGGGCTGGCTCGCGAGCCAGCACAGCGGGACCGGCAATGACATGCTTGGATGCCGCCGGGGGGTTCCGGCGGCGGGTGGGCGGGAGGAATCCGTGACGACAGGCTCCGGGCCGGCCGGTGCGGTGCCGGCGGGCACCGCGGCGGGCGGCGGCGCGACGGCAGGCACCGCGATGGCAGGAACCCTGGCCGGCGGTGCCGCGACGGCAGGCACCCTGGCCGGCGGTGCCGCGACGGCAGGCACCGCGCAACCGCGTACCGATGCCGGCGGCCCCGTCGCCCCGGGCCCTACCGCGGACAGGTCGCGGCGTGCGGTGCTGGCCGCGACCGTGGCGAGCCTGCCATTACTAGCCGTCACCGGCTGCAAGGGCGTCGGCGCGCTCGCGGCGCCGCCCAGACCAGCCCCCGAGGTAGCGCTGCTGCGGGCCGCCATCGCCGCGGAGGAACTGATGATCGCCCGCTACGACGCCGTCATCACCCGGTCGCCCCGGCTGGCCGCAGGCCTGCGCCCGCTGCGCACCGAGCACCGGCTGCATCTCGCCGGGCTCCGGTCACGGCTGGTCGTGCCGCCGGGCAGCGCGGCTGCCGCCGCCGCATCCCCGGCCCCGGCCAGTTCGAGATCATCGCCCGGCGCCAGCGACGCTCCGGCCGGGGCCGCGGCGGCGATCTCGTTCCTGCAGGGAGCCGAACGGGCCGCGGCTGCGGACCTGCTGCGAAAGCTCACCGCCGTATCCCCGTCGCTCGCGCAGCTCATGGCCAGCGTGGCCGCCTCCGAGGCAACCCACGTCGCCGCGCTCGCGGCTGCCCGCGGCAACGGGCGGACATGACGGTTACCACCGCACGGCGGGCCAGCGCCGCGGAAGTCAGCGCCATGCAGGCGGCGCTGTCCGCCGAGCATGCCGCCATCTATGGCTACGGCGTAGCCGGCGCGCACCTGACCGGGACCGACCTGACCGCCGCGACAAGCGACTGGGTCGCGCATCAGGTCGCCAGGGATTCGCTGGAGGCGATGCTGCGGGCGGCCGGCGTCGCGCCAGTCGCTGCCGCGGTCGCTTACCGCCTGCCCCAGCCGGTGCACGGCGCGGTGACCGCGATCTCGCTCGCGGTTACCCTGGAGGAACGGGTGACTACGGCTTACCTGGCCCTGGTGGCCGGTACCAGTCCGGGGATCAGGAAGTTCGGCGCGCGGCAGGTCATCGCCGCCGCGATGAGAGCCGCCGCCTGGCGCGGGCGCACGGTAGCCTTTCCCGGCTACTCCGTCAGCGCGATCTCGCCGCGCAAGGCTAGCGGCAGGCGCTAGCGAGGACGCGGCCGATCAGGTCGGCCCGCCGAGGTCAGCCCCGGGCAGCGAGAACGCGGCCGATCAGGCCGGCCGCTGCTGGCAGGTCATCGCTGGCCGCGATCCGCTCGGCCCATGACCACCAGAACCACCAGACGCCATCCTGGCAAGGCCCCGCGTAAATGTCCTCGGCCAGCGCCGCCGCCGCCGGGTTGACCACGTGCAGGCTCGGCACCCGGCCTGGCGGGGTCGTCAGCCGCGCCCGCAGTCCATACCGGGCCAGTGCCTCCGCGAGCCCTTCAAGCCTGTCCAGGTACGCGTGCCAGAGTTCGGCCGGCCCGGCAGCGTGCTGGGTTTCCATGGTCATCTAGTCACCTTTGGTAGCTGATCAGCAGCACAGAGTGAACTGAAGCACTGCCCCTAGAATGCATCGAGGACATGCGAGATGCAACATGCATTCAGAAATTCGCATCTTGCGCCCAGGCGGGCACTGGACGCCATCACGCCGACCTTGCCACACTGGGCCCAGGCTTACGCCTGACCACGCGGGGCACATTACTGGCTCATGACGTCACCCAATGATGGCAATATCTGAATCCCGCACGATCTGAATCCCGCACGCTCGGCACGTCACGCATCCGATCGCCCGCCGGGGGGTGACACATGGCAACTGAGCAGAGTCCGACCGTCAGGCGACGCCGCCTTGCGCTCGAACTCAGGAGACTCCGCGAGGCCGCACGGCTCACTTGCGAAGAGGTGGCTGAGCATCTCGAATGCTCGGCATCCAAGATCAGCCGCGTGGAAACCGCGCGGGTGTCGGTCTCGCCGCGGGATGTCCGGGACATGCTCGAGCTTTACGGCGTGCCGGCCCAGCAGCGGGACAGCCTGGTGCAGCTTGCCCGTGACTCACGGCAAAAGGGCTGGTGGCATGCCTACAGCGACACCATCCAGCCGCAGTTCGCCACGTACGTAGGGCTGGAGAGCGCGGCGTCGGAGATCCGGGTCTACGAGGTCAACCTCATTCCCGGCCTGCTGCAGACCGCGGACTACGCCCGGACGATCATCAAGGCCGGGACGATGAACGGCAACCAGGAGGACGTCGAGCGCAAGGTCGCGCTCCGGATGGCTCGCCAGCCTGCCCTGACCAGGACCGAGCCGCCCATGCTGTGGACCGTCGTGGACGAGGCAGCGCTGCGCCGCCGGGTTGGCGGCACCGAGCTGATGCGCGCCCAGCTTGAGCATGTGCTGGAACTGTCCGGACTGAAGAACGTCGCGATGCAGGTGATCCCGTTCGGCGCTGGCGCCCATCCGGCCATGGGCAGGCCGTTCGTCATCCTCGTCTTCCCCGAGCGAATCGACACCGACGTGGTGTACCTGGAGGACCTGACGAGCGCGTTCTATCTGGAGGACGTTGACGAGGTCGACCGCTACAACGTCTTCTTCAACCACCTGCGGGCGACAGCGCTGTCGTTCGACGACTCGGCCGCGCTCGTCACGTCAGTCCTGAAGGAGCTGTAGCCCGCCCGGCCTCCCCGCAGCATGTCAGCGCAGCGGCGCGGGCAGCGGCTCGGCGTGCAGCACCGTCAGCCGGGACACGGCCCGGGTCAGCGCGACGTAGAGCCGGTGCAGGCCGCGGGACTCCGCGGCAGCGATCCGGGCTGGCTCGACGACGATGACCTGGTCGAACTCAAGACCCTTGGCGAGCGTCACTGGCACCAGAGTGAGCTGCCCGGTGGCGGCATCGGCGTCGAGCACCGAATGCGGCAGGCCGGACCGGCCGAGCACGGCGGAAATCTCGGCCACCTGATCGTCGGCGGCGATCACCGCGGCCGAGCCTGGCCGGTCCAGGGCATCGGCGCAGGCCGCCGACAGGGCACCGGGCAGCGAGTCATCCGGCGCCGGGATGATCACCAGAGAGCCTGCATCCTGCCGGACGGAGCGGGCCGGGGCGAGGCCGGGGGCGATGTGCCCGAGCAGCCTGCTGGCGAAATCGAGGATCTGCCGCGGCACCCGGTATCCGGTGTCGAGGACGCGCAACCCGGCGTCCTCCTTGCCCAGGTTGGCCAGCAGCTGCTGCCAGCTGGGCGTGGCCCACGGCGTGGTGCCCTGGGCGATATCGCCGAGCACGGTGGCCGAGCCGGTGGCACAGCGCCGGCCGATCGCACGACACTCCATCGGAGACAGGTCCTGCGCCTCATCCACGACCACGTGCGCCAGGCTGGGAGTGCGTTCGATGAGGTCGTGCGCCTCGTCGATGAGCACTGCATCAGCGGGCGACCAGCGGGCGGAGCCAGGTCCTCGCGGCGGGCTCGACCACCAAATCGCTGCCTGCTCGGCAGGATCGAGCACGCCGCTGGCCGCGCGGGCGAGCAGGCCAGGGTCGGACAGCAGCCGCAGCACCAGCCGCAGCGGGTCGGTCTTCGGCCAGATTCCGTCCACCACGGCTCTTACCTGCTTCGTCCGGCGTACCGCGTCGTGTGTGCGGTCGTCGCAGGTTTCCCCTGCCGCCTCCATCCTGGAGAGGATCACATGCGCGATGCGATGCGAGAGCATCTCGCGGCCGGTCCCGTAGCGGACACCGCGCAGCCGCAGCTCATCGACCAGCCCGGCGAGCTCGTGGGCTGGCACCCGCCAGCGCCGCGAGCCGCGGGCGAGCATCAGCGCCTCGGCTGGCTGGCCGAGCTGCTCCCACAGTGCCCGGCGGAGCACCTCGGCCATCCTGGCGTCGCCCTTGATCCGCGCGGCCGGCGCCGGATCGGCGGCCCGGACCGGCACCGTGGCGAGCAGGTCGGTGATCGAGACCTGGGTAACGTTGAGCTCGCCGAGCGCGGGCAGCACGTTGCCGATGTAGGACAGGAAGGCCCGGTTCGGGCCGACGACCAGGACGCCGCCGCGGTTCATCCGCTCCCGGTGTGCATACAGCAGGTAAGCGACCCGGTGCAGGCCGACGGCGGTCTTGCCGGTGCCGGGCGCGCCCTGCACGCATACCGTCCGGTCCACGTCGGCCCGGACGATGTCATCCTGGTCCGGCTGGATGGTCGACACGATGTCGCGCATCGGGCCGGACCTGGGCCGCTCGATCTCGTCGATCAGGATCCGGCTGACCGGCGCGCTCGTCGTGTCCGCCGCACCCTGGGCCGGCCTGGCTGGCTGGGTGAAGTCCTCATCCTCGTAGGCGGTCAGCTCTCCGCCGGAGAACCCGAACCTGCGGCGGTGCGCCAGGCCCATCGGCTCAGCCGGGCTGGCCCGGTAGAACGGCCGGGACACTGGCGCCCGCCAGTCGATCACTACTGGGTGGCCGTCCGGGTCGTGGACATGTCGCCGGCCGATGTGGAATTGCTCGCCGGGCAGGGCGCGGCCGATCTCTGTGCGGCCAGCTCCCGTGCGGCCGGCTTCTGCACGGCCGATCTCTGTGCGGCCAGCTCCCGTGCGGCCGGCTTCTGCACGGCCGATCTCCGTGCGGCCGACTTCTGTGCGGCCGGCCGGGCCGCCGCCTGGCTCGGCACGGCCTGGCTGGCCGGAGTCGCCGTCACGGCCTTGCCCGGCAGGACCGCGGCCTGCCTCGGCCGTAGGCCAGGCAGCCTGGGCGGAGTAGTCGAGCCTGCCGAAGAAGAGCGGCGTGTCCGGGAGGTCGTGCAGTGCCTCCGCTCGTCGGTACAGGTCGGCCTTCAGGTACTCCTCGGAGACCGGATCGCCGCCAAGCGCGCGGAGCGAGAGGACGTTCTCCCGCATCAGCCGCAGGAACTCGCGCGCGGACCGCAGGTGAGCGCGTTCCGCATCGAGAACGGGATCGGCGCTGTCCGCCGGCTCCTGGCCAACCGTGGGACGGGATGTGGCCGGGGCTCCGCGATGGGTGCCGCTGGCCGAGGGCATGATTCATCACCTCGATGGCATCGGGGTTGGCACAGAGGCCAAGAGCCTAGCAATGCCGACGACGCTGGTCACCTGAGTATTCCGCCGGGCGCGAGCGGCCGGCCGGATCTTGCCGGCAGCGTCGCTAGACTGCGCAGGTGGCGGAGGCCAGGGATGCTGAGGCCAGCGACGCCGAGGCCGGGCACGCGGAGGCCAGGGACGCCGCCGCCAGCGACGCCGAGGCCGGGCACGCGGAGGCCAGGGACGCCGCCGCCAGCGACGCCGAGGCCGGGCACGCGGAAGTCAGGGACACCATCGCCGGGGACACCGCCGCCAGCGACGCCATGACCGGCGACGCCGTGGCCCGTTTTGAGGCACTGCTTTCCCCGCAGGGACAGGAGCTGCTCGGCTATCTCCAGCAGCAGGCCGATCCCGCTGACAGCGCGTTGCGGCTGGGCACGCGGTTGCGGGCCCGGTATCCGGCGGGGCTGGCCGCGGCCGGGATGGCGCAGCATGAGCTGCGGCGCAAGGGCCTCGCGAAGTTCGACCGGGCAATGGAGATGTTCTTCACCCGGCCGGGCCTGGAGCAGGCTTCCGCCGAGGTGATCGCCCGGCACCGGTCCGCCCGCTACGCCGGCGCCAGCTACGCGGCCGACCTGTGCTGCGGGATCGGCGGGGACCTCATTGCCCTCGCCAACGGCCGTCACGTGCTCGCGGTGGACCGCGATGCGCTGGCGCTGCGGATCGCGCGGGCGAACAGCGAGGTCTACGGCGTCGCGGGCAACGTCACCGCGGTTCATGGTGACGTTCGCGACATCGACCTGAGCGGCGTGGACGCGGTGTTCATCGATCCGGCCAGGCGGACCGGGCAGCGGCGGCTGCGGGCCGGGGACAGCGAGCCGCCGCTGGACTGGTGCGTAAGCCTCGCGGACCGGGTCATGCAGGTGGGGATCAAGGCCGCGCCCGGCCTTCCGCATGACGCGATACCCCGTGGCTGGGAACTGGAGTTCATCGCGGTCGGACGCCACCTGAAAGAAGCGGTCGCCTGGTCGCCGGCGCTCGCGCAGGCGGCCGCGCGGGCGACCATCCTGCCGGGCGGCCACACGCTCATGCCCGGGCCCGGCGAGCCGGTCGAGGTCCGGATGCCCGGCGAGTTCCTGCTCGACCCGAACCCGGCGGTCACCAGGGCTGGCGTCGTTCAGGACCTGGCCAGGGCGCTCGGTGCGTGGCAGATCGACCGGCAGATCGCGTTTCTCTCCGCCGACACGCCGCGCCGCACCCCGTTCGCCCGCACGCTGCGGGTGATCGACTCGGCGCCGTGGAACTCCAGGCAGCTCCCGGCCCGACTGCGCGCGCTTGACATCGGCGCGGTCGACATCCGCCGCCGCGGCCCGGCCGGCGACGTCGACCAGCTGCGCCGGCGGCTGAAATTGTCTGGCGCACGGCGGGCGACCCTGGTGATGACCCGGGTAAAGGATCGCCCCTGGGGCCTGGTCTGCGTCGATGCCGGCGAGCCTGGCCGGGGGCCGGATCAGCCGCCGGTCGCCAGGTAACTCCGCCAGGCGACGCCGCCGGCGCAGGACTTCCTGGATCCGCTCGTCCCCGGCCGCCCGCTCGTCCCCCGCCGCCCGCTCGCTCCCGGCCAGCCGCAGAAATCCTGGTCCCGGACGAGGTGCGGGACGCCCACCCCGGCCACCGGGCCGGTTATGTGGCCGATCCCCAGCCCCGCCCGATGGGCGCCGGGATGGAGCTGGCGGGACGCCGCCGGGACGGCAGCACCTTCCCGGCGGAAATCTCGCTGTCGGCCATCGACACCGACCAGGGGATCCTGGTCTCGGCCGCGGTCCGGGACGTGACCGAGCGGCGGCTGGCTGTCGAGACGGCTGCCCAGCTGGCGTCTATCATCCAGTCGTCGCACGATGCGGTGATCGGCAAGACCCTCGACCAGGTGATCACGAGCTGGAACCCGGGCGCGGAGTGGCTGTACGGGTACACGGCCGCGGAGATGACCGGCCGTCACATCGAGGTGCTCATCCCGGTGGCGGACCGTGCGCGGGAAGCGCTGGTGCTGGCCGCCGTCGCGCGGGGCGAGCGGGTGGAGCAGTATCAAACCCGGCG
>WNGD01010341.1_pt1 | contig 12280 bp, 15 predicted proteins | sample 5400671 | NCBI WGS metagenome assembly WNGD01 (sample SAMN13153369, study PRJNA577476) | soil metagenome | isolation source: 40 cm soil or saprolite under grassland replicate 2 | place: USA:California | collected 2016-06-15
ACCTCGGCGGCAACGTCGTCCACACGGGCCAGCTCTACTTCCCGGACACTGTGACCGACGCGGTTTACCGCAAGCAGCCTTACAGCGCGCGCCCGACGCGGGACGTCCGCAACGCGGCCGACTCCATCTTTCGCAACGGGGGAAGCAAGTCGCTGCTGAGCGTGAAGAAGAACAGCGCCGGCGTCTACGTCGCGACGATCATGATGGGCGTCCACAGGTCTTAACACCAGGTCGCTAGATTCGGACGTGTGGACGAGATCACGCGCCGTGAGCTGCTCGTCCAGGGTGGGCGCGTCGCGTTGGTCGCCGGCGGCCTGTCCCTTGCGCGGCCGCTGGTCGGGCTCGCCCGGGCCGCCGCGGGCGGAGTCTTCGACGAGCTCGCCAACGGTCTTCGCGGTGAGGTCGTCCTGCCAAGTTCCTCCGCGTACGACCGGGCTCGGCTGCTGTTCGACACGCGCTTCGACGCCGTTAAGCCGCGCGCGGTCGTCTTCTGCGAGTCGACCGCCGATGTTCAGCGCACCGTCCGTTGGGCCCGCAAGCATGCAGTCCGAATCGTTCCGCGCTCGGGGGGCCACAGCTACGGCGGCTACTCCACCACGACCGGAGTCATCGTCGACGTCTCGCGCCTCAACGGCGTTGCCCTCGATTCGAAGGGCCACGCAGTCGTAGGAGCTGGCGCGAGGTTGATCGACGTGTATGAACGGCTTGCGCAACATGGACGCACCGTGCCTGCCGGGTCCTGCCCGACTGTCGGCATCGCAGGTCTTGCGCTCGGCGGGGGCGTCGGCTTCGCCTCGCGGAAGTACGGGCTGACGTGCGACAACCTCGTCGAGGCGACGGTCGTGCTGGCCGACGCGACCGCCGTGGTGGCGAACAAGCGTGTTCATCCCGATCTGTACTGGGCGCTCCGCGGCGGTGGTGGCGGCAACTTCGGAATCGTTACGCGTCTCGTCTTCCGCACGCACCCAGTCAGTCAGGTCGCGACGTACGCCATCGAGTGGCCCTGGTCGGATGCGGCCAAGGTCGTGCAGGCGTGGCAGCGGCTTGCGCCACACGCGCCCGACGGGCTCTTCTCGGTGTTGAACCTCAACTCCGCCGTGGGCGGCCGCGCCCGCATCACGTCGGCCGGACAGATGTTCGGCAGCGCCGATCGGTTGCGCGAGCTCGTCAAGCCACTCGCGAACGCCGGCACGCCGACGCGCTTCACGGTGACATTGCACAGCTACCTGGATGCGCAGCAGATGTGGGCGGGCTGCTCCGGCACGATCGCCGAATGTCACCTACCCCCGCAGGGCCAGCTGGGACGCTCGACGTTCAAGGGCAAGTCGAGCTTTGCGAACAGGCCGCTGAGCCTGAAGGGAATCAACGCGATGATCCGGCAGATCGAAGCCCGCATGATGACCGGCAGCGGCTCGGGGATCGTCCTGCTCGACTCCTACGGTGGTGCGATCAACCGCGTGAAGAAAGACGCGACCGCATTCGTCCACCGCGACGCGCTGTTCTCGATGCAGTATCTCGCTTACTGGGACCCGTCGGCGACCGCGGCTCCGAACCTCCGGTGGCTCCGGAGCTTCTACGCGGCGATGCGTCCCTACGTTTCGCCGTTCGCATATCAGAACTACATCGATCCCGACCTAGGCAGCTGGGAGCGGGCGTACTACGGCACGAACTTCGATCGCCTCATCGCCGTCAAGCGTCGTTACGACCCGCAGAACGTCTTCCGCTCGAGGCAGAGCGTCCCGGTCAAGCGTCGCTGAGTGGAAGCTGAGCCGTCACGATCGTGCCCTTGCCGGGCGGGCTGATCACGAACAGCGTTCCCCCTACGGCTTCCGCCCGGTCACGTAGCCCGAGGATGCCCGAGCCTGCGGAAGGATCGGCGCCACCGCGTCCGTCGTCGGTGATCTCGAACTTCAACGCCTCGCCGGCCACTGTCACGTCGACCTTCGCCTTGGTCGCCTGCGCGTGCTTTGCGACGTTCGTCAGCGCCTCCGACACGATGTAGTACACCGTTGCCTCGATGTTCTCGGGTAACCGGTCGTCGGGTGTGCTCAGCTCGACGTCGATCGTCAGCCGCTTCGCGACACTTGCCAGTGCCGGGCCGAGGCCTTGCTCCGTGAGCGCCGCCGGATGCAACCCGCGGGCGAGCTCGCGCAGCTCCTCGAGCGCGAGGTCCAGCTCTCTGGCGGCGCGGTCCAGCGACGCTGGTGCAGCCTCGACGTTCGACTCTAGCTGATGCCGCGCGAGTCGGATCGTCAGCGCCAGCGAGACGAGCCGCTGCTGCGCTCCGTCGTGAAGGTTCCGTTCGAGCTTCCTGCGCTGCTCATCGCCCGCCTTGACGAGGCGCGCGCGTGACGCGCTCAGGTCTTCACGAGCCTGTGCGCTCGCGACCGCGAGCGACACGAGCTCACAGAACGCACCCAGGCGTGCTTCGGTGTCGGCGGGCAACGGCTCCGCGCTCGCGATCCCGACGGCGCCCCACAGGATTCCGGCGACGACGATCGGAGCCGACACTGACGACCGGTAGTTCATCTGTCTCATGCTGTCCGCGATGACTCCGGGCCGTTCGGCGTAGTCGTGGATCCGCGCCGGAGCCCCGGTTTTGAGGACCCGGCCGATGCCGGTGTCCTCGCCGGCCGGCAGCCGCAGGCCGAGGTTGAAGGCGTCCGCTGCGGCGTCCGCTCGGCTGTGGCGGCCGACGATCGTCGCCGTGTCGTCGCCCTCGAAGCGGAAGACCGCGGATGCATCGACCTCCAGCACGCGCGCGCACTCCTCCGACACGGCCGTGAACACGCGCTCGGGACTTGCCTCGGACGCCACGAGAGTCGCAACACGCCGGAGCGCGCGCTGCTCCTGCGCCAGGCGGCCGACCTCGGCGAGCTTCGCTTCCGGGTCGCCTTCGAACGCACTATCGTCCGCGGTCGGCGTGCTCGCGCTCAGGTCGATGCCTGTCGTGACGAGCAGCGCCGAGCCTCCTCCATCCTCGCTCGGCATCAGCCTGTTCGACCAGGCGATCAGCTTTCGCTGCCCGTCCTTGGCGAGCCAGTGACCGACCTGCGGGCTGGAGAGCCCGGTGCTCCAGACGTAGGCGAGCACCTCGCCGAATGCCTCCACCTCTTCGGGGGGAATGACGAAGTCGCGGGCGTCACCGCCGATCACCTCGTCGCGGCTGAAGCCGGTCACGCGCTCGCAGGCATCGTTGAAGAGCCGAATGCGTCCGTCGCGGTCGAGGACGCAGACGAGCGACATCGTCGTCTCGGTCAGGACCTTGGCGAACTCGTCCCCGAGGATGAACTCAGGCGTCTGCGACATCGAAGAGGCTCACCTCGTAGTCCTCGAGCGCAAGCCTCGTCGTCCCCACCGTCTCCGCTGTGAGCTCACCGAGGCGATCCCCGGCCGCCGCGCTCGCGCGCAGCGACTCCTCGTCGGCCCACAAGGTGAGGACGAGCGTCTTTTCCTCCGCGGGATTCCAGAGCCGGATCAGCCCGCGGAAGCCGGAGCTGTCCCGGAGCCAGGGCAGGAGCTGGTCGCGGACGATCTCGAGGCCGAGATCATGCTGCTCCTGGCTCGTCTGGAGGGCATGCAAACGCGCGAACACTCGGTCCTTTTACACTGTCGCCGTGTCCTTCGCGCCCCGCCTGATCATCGCCTGGGGAATCAACCTCGCGGCCCTCTGGGCCGCAAACGCGATCTGGGACGGCGTCCACATCCACGGCTGGGAGGCCTACCTGATCGGCTCCGCCGTCCTCGGGATCGCGAACGCCGTGCTGAAGCCGTTGCTCACCATCCTGACGCTACCGCTGATCATCATCACGCTCGGCTTCTTCTACCTCGTGATCAACATCGGGATGATCGCGCTGGCGGAGTGGATCGCGCCGAACTTCTCCATCGACGGCTTCTGGACGTACGTCGGCACGGTCCTCGTCGTCTGGGCGGTCAACTGGATCGGCGGACAGGTGGTCGGCGACGTGGAACGCCACGCCCGGCCGCGCCTCATCTGACGGGCTCTAGTCCCGGCGTTCACCGGGAGGCTCCTCTCTCCTGGGCCGCGCGCTCGAGGAGCTCGCGCACTTCCTCATCGCTCGTCTGGGAGAAGTCCTCGTACCAATTTCCGACCGAGTAGAACGGTGCGGGCGTGACCGCGCACACGACCTCGTCGACCTCGGCCCGAAACTGGTCACAACTGGCGCGCGACGCAACCGGTACGGCGATCACGATCCGCGCCGGCTCGTGGCGCCGGACTGCACGTGCGGCCGCCTGCATGGAGGCGCCGGTCGCGAGACCGTCGTCGACGAGGATCACCGTCTTCCCCTTCAGGTCGGGGAGCGGCCGCCCGTCGCGATACGCGGCTTCGCGCCGCCGGAGCTCGTCCATTTCCCGCGCAAGGGTTTTCTGGATCTGCTTCTCGCTGATACCGAGCCATCGTAGGACGCCTTCGTCGAGAACGAGGACACCGCCGCTCGCGATCGCTCCCATCGCGAGCTCCTCGTGGCCGGGAACGCCCAGCTTGCGGACGAGGAACACGTCGAGCGGCGCGCCGAGCTCTCTCGCCACCTCGTAGGCGACGGGCACGCCGCCCCGAGGCAGGGCTAGTACGACGACCTCATCGCGGCCGGCGTAGTGGGAGAGGGTGCGCGCCAGGGCGCGGCCCGCCTCGGCGCGGTTCCGGAATCGAACTCGATCCGTCTGGTCGACCATGTCCGACATGGGTCAACCTCGTAGCTCACCGAGGGTCACCGTGTCGGTGACCTTCTTTCCGTGTCGAAGGAGCTGAACCGGCACCTTCTGGCCCGGATGGAGGTCGGCGAGGATGGATACCAGCACGTCCGCCGTCGGGGTGGGCTGTCCGTTGATCTCGAGGATTATGTCGCCCCGCTTGATCCCGGCCCTGGCCGCTGGGCCTCCCGGGACGATCGCGGACACGAGCACGCCGCCGCCGACGATCGTCGCCACGCGCACGCCCAGGTACGCACGGCCGGATTTGACCACCCGGCCGTTCGCGATCAGCTGGTCGGCGATCTTCCTGACCACGTTGCTCGGGATCGCGAAGCCGATGCCGGGCGCCTGGGCGCCGCCCAGCTGAGGATCGAGTGCAGCCAGCGTCGGGATGCCGATTACTCGTCCCTGCAAGTCGACGAGCGCTCCTCCGGAGTTCCCCGGGTTGATCGCTGCGCTCGTCTGGATCGCCGAGGAGAGCGCGATGCCGTTTCCCTCGCTCACGGTGCGGCCGAGGGACGAGACGATCCCCTCGGTCACGCTCGAGCGCAGGCCGAGTGGATTCCCGATCGCCAGCGCGAAGTCGCCCACGTGCAGCTTGGACGAATCGGCGAACGTCGCCGGGTGAGGAGTCGCGTCTTTGATGTGGACGACGGCGAGGTCGTTGGCGGGAAAGCTCCCGACAAGGGTGCCGTCGTACGTTCCGCTCGCGAGCGTGATCTTGAACGTCTTGAAGTTCCCGACCACGTGCGCGTTCGTGATGATGTCGCCCTTGCCGTTGTAGACGACGCCGGAGCCGAGCCCGGCCGAGGTCTCGATCTGGACGACAGCCGGCGAGATCGCGTCGACCACGCGAACGAGTTGGTCCTGAAACGCCGCTACCGGTTTGGCGAGCGTGATCGCCTGGATCGCGCTCACGTTCTGGCCTCCGGCGCAGGCCGCCAGAACGACGACCGCGAGCGTCGTGGCCGCCAGTGCGGTGCTGCAGCGCCGGATCGCGGACACGTCTTAGGTCGCCTTTACCGCGGAGACGTCGACCAGGATCTTCACTTCGTCACCGACGAGAAAGCGGCCGGACTCCAGCACCTTCTGCCACTTCAGATCGAAGTCCTTGCGGTCGATCTGCCCGCGCACGCGAATGCCGACTCGTTCGTTTCCCCACGGATCGAGCTCGGCGCCCTCGACCGTCGAGTCGAGCTCGACCGGGCGGGTGACGCCCTTGATCGTCAGGTCGCCCGTCATCCGGAACTCAGGTCCGCCGAGCGGCTCGATGTGAGTCGACTCGAACGTTATCTCGGCGTACTTCTCGACGTCTAGGAAGTCAGCTGACCGCAGGTGTGCGTCTCGAGTTTTGTCGTTCGTGTCGATGCTCGCCACCTTGACCTTCCCGTACACGCGCGAGTCGTTGATGTCTTCGGCTGCCTCGATCGTTCCCTCGAACTCCTTGAAGCGTCCGTGGACGGTCGCGATCATCATGTGCTTCACCTCGAACTGGACGTCGGAGTGCGCCGGATCCACGTTCCAGGTGCCCGTTGGCACCCGTACGATCCCGTGCTCGGTCTGGAGCTGGGTCGCCATGCTGGACCTCCTGGGTTGGCTTAGTTTGGCTTCCTTCTAGCCAGGCTGGTGGAGTCCCGGAACGCTCCTGGTGTGCCCGAGGTGCCCTTGCGGGCTCAGTCCCAGAAGCCGTCGTGGACGGCGCTCGACTCCTTCGGCAGGTGGGGACCGCTGACCTCCACCGCGTGATCCCCGCGGGCGAAGATCTCGCGCGACGAAATCGCCAGCTGCATGTTCTCCGGGTTGTCGTTGCTGATCGAGTGGATCTGTTCCTGGCTCAGCCCGAAGACGACGCGCCTCACGTTTCCCCAGTAGATCGCGCCCGCGCACATGGCGCAGGGCTCGGTGCTCGTGTAGAGCGTGCACCGTTCGAGGAACCCGGGCTCGAAGCGCGCGCTCGCCATGCGCATGAGGTTTGTCTCTGCGTGGGCGGTGATGTCCTTGTCGGTGCGGACCGTGTTCTCGGCTTCGAGGACGACGTTCCCTCGATGGTCGACGAGCAAGGCGCCGAATGGATGGTTGCCGTGCTCGCGCGCCTGTCGGGCGAGCTCGATCGCGCGCCGCAGGTGTTGCCTGAGCCCGTTGCTCATCCGCGCCGAAGATACCGCTGCAGAAGAGAGCGGCGGGGTTGCGTCGCGCGCCAGTCGTCGTAGGTCTTGAACGTGCCCGCCTTTCGCGCCGCGAGCACGCATTCTGCGTGCGCGTGGCGGCGCCGGCTCGCGTCATTCTCGGGCGCGATCACTACGTGCTCGCTCATCGCGTGCAGCCGGCGCCCGCACAGCGGGCAGGTATAGGTCGCGGGCTTCTGACTGTGCGCGCGGCGCACGGCCCACCAGTCGGTCACCTCGGCAGCGTACGGAACGTCAGTCGAGTCGCGGCGGGATGGGGCAAGAGACGAACGGCCTCCCGACCAGGAAGGAGCCGAGCTTGTAGGCCTCGCAGCCGGTGCAGAAGCCTGAAGTCGCGGCCAGAAGAGCAAGTGCAGCGACGATCCCGCCGAGGACGGCGCCGAGTGTGGCGAGACCGGCTGCGTACGAGACAGTCGCGGACGTAAGGAACACGGCACCGACGAGGTTCGCGAAGCGCGGCGGGCGCGCGTCCTCCAGCGCGCCTTCGCCAATGCGCGGCTGCACGAGCTCGAAGTAGGCGAGGCACGGCAGGCAGAAGCGCCGGCCGAGCGTCAGTCCGACGACCAGCTGAGCCCCGAGCAGGCCGAGCAGCCACCACCAGCCGGTCGCGACCGCGAGCGCCGCCAGCAGGCCGATCGTGGCCTGGTTGAACCGCGGAGCGCGCGAGTCGATCACGTCGAGGTCGCGATATGGGTCGGCCGCTCGCTTCACTTCCGAAAGTATTACGAAGACGCGACGGCCGACGTCCTTATCGATGGGCCGGGTCTCGCGCGCCACGTCTCGAAGGGCTGGGGTCAGACCCTTGCCGTTTGAGACGGGGCTGCTGCCGGCATGGATCTCCGAACCACGTCTCGAAGGGGCTTGGGTCAGACCCTTGCCGTTTGAGACGGGGCTGCTGCCGTCATGGATCTCCGTCTCTCCACAAGTGCGGACTGCAGCGTCTTTGCGCCGACACTTCAGGGTCGCTAGGGATAGGCGATGCATCCGGGCATCGATATCTTCGTCCTGATCAGCGGCAGCTTCAGCATCGTCGCGACCGTGCCGCTCATCTATCTCGCGTCCCGCAGCGTCCGCGACGCGCGCGAGCTGAAGCGAGTGCAACTCGAGGTCGCGGGGCTGATGGAAGAGGTGCACGAGATCCAGCGCGAGATCCATCGAGACCAGCGGACCGCGAAGTCGGAGATTCTCGAGACGAAGGAGAACGTCGAGCGCGTCGTTCGGGCGACGGAGCGCCGGCGGCTGCCACGAGTTCGAGTGGAGTTCAGCCGTTCCGATGCCGACGGCTGAGGACGAGGAGGCGCTAGTCGAAGTCGATCACGCTGCGGATGCCATCCTGTGCCTCCATCAGCGCGAAGCCGCGGTTGACGTCGTCCAGCGTGAGCTTGTGCGAGACGAAGCTGTCCACGTCGATGTCGCCGGCGAGATACATGTCAACGAATTGCGGAACCTGATCGCGCCCTTTGACACCACCGAACGAAGAGCCTGCGATGCGCCGTCCGGTGATCAGGAAGCGCGGGACGACGTCGAGCGTCTCGCCCTTGCCCGCGACGCCGCACATCGTCGCCAGCCCCCAGCCCATCCGCGCGGACTCCACCGCCGGACGCATGCTGCTCCACGACGTCGGGGCCGCCCAGCAGCTCGTCCGTTGCGCCGTGACGGCGCGCGAGCATGAGCCGCTCGCCTGAAAGGTCGACGCAGATGATTCGTCCCGCGCCCTGCAGTCGGCAGCCGACGACGGCGCCGAGCCCGACCATGCCCGCGCCGAAGACGACGCACGTCGATCCGCTCGCGACCTTCGCCGTGTTCATCGCAGCGCCGATCCCGGTCGAGAGACCGCAGGCGAACAGGCACGCTCGGTCGAGTGGTGCGTCGGGATCGATCTTCGCGAGCGCTATCTGAGGCATGACCGTGTACTCCGCGAACGTCGACGTCCCCATGAAGTGACGAATCGCCTCGCCGTTGCGCGAGAGCCGCGTCGTCCCGTCCGGAAGATGACCTTGGTTCTGTTGTTCGCGAATGGCAAGACAGAGATTCGTGCGGTGATCACGGCAGTGCTCGCATTCGCGGCATTGCGGTGAGAAGAGCGTGACGACGTGGTCGCCGAGCGCGACATCCGTCACGCCGTCGCCTACGATCTCGACGACGCCCGCGCCTTCGTGCCCGAGCACCGTCGGTGAGTAGCCGGACGGGTCGGCGCCCGAAGCCGTGTAGAGGTCGGTGTGACACACCCCGCAGGCGACAAGCCTCACGAGCACCTCTCCGGCCTTCGGCTCGGCCAGCTCCAGCTCCTGGACCTCGAGCGGGGCGCCGAACTCTTCGAGGACCGCGGCACGGATCTTCATCTAGGCGTCTATCGGAACGTGTCCGGGCTCGGCTGCGACGTTCGCCAGCCAGCTTCGGACCGCGGGATACGGCTCGAGGTCGAAACCACCCTCATGCGCCACGTGCGTGTATGCGTAGAGCGCGATGTCCGCGAGCGTCAACGCGTCTCCGACGAGGAACCGTCTCCTATCGAGGTGCCGATCCATTGCCGCGAGAGCCCTCTGTCCCGCGGCGACGCGCTCCGGAAGACGATCCGCGAACTCCTCGGGGCGGCCGGAGTATGCGAGCCAGAAGCGTGCAACCGCGATCGCCGGCTCGTGGTCGTACTGCTCGAAGAACATCCATTGCAAGACCTGTGCTCGTTCGTACGCCTCTTCAGGGACGAAACGCGTGCCCTCGCCGAGATACCAGATGATCGCGCCGGATTCCGCGAGCGGCCTGCCGTCGTCGAGGACGAGCGTTGGGACTCGTAGCGCGGGATTCAGCTCGCCAAGGACCTCTCGCCGGTTCGAGCGGTCGACCACGTCCATCGTGCGCCGCTCGTACGGGATGCCGAGGTGCGCGAGCAGCAGCCGCGCCTTGTAGCAGTTGCCCGAGACCGGGCTGTCGTAAAGCAGCAAGGCTCAGCCCCAGGGAAGCCCGTCCCAGCTCTTCGGGCGTCCGTCCTTCCATTTCGGGAACGGTGCGTATGCCTCGGCCGACGAGCTCGTATCCGTCTCGACGCCCGCGCCGTGACGGATTGCCAGTTCTGAGCGCGGATAGACGGTTTCCTTGTTCTCGCTGCGGGCTCCGGTCATGAAGATGACGCACGGCCCATCGCCTGTTCCGACGAACGAGTGGTTGGTTCCGGGCGGGCAGTGGACGAAGTCCCACGCCTTGAGCGGGCGCTCCTCTTCTTCGATGAGGGCGAGGCACTCGCCTGCCAGGACGACGAAGTCTTCCTGCGCGGACTCGCGGTGGTACCGACCCCCTGACTGGCCAGGTTGCAGGACGCCGATCGTGAAGCCGACCTGCGGGAAGGAGACGTTGTCGCCTTCGAGGACGAAGGCGTCTCCGAGGACCTCGTTCGTCATCCAGCGTCCGTCGCGGACGTTCACCACGAACCAGCCCTCAGTCGCCGGGGCAAGGCCGCCCGCGGTCTCGTCGAGACGTGCTTCTTCCACCATGCCGCGCCTGACGATAATCGAAACTGTCAGGCCGTCAGCGCTGCTCGAAGGCGAGCCCCTTTCCGGGGGTCACGATCACGAGCAACGACACGCCGACGAACGCGGCGAGCTGCGTCAGGGGTGTCAGGCCGTGGCGAACCGCTTGGCCGCTCGGGCGCGGGCCCGCTCGGCTTCGACCTCGCGGTCTTTCGGCGGCGCGGACGTCACGAGCTGCTCGAGCAACCGCTTCGAGGCCGCGGCGACCTCGTCGACCGCTCGCGCAAAGGCTTCCTCGTTCGCCCGAGAAGGCTTTGAGAAGCCGCTGATCTTGCGGACGTACTGGAGCGAGGCGTCGCGGATCTCCTCGTTCGTAGCGGGTGGCTCGAAGTTGTGGAGCGTATGGATGTTTCGGCACATGCCGCCATCCTAGAGCTGGAAACGACTCCTGGGGCGCCCCAGTGGGCGGCCCAGCTCCTTCAGAGCTAACCGAGCGCGAAGGTCACGCTGACGCTGGCCTCGAGCCGCTGCGTCCCCGGCTCGATCGGCACGGCCGAGTCCTTTGTGGCCATGGCGGGGAGGGGACCCACGCCGCCGCCTTCGACCATCGCGGTGATCTTGCCGAGCGTCGCGTTCGCTGCCGCCGCGAGCGTCTCGGCCTTCGCGCGCGCCTGCGCAACGGCAGACTTGAGCGCGTTGCGATACGCGGCATCCTGATCGGAGGCGAGCAAGTTCGGACCCGACACCTGGTTCGCGCCGGCGCCGACAGCCGCGTCGACGACGTCCCCCGCGTCTCCGATCTTCTTGATCGTTGCGGTCACGGTGTTCGACGCCGTGTACCCGACGATGTCGTCGCCGTTGTTGTTCATCCGTGGCGAGAGCGAGACCTCGGCGGTTTGGATGTCTGCCTGGGTCACGCCGGCCTTCTTGAGCGCCGCGATCACGCGGGCGACCGATTGGGAGCTCGCCGAGAGGGCTGCACTCGCCGTAGGCGCCTGGCTCACCGTGCCGAATGCGAAGGACGCACGATCTGGTGTGACGTTCGTGAAGCCGGTGCCGAGGACCGTGATGCCGTCGGACGAGGTGTCGGCCGGCGCGCTGTGCGCTCCCGCCGGCTGGAACACGCCGGCGAACGCGGCTACAGCGACGCCGGCAGCAGCGAGGAAGGCGATGCGAGCGAGCTTCATTGGACACTCCCTTCGGTTGTCTAGCCGTAGTACGCCGCAGGCCTCGGCGATCCTCACACGATGTGATCGAATTTCTGCCATGACGACCTTCGAGGACTTGCTGGAACACTGGGACGGGGAGCAGGCCGTCATTCGCCGGGACCGCGAGAGTCGTGGGTGGATCTTCATCTGCATGCATTCGACGCTGCTCGGCCCGGCAGCGGGCGGGACGCGGTTGAAGGTCTACGACACTCCCGCCGACGGCCTGCGAGACGCGATGCGCCTATCCGCCGGGATGACCGCGAAGCTCGCGGTCGCCGATCTCGGGCTCGGCGGCGGCAAGGCAGTGTTGGCGGTGCGGGAGATCCCAACGGGCGATGAGCGCCGCGCGCTGCTACATCGCTACGCAGACATGGTCGCGTCACTGCGCGGCGGCTTCATCACGAGCTCCGACGTCGGTACCGGAGAGTCCGACATGGACGTGATGGCCGAGCGAACGGAGCACGTCTTCGGGCGCAGCCAGGCGAAAGGCGGCGCCGGCGACCCGGGGCCGTTCACCGCAGTCGGAGTCTTTCACGGAATCAAGGCGAGCCTCGCGCAGGTTTACGGAACCGACGATCTCTCCGGACGGAAGGTGCTCGTGCAGGGCGCTGGCAGCGTCGGTGGCTCCCTGGCGGAATTGCTCGGCCGGGGCGGTGCGACCGTGCTCGTGGCCGACGTCGACGAGGCCAGGGCGGATTCGGTTGCGTCT
>WNGD01005498.1_pt1 | contig 12278 bp, 10 predicted proteins | sample 5400671 | NCBI WGS metagenome assembly WNGD01 (sample SAMN13153369, study PRJNA577476) | soil metagenome | isolation source: 40 cm soil or saprolite under grassland replicate 2 | place: USA:California | collected 2016-06-15
CGTTCAATGTGACCTTGCAGATACGAGATAGCCAGAGGAGCAGCATCTGCAACAGAGGGATCACTATGCCGTGCATGAAAAAAGATAGCGGCCATTGGCTGCTGTCGATGTAACCCAAAGATAAAAACGTGACGCCGTGCCGTTGGCAAGCTTAGTCGGTTCAGCCAGCGCCCCATCGTGCCATAGGTTTCCAGGATAAGGTCATGAGGTGCCAGGAAGTGATTGAGCTGACTACGAACTTGTTCAACTAGCGTATCCAGAGCGTCATCAGGAGGACGACGCGGCAGGCGAATCACGACTACCAGTTCACCAGCTATCCAGTGATAGACACTATCAGGTACATCGCTTAACTCTACTCCATTCCGAGACATCCAGAAGTCCCTCTCTGTGACAACGTGGTTAAAAATAGGTGTAGTATTGCCTACTGCTATGCGTGGTAGATATAGACTGAAGCACAGGATTGATTACAGGAAAATTATAGCCCAAGAGAGCATGAGAGGCAATGCCGTACAGTTATCGGGGTGCGTTTCATTTTTTTGCATGGCTGGGGCAAGCCCAGCCACTACTCTACCACGCAAAGGGCACTTGTAGTAGAGTAGTGGCTGGGCTTGCCCCAGCCATGTTCGCCACCTTGCACTCACCATGAGCAACGACTATACTATGCTTAAAGAAAGATCGCGTATGTGCAGGAGATAACATTTCCGTATGGATTCATCACAGATCAGTTTTGGGGTTGCCTTCATCGCCGGGCTGGCATCCTTTCTGTCTCCGTGTGTACTGCCGCTCGTTCCCATTTATATTGCACAACTGGTAGGACATAGTATTTATCAGGGAGATGGGCAGGAAGAGTATACAGCGCACCTGAATACCTTTCTCCATGCGTTGATGTTTGTACTTGGTTTCACCTTAGCATTTGTGTCACTGGGAGCAACGGCCAGCACATTAGGCAGCTTTTTACGTACCTATCAAGTACTGTTACGTGAGATCGGAGGTATCTTACTGATCATTATTGGACTGCATCTGACGGGTATATTGAAACTCTCCATTTTTTACTGGCAGAAACACATCCAATTTCGTCCTAATCGTCCCAGCTATCCCGCTTCGCTACTGATCGGCATTATCTTTGCCTTTGGATGGACACCATGTGTAGGTCTGATCCTTGGCCCTATCCTGGGCATAGCAGCAAACGCGGCCACTTTGCGCCAGGGAGTCATCTTGCTGTTATGCTATTCGTTAGGCTTGGGCGTACCATTTCTCTTACTAGGCTTGGGATTTAATCAGATGAGCCGGATATTGCAATGGCTCAAACCACATCTGGGGAAGATCGAAATTGGGACGGGAGTTGTGATGATGATCGTAGGATTGATTATTTTCCTTAATATACTACCCTCATTTAACCGCTTTTTTAATATAGGCATCACACTATAGAAAGCCCAACCATGTTACAAGATAGGCAGGAAAATATACAACACCAAGATGCTTCCCTAACTCGTACCCCTCAAAGTAGTCCACGCTGGCTAACAATACTGATCGGGCTGTGTTATGTGGGATGGTTTACGACGCTCGTTTTTCTGCCAGGAGCCTCATTGCTGGATCGCTTACACTGGCTGGACAGCGGCATCTGTGCCCAACTGCCAACCCATTCGTTTTATCCAGGCGGTCAGCAGTTACCATTGTGTGCTCGCAATACAGGCATCTATTTGGGCTTTATAGTCACAATGTTGACATTATATGCGAGTGGACGAGGACGAGTACAACGCCTACCACCCTGGCCTATAGTCGTAGTGCTGATCGGCTGCATCTTCGCCATGGTTGTCGATGGCTTTAACTCGTTCCTCCTCGATCTTGGTCAGTCCCATCTCTACCAGCCACATAATTTATTACGCTTGGCAACGGGCCTGCTCACCGGATTGGCTATAGCCACGCTGACATTACCAGCCGTCAACCGTCTCTTCTGGCGCGAATATAATGAGGAACGCAGCATTTCTTCCTGGCCTGCTCTCCTTTTGTTCCTCCCAGGACTGGTGCTAAGCTTTCTTGCCGTAGCCTCACAAAGCCTACTTGTACTCTATCCAGTAGCGATTTTAAGCACCGCAGGCTTATTGACGGTGGTTAGCAACGTCAATCTGCTTATTATTCTGGCTATAGGAAAAAAAGATCAGACATTTGTACGCTATAGAGAACTTATGCCATTCTTTAGCCTGGCATTGATACTGGCCCTTGGCGAGTTGCTTATGCTAGCCCAATTGAAATTTGCACTATTACAGGCTCTGGGTGTGTGAACAGCAGGCGAGATACTATTCACACCCTTCAATATCTGCTTTAATCTTCATCTCAACTTCTGGATCGACGTTGATCGGTTCACCCACAGGTGAATGAGCCAGGCGTAAAACAGCTTCACGTAAATGCGTTGGTGCCTGCTCAATGATGCAGCGTTCGTGAATGAGTCGCCGCACCCTTACATCGAAGTGAAAGCGACATTCGCAATGTGGACAGGCTGTCAAATGCTGGTGGACAATCTCAACTTCCTCAGCATCCAGTTCCCGCCCAAGGTAGAGATGAAGACGAGCAACGGTTTCATAACAATTCATATGTATCCTCCTGCACTGGCTCGTCCGTCATTATAATATATCCTGTTCATTCTAACATCTTAAAGAAGACTTTCATTCCCATAGCCAAATAAGATATACTGCATGTAATACAGAGTAGGGAAAAGTTTTGTCCCTATCATCATCAAGCAAGATGGAGGGATATTTCTATTTCTGGTCAATACTCTGTTAACAGAGGAGAGTTTCATGTCGGAACAGCCCATTTCTGCGCAAGAACAGCAAGTAACAAACGATGAACATAGATCAGCGTCCACCCTTGAACAGGAGCAACATATCAGTACCGATGAGGTAACACCAACAACACCAATAAAACAGCAGACGGCACATGACACAAAGAGTGAGAATGTCTCAGAAGACTTTGAAGCAGGCGTACTGGCTCAACTCGATAGCCTGTATCGCACGGCCCGACGTATGACAAGTAATCAGCAGGAGGCTGAAGACCTGGTACAGGAAACGTTGCTCAAAGCATTTCGTTTTGCCAACTCCTACCAGCGTGGGACAAATTTACGTGCCTGGCTTTTCCGTATTTTGAACACTTCAGCCATTAACCGCTATCGTAAACAGGCTGCCCATCCGGCAACAACCTCTCTTCCCGAAGGAGAAGAGTTCTATCTGTACAACAGAATTCGCGATTTAAGAGGACAGGAACTTAATGCAGGTGCCGAGGAAGAGGTACTCAGTCAATATCTTGACGAGGATGTCTATAAAGCCTTAAATGAGCTACCCCCCAATTTCCGTATGGCAGTCGTTCTGGCCGATATCGAAGGTTTATCCTACAAAGAGATCGCCGAGGCACTGGACATTCCTATCGGCACGGTAATGAGCCGTATTTCGCGGGCACGGCGCCAGCTACAACGTTCGCTCTGGCAATATGCTAAAGAGAGAGGGTATGTGAGGGAGGCTTCATAAAAGTCCTTTGTGGATACCCGCATACCTTGAGGCTGCGGGAGGAAAGAAAGGCACGCACATGCGTGCGAACCCCTTGCGGGGAGCCGTTTTGAATGGGAACGGCCAAACCCCACCGCTTGCGCGGGTAATGTGCGCCTCGCTCGGTTATCCGAAGGTTTGACGTACAACACACTGGCTTAACCCCATTACGCACTGTTTAATGCTGCACCGTAGAGGTCAGAGCTGGCGCTACGCACCCTGACGTACCTATTTCTTCGGTAACGTTTCCTTCTCCGCCGGAGAAGGGAGCTGGTCAGGTAGCGGCTTGCAACAGCCTCCGCTCGAGCGCGGACCAGTTTACAAGCCCGTCCCGTTCAATGGGACAGGGTTCCTGACAGAGTAGATCAATCAGCACAAATGGCACTCGCCACCGACTTCAGGCTTGATGTTCGTCGCCCTGTTTGGCTCTCCCAACCCAATCGCCTGGCGGTCTTTTCCTTCCTCATCCCTGAAAATTCGGGATGACTCATGTTGAATCGCTAGCAGGTTTTCGCCCCTGAACTATCCACGTTCCACAATCATCGCTACCCCCTGACCACCACCAATACAGAGCGTTGTCAGGCCATAGCGAGCCTGGTGATGCTGCATCCCGTAGAGCAGGGTAACGAGGACACGTGTGCCACTGGCCCCGATTGGGTGGCCTAGTGCAATGGCTCCTCCGCTGATGTTGAGCTTCGAGCGATCAAAGCCGAGTTCTTTGCCCACCTCTACCGACTGGGCGGCAAAGGCTTCGTTGGCCTCAATCAAATCGATGTCTGACATCTTCAGTCCAGCCTTTTCCAGGGCACGCCTGCTGGAAGGAATCGGTCCCAGACCCATAACACGAGGGTCGACACCTGCTGAGGCATAGCTACGAATCGTTGCTATCGGCTTCAAGCCCAGTTCTTTGGCCTTCTTGCCGCTCATTACCACCACAGCGGCACCTCCATCGTTGAGACCTGACGAGTTGCCTGCGGTGACCATGCCATCCTTCTTAAAGGCCGGGCGCAACTTGGCCAGGGATGCGGCTGTCGTCTCACGTGGCTGCTGGTCGGTATCAAAGAGGGTGGTGCCTTTCCTGCCAGGAACCTCTACTGGCACAATCTCATCGCGGAAGGCCCCGCTTGCAATCGCCTGGGCAGCTTTCTGCTGGCTTTGCAGGGCAAACTCATCCAGCTCTTCACGCGTGAGTTTACAGTCCGAGCAGATATTTTCTGCAGTGACGCCCATATGATAACTGTTAAAGGCATCCCACAAACCATCGCGGATCATCGAATCGACGAGTTGCCCATCCCCCATCCGGTAGCCAAAGCGTGCCTTCTCTACCAAGTAGGGCGCACGGCTCATACTCTCCATCCCACCAGCTACGACAATGTCTGCGTCGCCCAACTTGACAGCCTGAGCCGCCAATGCCACCGCCTTCAGACCACTGCCGCACACCTTGTTAATCGTCATCGCAGGAACATCCACCGGTAACCCGGCGTTGACTGAGGCCTGACGAGCCGGATTCTGACCAAGACCTGCCTGCAGCACATTGCCCATAATCACTTCTTCCACTTGCTCAGGTTTGAGATCGGCTCGCTGCAGGGCCGCCCGAATACAAATTTCGCCGAGCTTGACGGCTGGCACTTCGGCCAAGCCACCTCCATAGGTACCTATAGCGGTACGCACGGCACTCACAATTACTGCATCTTGCAATTCAGCCATTATTCTGCTGCCTTTCTTTGTGTATCTAGACATCCTCTCTATAAGAATATTATGTACATAGATGTCAAGTCCAGACTGTAGGGATGTGATTGATCACATCCCTACAGTCTGGATAGAAAACGAATAACCCTCCCTATATCGATTGTGTCGGGTCCTCAAAGGTAATGAGCCGCGCCCCACGTCGAAACGTCGTGAAGTACACCAACCATTGAAACCCGACCACCAGACGGTTGCGGAAGCCGATCAGGAACATGAGATGGAGTAACAGCCAGAAAAACCATGCCAGCACACCAGATAGGCGAAGCTTCCCAATCGCGACGATGCCATAGAAGCGTCCTATTACAGCCATATTGCCCTTATCGACGTAGCGAAAGGTCTCGGGGTGAGGTTTGCCAGCGGCCCGAGCCGCAATGAGGGACGCCACGAAGTTTCCTTGCTGCATGGCCACCTGAGCCACTCCTGGCAAGGGCTTGCCATCCTGAGTGAAACTGGACGTATCTCCAATCACAAAAATGTTGGGATGGTCCGGGACACTCACATCGCTGCCCACCTTGACACGGCCTGCCCGATCCGTCTCGGTACCCAGCCACTGTCCAGCGGGTGAGGCCGCTACCCCAGCCGTCCAGATGACCGTCTTGGCCGCAATGCGCTCCCCAGCCACCACGACGCCTTCACTGTCGATGGCTTCGACCGGCGAACTGGTGCGCACTTCGACCCCCAGACGGTTGAGCGCTTGGCGGGCTTTGTTGGCTAACCCCTCATCAAAGGTGGGCAGAATCCGTGGGAGGGCTTCCACCAGCACAATGCGAGCTTCCTTTGGATTGATATGGCGGAAGTCATCAATCAGGGTTTTGTGAGCCAGACCCCCAATCGCTCCAGACATCTCCACTCCCGTCGGGCCCGCACCCACCATGACAAACGTTAAGAGGGCCCGGCGTTTCTCAGAGTCCGGCTCCTTTTCTGCCACCTCAAAGGCCAGCAGAATCTTGCGTCGAATGCCGGTCGCCTGGGTAATCGATTTGAGTCCAGGAGCAAATTGCGCCCAGTCGTTATGCCCAAAGTAGCTATCCCGTGCGCCTGTCGCTAAGATCAGGTAGTCATAGGGCACCTCTCGATCCTTCATCAGGACGCGCTGGTTCTCGACATCCACCCCAGTCACCTCACTCATAAGTACCTCGGTGTTCTTTTGTTTACTGAGTACATTTCGAATGGGGGCAGAGACATCCGCCGGAGAGAGCACAGCCGTCGCGACCTGATACAAGAGCGGTTGGAACAGGTGATGGTTATTGCGATCGATCACCGTGACCTGAACAGGCGCGTCTCCTAACGCTTTCGCTGCATTTAAGCCCCCAAAGCCCGCTCCCACGATCACGACGCGGGGCATAAGCGCAGGAAGAGATGTACTCGTCGGCTCAACACTCTGTACGGTCTGCGGATGCTCATTGGCCGTCTTCGTCTCTGGTATATCTTGCATGTCAGTCACCTCCTGTGTATCCTTTCCATGCTGAAGGCGCATCTTTTGGCCCTCAATCACGGATGCTATCGTGCTCGTGCTGGTTGCTTTGGGGGAACATGAATTGGACGCCCCTCTGCTGCCAGAACCGCCTCACGCAACCCTTCACTGAGCGTCGGATGTGGGTGAATCGTCTCAATAATTTCATCTGCCGTCAGTTCATTGCGCATGGCTACCGAATATTCCGTAATCAGGTTTGTCGCATCTGGACCGATGATATGCGCACCCAGAATCTCGTTGTACTTGCCTAAAATAACTTTGGTAAAGCCCTCGGTATGGGCACTGCCCACGGCCTTGCCATTGGCGGCCCACGGGAACCGCTCGACTCGCACGTCGCCATATTTCTCTTTGGCTTGAGCCTCCGTCAGGCCAACAAACGAGACTTCCGGAAAGGTATAAACCGGGTTGGGAACCACATCATAATTCATCTTCACTGCATGGCCCATCGCGTTATCTGCTGCGACTTCGCCTTCTGCTGAGGCCACATGAGCCAAACCTGCCCCATGCACCAGATCACCGATCGCATAAATGCCCGGCAGATTCGTCTCCATCTTCTCGTTGGCCCGCACACGCCCCCGGTCGTTGTCGAGCCCCTGCTCCATGAGCCGATCCAGTCCGCTCGTATTGGCCCGGCGACTCACTGCTACCAGCACATATTCCCCGCTGAAGCTCTTTTCCCCTTGTGGCGTGCTGGCTATGACCTTCTTCAGTTGACCTTCATCGGCGATTGACTCCACTTTGGCATTCATGGCAATGGTGATGCCACGTTTACTGAGTGAGCGCACGAGAAGGTTGCGAACCTCGTCATCCAACGGGGCAAGCACGTTGGGTAGCATTTCCACAATAGTAACCTGTGCGCCTAAGCCGTGGAACATACACGCCAGTTCAACCCCGATCACTCCACCACCTACACAGATGATCCCATCCGGCAGTTTGGGCAGATGCCAGCAGGTGTCGCTATTGATGACATTCCGCCCGTCAATACCAGGAAATGGAGGCATCAGCGGCACTGAGCCTGTGGCGAGAATGATCTTGTCCGCGCTGAATTGCTGTGGCGATCCATCACTCTTGCCCTGATCATCTTTCGTGACTGTGACCGTGCGCGACGCATCCACGCTTCCCAGCCCATCGAACACATCAATCCGGTTGCCTTTCATCAATGTCCCAATGCCGCCAGTCATGCGCTTGACGACATTGGCGGTAAACGCCACCGCCTTGGCCATATCTAATGTGGGTGGCTGGGCTAGTTCAATGCCCAGTTCACCCATCGACTCCACAGTGTGCATCACTTCCGCAATGTGCAACATCGCCTTGGAGGGAATGCACCCGACGTTGAGACAGGTGCCTCCCAGATACTGCTTTTCGACTATGGCAACTTTTGCTCCAAGTTGAGCTGCACGGATAGCGGCAACATAGCCACCAGGGCCTGCACCGATCACCGCAACATCGTAGTGTGTACTTGCCATGCTCTTTCTCCTCTGCCTTCTCAACCGTCTGAGAGGCCTTGACGCCTCCTAGCCCAACAGACTGTACGGATCCTGCAATAAACGCTTGACTTCCTGAAGGAAGCGGGCTACCGCTGCCCCGGAGAGAATACGATGGTCGGTTGACATAGTCATCGTCATCAAATCACGGATCACGGGCTGACCATCGATGGGGACGAATTGTTTGCGCGTCGCAGCAATCGCCAGAATCGCGGCTTGCGGCGGATTGATGACCGCAATAAAATTCGAGGCATCCATCATACCCAGATTGGAGACCGAGAAGGTCCCTCCCTCCAGATCGGCTGGGGTGAGCTTATTATTGCGGGCCTTGGCAATGAGAGCTTTGGATTCGCGCGCAATGGAGCGCACACCCTTGGTGTTGGCATCGTGGATCACGGGCACCACCAGTCCGGTCGGGGCGTCGACAGCCATACCTACATGGATGCGCTTGTAGCGAATGAAATGATCATCCTTGAGGGAACTGTTGACTTCGGGGAATTGTTCCAGGGCCAGCGCACAGGCCTTCATGATCAGATCATTGACGGACACTTTCACCCCACCTTCGCCCGCGTTCGCATTGAGGGTCTGGCGCATAGCGAGGAGATCCGTCATATCGACCTCGCTGCTGACGTAAAAGTGCGGAATGGTCTGCTTCGATTCGGTCAGGCGGCGTGCGATGATCATCTGGACGCGGGAGAGCTTGACCAGTTCGGCATCGGGCGGTGGCGCACTGGGTGGCGCTGCAGCTGCGGGAACAGCCTGTGGAGGAGCCGCAGGCTTGGGTGCCGCAGCAGGGGCCGGAGCGGCAGGCGCACCGCGTTGCCCAAGCACATCCTCAATATCATCGCGGACAATGCGGCCACCGGGTCCCGTTCCTGAAATCTGGTTCAGGTCGATGCTATGCTCTTCGGCCATCCGGCGGGCCAGCGGGGATGCTTTGGCTGCACCTCTCTCACCACTCTCCGTCGTGGCAGGACGCGCTGTACTCGTTTCTGCCTGCGCAGGACGTTCTGCCGCAGGTGCCGTGGCACCTGCTCCGTTTGCACCCGTCTGCGCGGCCGCAGGCGCAGGCTGAGAGGGCTGTGGGGCGACCGCGCCGCTGCCAATGAGCGCGACGGCTTGGCCAATCGGCACCGTTTCCCCCTCCTGCACCAGAATCTGTTGCAGGGTGCCTGCCTCATAGGCTTCTAAATCCATGGTGGCCTTGTCTGTCTCGATTTCGGCCACAATATCACCCTTTTTAATCTCGTCGCCGGGCTTCTTGAGCCAACGGGCAATGGTCCCCTCCTCCATCGTATCACTGAGTCGGGGCATGGCTATTTCACTCATTGGTGACCTCACTCCTTTCATGCATGAGCTGCAATGCGAGACGCGACAGCGTCCGTTTCCATTCTCTCCACACAGTTACGATGCTGATCTCCTTCGACGCGGGGCGAGTTGGTGAATGGCCTCTGTCAACTGCTTGGCCCCAGTCAGCGTTGCGAGTTCCAAGGGCTTGGAATAGGGTAGTGGCACTTCCAGGCTGGCTACACGTTTGACAGGCGCATCCAGGTCATCGAAGGCTTCTTCCTGGATGAGGGCGGCAATTTCCGCACCGATGCCATACGAACGCCAGTCTTCTTCAAAGACAATGGCACGATTGGTTTTCTTGACCGAGTTGAGGATGGCCTGCGTATCAAGAGGTCGTAACGAACGCAAATCCACCACCTCAATGCTTAGCCCATCTTCTTTTTCCATGCGTCTGGCCACATCCAGGGCGACCGCGGCCATACGGGAGTAGCTAATCACAGTCACGTCCTTACCCTCTTTGGTCACCTTGGCCTGACCCAGAGGCACAGTGTAGTGCCCAGCTGGGACGTCGCCTTTCACATTGTAGAGGGCCAGACTCTCCAGAAAGAGCACCGGGTTGTTGTCCTGGACACAGGTGTGCAGGAGTCCTTTCGCATCGGCAGGGGTGGAGGGAGCCACCACGCGCAGACCAGGGACATGCGCGAACCAGACTTCCAGGTTCTGCGAATGGGTGGCGGCCAGTTGCTGGCCGCCGCCACCAGGCGTGCGAATCACCAAAGAGATGGGGCATTGTCCCCCAAACATGGCATAGATCTTGGCTGCATGATTGACAATCTCATCCATCCCCAGGATGATGAAATTGATGGTCATGATCTCCACGATGGGACGGAGCCCCAGCATGGCGGCACCGGTGGCCAAGCCGATAAAGCCATTTTCAACAATGGGGGTGTCCACCACGCGTTTGGGACCAAATTCTTTCAGCAGTCCAGCCGTGATCTTATACGATCCCTCGAAAGTGCCAATTTCTTCGCCCATTAAGAAGACGTTTTCATCACTCAAGAGTTCTTCGCGCAGCGCATCATGGAGCGCCTGCCGATAGGTGATCTCAGCCATGCTTAATTTCCTTTCTTCGCGGCTTCGCTGGGAGCATAGACATAGCCATCCAGGTCGCTCATAAATTCCTCCACCGAGGGGAACGGACTCTCCTCGGCAAAGGCCACCGCCGCATCCACCTCGCGCTGCACCCGTTCATCGACCTCCTGGATCCTCTCCTCATCGAGGATGCCTGCCGCCATGAGGCGTGCAGCGAATACCGAGATGGGATCATACTCACGCCCTTTCTGCACTTCCTCTCTGTCGCGGTAGCGATCGGGGTCCACCACCGAATGACCGCGGAAGCGGAAACTCACGGCCTCAACGAGACTGGGTTCATGCTTGTCGCGGGCCAGGGCCGCCGCCTGACGCATCACATCACGCACGGCGAGCACATCGTTGCCGTCCACCCGCCAGCTCTGCATATCATAGGCACAGGCCTTGCGGTACAATTCGCTCACGGCTGACCCCTGCTCGACGCGCAGCCCCATGCCAAAGAGATTGTTCACCACAAAATAGATCACGGGCAGATGATAGATTTTGGCCATATTGAGCGATTCATGGAAGGCTCCCGTATTGGTGGTGCCATCGCCCATTTGACAGACGACGACCTCATGAGAGCCACGATAGGCGATGGCAAAGCCAGCCCCCGTGGCCAGAGGAATTTGTCCTCCCACGATGGCGTAGCCACCCATAAAGTGATGTTCCAGGTCAAAGATATGCATAGAGCCACCACGCCCCCGTGAGGAGCCGGTGGCCTTGCCAAATAACTCGGCCATGACCGCACCAGGCGAGATGCCACGACCAACGGCATACCCATGCTCACGATAGTTGGTGTAGACGTAGTCCTCCGGTTCGAGGCCAGCACAGAACCCCACCACCGTGGCCTCTTCACCCAGATTGAGATGGCAGTAGCCGCCAATGCGAGCCTTTTGATACATCTCTGCCGTTTTTTCCTCAAGGCGGCGGATCAGCACCATCTGGTAATAGTAATTGAGGAGAGTATTACGGTCTTCCCCTTCAGGGAGGGGGAGAGAGGCTTGCTCGCGGACGCCTGTTGCGCCTTGCGGATCCGCTTGCCGTTCGCTTTTCGTATTCAAGATGCACCTGAACCTTTCTTTCAAAGGGAGTTACAGTGTAGCAAAGTCCATCCTGCCTCTACAGCTGACGCGAGAAATGAAGGACGGTGGGAGAACCAACTTCTTATGACCCTGGTTCTCCGGGCTCAAATGAAGTAGGGATGTTGATCGCCCCGCAACGGGGACAAAGTTTCGGCTGTTCTTCGCCACGAACCACTTCCCCACACACCTGACACACCCACCGTTGAGCCAATTCTCTGACCAGATCAGCACGGCTAACAATCCCTACTAAGCGCCCCTGCTCAAGCACCGGCAAACGTTTGATATGCTCATGCACGAGAATACGGCCCACATCTTCTAGGTCGGTATCTGGAGTCACACTGATGACCCCACGGGTCATAATCTCGCCGACTGTCTGCCCCTTTTTGCCAATGACATCAAACTCAGTGACCACACCCATCACAGTATGGTCATTGTTGATAACGGGTAGGCCGCTAATGCGGTGTTGCGACAGTAGTCGTGCTGCCTGCTGCTTCGTCTGGTGTTCTGTGACCGTAATCACATTGGTGGTCATCAC
>WNGD01014885.1_pt1 | contig 12276 bp, 12 predicted proteins | sample 5400671 | NCBI WGS metagenome assembly WNGD01 (sample SAMN13153369, study PRJNA577476) | soil metagenome | isolation source: 40 cm soil or saprolite under grassland replicate 2 | place: USA:California | collected 2016-06-15
CCCTGGTATCGGAGCGACCGGTTCCAGCGCGGGACAGACTGGTGCCAGCTCCGTAACGGCCGATGCCCGTGACGCGCAGGCCACTCACGCGACGCCTGCCCAGTATGGCTATGACTCTCGCTACGGCTATGGTGGCCAGCCGTCCGATGGCAGCCCTGATCCTGGCACGCCGTCGCGTGAGCCACCCGATTACGGTTACGGCCCGTCCTACGAATATCCGGGCCTGTATGACGCCGAGCGGCATGGGGATCCCAACGCGCCTTACGCCGGTCCGGGTTCGCCATACGCCGGTCCCCCCTCGCCGCACGCCAGTCCGCGTTCGACCTACGTTGGTCCGCGTTCGCCGCATGCCGGCGCCGGCTCGGCGCACGACGATCAGGGCCCGGCTCACAGTGGTTCCGGCGCGGCTCACGGCGAGCAACGTCGGCCGTCATATGGTCTTCCCGGCTCCGCGTACGGCGATCAGGAGCCGGCGCACGGTCCTGTCGGTGCCGCGTACAGCGATCAGGCACCGCCAGCCCATGGCGGCCCCGGCCAGTCGCCCTACGGCGCGGGGAACTCCTACACCAATCCCGAACCCGATGGCGGCTTGGACTACGCCGACCCGCGCTACTACTCGTCCGCACCGCCTTACTACGCCGATCCTCCGGTTGGGCAGCTTCATGCGCCCACCGGAGCGCTGGCACCGCTTCCGCCCCGCTGGACGGATCAGCCGCCCAGGGAGACAGCGGAAAGCCTCACGCCGGAGTCGCTGCTGCCGACCAAGAAGCCGCCTCCTCCGCAAGGGTGGCGCCGGACCGTGTACCGCATGACGGCCGGCCTGATCCGGCCCGGCGAATCGCAGGCCGAGCTGCGCAGACACGAACTCATCTACCGCGCGAGAACACCGGTGGCCGGCGGCCATCACCGGGTTGCCGTGATGAGCCTGAAAGGCGGCGTCGGCAAAACCACCACGGCCGTGGGGCTCGGCGCCATGCTCGCGTCGCTGCGTGGCGACCGGGTCATCGCGGTTGACGCCAACCCGGACCGCGGCACGTTGTCCGACAAGGTGCGCCTGGAGACTGCGGCGACCGTTCGTGACCTGCTGAACGAGCGGGCGCAGATACAGCGGTACGCCGATGTGCGCGCGTTCACCTCGCAGGCGCCGAGCCGGCTTGAGCTCCTCGCGTCCGATCGTGATCCTGCCGTCTCGGTCGCGTTTAGCGAGACGGATTACTATGACGTCGCGCACGTGCTTGAGCACTACTACTCGGTTTGCATCACAGATTGCGGAACGGGTTTGCTGCATTCGGCGATGGCCGGGGTGCTGCAGCTTGCCGACCAGATCGTGCTCGTCAGTTCGCCCTCAGTCGACGGCGCCAGAAGCGCGAGCGCCACGCTCGACTGGCTGGAAGCCCACGACTATGGCGACCTGGTGCGAAACGCCGTGGTGGTCCTTTCGATCATCCGCCCGCGCAGCAAGAGCACGGTGGACATCGACCGGCTGGAGCAGCACTTCGCCGCGCGGTGCCGCGCCGTCGCGCGCATTCCCTACGACCCGCATCTCGAGGAAGGCGCCGAGGTAGACCTGGAGCTGATGAATCCGGAGACGGCCGACGCCTACCTAATGCTCGGCGCGACCGTCGGCGACGGATTCGCCTGGCCCCGGCGGTTACGGGCGGCGGCGAGCTGACAGCGCCTAACGCGGTCGCTATCTGGATTTGCGCCGCCGTGCCATCGCCGTGGTCGCCGGACACCGTTCGCTGTGACACCTTAGGGTTAGCAGCACGGGAGGGCTCGCCTAGTGGACGATGGCGGCGGTCTTGAAAACCGCTAGGGCTCGTGAGGGTCCTCGTGGGTTCGAATCCCACGCCCTCCGCTTACTGGCTGGCTGACTAGGCGAAACGCCGTGCGGCTCAGGCCGCTGAGCTAGCCCGGGCGGCTGAGATGGGGGGCCTGATGGGGGTGGGCGGTCATGATTCCGCCTCCGGGGTGAACCTCCAGCATAGCCACTCGCGCGCCTGCGAGAGTGCCCATCCACCGTCAGTGATGTCGCCGGGGATGAAGTGATCCTCGACAGCACCGGTCTCATCGAGGTACCAGAGCGTCCATCCAAGGCCATGCTGAGGATGGCGGTCGAACGTTAGGAACGGTGTCTCGCGCTCGTCAAACATTGCATCGGCTGGGTCTGACAGTGCAGCGATCCGCACGATTGGCTCTGCGATCATGCTCCCGTCCCTTCCACGAACCGCGCCACCTGGTTGGCGGCGGCACGGTGCGCCTCCGCCTCGATATGCGTGTAATGCGAAGTCATCGCCTGATCCGCGTGACCGAGAGTCTTGCGCCGGATCTCCGGATCCACCGCTGCATCCCGCGCAAGGCTGGCCGCGCTGTGCCTGCCCTCATGAAGCTTGATCACTGGCACACCGCAGGCTTTCGCGATCGCCTTGAACCGCCGCGACACGTAGTCCGGTGGCCACGGCGAGCCGTCCTCGCGGCAGAACACCAGATCGTTATCCAGCCATGCGGTTGACGCCTTGAGCCGAGCCGCAAGCTGCGCCTTGCGGTGCGCATTTAGCAGCACGATCGTCGTGGCGTCCAGCCAGATCTTCCGCTCCCCGGCCTTAGACTTCGCGTGGCTCTCTTCGGTGATGGTCCCGCCGAGCTGCAGAATGGGCCGCTGAACGGCAAGGAACCCGGCTTCCAGGTCAGCGGCTGAGCAAAATCGTTGACCCGCTCGTGCCGCTGCCACAAAAGCCCTGGACCGACCGGCCCCGCGAACTCCCCGAGCCCGAAGTCCGAGAGTACGAAACCGCGCTCCGCCAGGCCATGGCCGCCCGAGCCGAACGCCTCGGCGAACACACCGCTGAAACATCACCCACGTGGGCGCTCCAGGCGCTCGGGCCGGTGCCCGATGACCCAGTCGAACGCCTGGACTGGCAAAACCGCGCCAGCAAGATCGCCACCTACCGCGAGCTGTACGGCATCGAAGACGACCGGGAAGCGATCGGCCCAGAGCCGACCGGCAACGCCCCCGAAATGCGGGCCGCGTGGCACGACGCCTTCGCCGCCATCACCAAGACCGATGCGGTTGACGTCCGCAACCTGCCCGATCAGTCCCTGATTCACATGCGGGCCAGCTACCGGAGCGAAACCGGCTGTGCGCCACCCCACGTCAGCAAGCAACTCCGCGACGTGCGCCGCGGCGCGGAGACCATGCGGCTGAAGGCCATCCGCGCCGAAGCCGAAGCCCAGACCGCCAAAGACCAGGCCGTTGCTGCCAGGCACGCCGACCTCGCCACGAAGGCCCGCGCACTCGGAGCACAGCACCGCGAACACGAGGCCACCCTGAACGAGGTGATGCAGGACCGCAGGCTGTGGGACAAGCTAACCGAAGGCAGCCGACAGCTAGCCGTCCAGGCCCACCTCGAATTCCGGCGCCGCCACCCAGACCGCAAGATCAGGCCCCTGGAGTCCGCCGAGCCGACCGTGCCAGACGAGGCTATGGCGCAACCCGGCTGGCTGACCGAACTGGATGAGCAGCGGCGTGTGTTCCGTGAGGAGCTGGAGGCCCGCCAGAACGTCGTTACCCCGGCCGAGGACCCGGACTGGGAAGACGAAGGCCCAGCCTGGCCGCAATGGCACGCACAACGAGAGGCGATCCTCCAGCCACCCAAGCCCGAGATACAGCCCGCCGAAGGCGTGCTCGAAGCAGCCCACCAACGCCACGCCGAACCTGAAGGCGTGTAAACCCACCCGCGCTGAGGCATGCTGGGCAACGGGAGGTGGCGGCCGGTGGATGAACTGGAGAGGCTTATCGCGCGAGTACGTACAAGCGGCCCAGTTCCCTTGCCACTTGACGGTTGGGATCGTGCCAGCATCTGGGGCTGGGACGAAGCGGCCGACAGCTTGTTCGCGGATCTCTGGCGCAGCGCCGACGACTCAGCCAAGCCACCCACAATACGGATCGGGCCTGACGACCTGACGCCCGAAATCACGTGCCCTACAACGCTCGCCCAGCGCATCGCCATGGCCGCCGACTGCGACCCATGGGAGGTCCTCGCGGCCCTCTTCGAGGCCGACGATCAAGGCAAAGAAGACGATGACTGGGACGACGAGGAAGACGACGCTGAGGCCGGTGCATCTGGCACCGTCGTGACCATGACCGAGGGCTACGGCATCTGGTGGCCTCCAAATTTTGGCTCACAGCGGAAAAGGCCAGCCTAAGGCCCACGCCGGGCTGAGAGGATAGCGGCAGCTATCCGGCCCGAACTTCTCCGCGGCCACGCCCACCTCGGTCCGGCATAGTTAAGGCATACTCACAACCATGGACGATAACGACTTGGCTGAGGCGCTTCGCTGGGGGCCGTTGCCTGCCAACAATTCTTGGTGCGGTGCCGAAGATCTCCACAAGAGCCTTATGCATTCGGCCTCACACCACGCGTACCTTGCTCTTCGTGACTTTACCAAAGACGACGGCAACGTAATGGCCGATGCTGGATTGCACGCCGGTATTGCGATCGAGCACCTTGCGAAGTGCTACCTTGCTACGATCCACCCGATTCTGTTGGCGGGGAAGATGTGCGACGTAGATACTATTCTCCATCTTGTTGGAAAGAGCGAGTTGACGAAGCTTTCCCCCTATCGTATTAAAACAATCAGCGGGGAGGAGGCATGCAAGAGGGCGAGCCGCTTTCTTCCAGAGTTCCGATTCAAAGAGGCTGACAGTCTATTGTTCATTGCGCGCAACAACGCTAGCCACCTCGGTCTAGCCAATGAGATCCGAGTTGCAGTCCGCCTCATGATTCAACTGGCAGATCCGCCATTGGATGCCGTGAACTATAAACGAGAGCGGTTCTGGGGACAATACCTCTCCGTTGTCAACACGCTCCGCGACGAGACTCTTAGCGAACAGCGAGCAATCCTCGATGTTAAGTATGAAGCGGCGCGACAGCAGCTAGCCCATCGTCTGTCGGGGCTTGAGCCGACCGCGCAAGCTGCGTTCAAGGCTTTGATGGCGACGCGCCGTTCATACGGCGCGGACTACATAGAACCGTACCGATGCCCTGTGTGTGAGTCGCAAGGCTGGCTGCTTTGCCATCGCGAGTACGATGTTGTGGATGATGAGACAAAGCCCGGTGGCCAGGCGTTCGTCTTCAATGAACCTGTTGCGTACCCAATGTCTTTTAAATGCAAAGTATGCGACCTTGAGTTGGATGAGACCGATATCTTGACCGCGGGATTGCCTACGCAGATAGATCTGCCGGAGTCCGAGGTGGGTAAGCCCGCAGAATAGCCACCGTGAGTGGCCTACGCCGCTTCAAGGGCACCGGACAAGGCCGCCAGCTGGTGCTAGATCGGTGGTGCTAGATCGGTGGCACGCGAACCCAGGGGACCGTGGTGCGCCGGGCGCACTGGCAGCGCACTCGCGGCCTAAGATGGATGACGTTGCCCAGTTCTCGAAAGCGTGTGAGGCAACCTCGGGGGGTGTTAGGGCAGAAGCGGCTGGCTCGAGAGGTCGTACGATCAGTCCTTACGAGCCGCAGACACCGTGCCGAAAGGCAGCCGGGGTCAGCTCCGTCTGATCACTGCTGGCAACGCGCCCTGGCTTGTGCCGAGATTATCCGGCACGGTATACAGCAGTTCGCCGCCTTCGCCTGGGGCAGCTCCCTCCGAAGGAATGAATATGCTGATCACTAGGTCCCTGATTCCGCCGGGACCAGTCAGTGACGTCACGGTGGGGTTCGCGAACGCGGTCGACCCGCCTGCGGTTCGGACCGGAATTTGTACTGCCGCGTTTTCGGTGAAGCCGTACGAGTAGAGCCGCCAGTCCGCAGGCGAGTAGACCGGATTTGTGGTTCCCTCTGAAACGTCATAGAGATGCCCACCATGCCAGATCGCATCCCGGTCACCGTGCTTGCCAGCCGCGCCTGCGTTGTCCAGCGCAGTATCCAGCCATGTCGAGCCCGATGCGCTCCACGTGGTGAAGTTGGTCAGCGTCCCCGTGCCTTCCCTGTCATTGGCGCAGTTCGACCAGTGAAAACCAATGTGGAACTTTGAGTGGGACAGGCTCGTGTAGCTCACTGGCGAGTAGATGTTCGGCGTTCCCTGGCAGGCGCCCAGGTTATCGGGGACGTCGAAACGGCTGCCCGTCACGCCAGCGAGCAGATGAGAGAGACTGGAATACCACACCACTACCAGGTGGTCCGTCGGTACCTGAGCCTCGTACGGCACCAGATAGGATCCGTCACTCAGGCGCTTTACCGTAGGCTGCGCCCCATCCGTTTGCAGCGTGGCCCGGTACGTCCACGTCCGCAGATCACCCGATGACGCCACCAGCATGTGACACGGGTTGGTTGTGCAATTGTGATAGACCGCGATATAGGCGGGTGCGCTGGTGGTGGCAATCACCTTCATCGTGTCCATCGAATTACCAGCGGAGTCCCGCAGCCCATACTGGGCGTTCGGTGGCACGTTGCAGATTGAAGCGATCAGATCCTGTTCCTGGCCGCTGGATCCCGTCACGGGGCAGCCGGTAGCCGCCTCAGCGTGTCTAGCGGCGGCCAGAACCAGCCCTAACACCAGCAGTACCGCACCAAGCACAGCCACGATCCGGTGCCAGATGACCATAGTGAATAACTTCCCAGTCAAATACCTAGCCGAAGTCCTGCTGCACCCTGAAGTAGCTGGTAGCGAAGCTCCGGCGATGCCGTCTGCGGCATGAACAGCCCGACGGTGGCGGCCGGTCACGAGCGGTGAGTTGGTGGTCATCGACTATCCCCCTGCGCACTTCTGCCTCACTAGACATCCCAGGGGTTAGTGATGTCAAGCGGCGGTGGGGAATTGCCCGCCCGGGCGGGGCGGCCAAGCGGTTGCCTCGTTGTCAAGCGGCGGTGGGGAATTGCCCGCCCGGGCGGGGCGGCCAAGCGGTTGCCTCGTGTGCCAGGAGCGGCCGTAACTGCTTTCGCTGAGCGGGCCGCCGCAGGCACCACGGAACAGGCGGCCATCACGTCCAGCCGTAGCAGCGGCAGTGGTGGCGGAATATGGCGACCAGGACCAGCGGGATGAGCACGATCCGGACCGATCCTTCGGGCCGACGCTTGAGGCCACGCTGCTCGTGGCGGCTATTCAGGCCAAATTTACCGCACGGCACCCACTCACACCCCGCGTCTTGGCTCAGTTTGTGTCTCATTCGCTGCCGTCCGGTGCCGTTCACCACCGACCGCCCAGAACACACTCGCGCAGTTCACGGACGGTCCCGGCCCCCGGTGCACGCAGGTCAACAGTGTTGGAAAGCGTGTTGGCAGCAGCAGGCCCGTGCCAGTTTCGATCGCCGCCTCCAACCAGTGACGGCTAGGCCAAGGCCCACGGCGCGGCCAGGGTCCTGACCTGTCCATCTTCGCTTACCGCATACAGCGTGATCCGCAGGAGTCCGCGCACCCGGCGGGGAACACGAAGTGCTGCCCTGACGGATCTGGGTTCATCGCGGACCACTATGGCGTAATTGACTACCGGATCGTCGTGCTCAGGCATGCGACGGAGTATCTGGCCGTAAGCAAGGTCAACATCCAGGCCGACAACACTGGACGTTCCTTTAGCCTCGCAGAGCAGCCGTTCGCCGTCTCGCTCGGCTACCACGTCAACATAATCCACTTCTGTGTGCACGTCCCAGCCTGCGCAGCGGAGCCAGTCGCTGAACGCCGCTACCACCTTTTCCTCGTCGCCCTTCATCGCGTAGTTGACGCCTCCGTGGTTACCGCCAGCCGACCCCTGGCGGCCATTTCGGCGAACTCGGTCAAGTAAGCGAGCGCCGTCTCAGGCTCAATCCCAACCCCCGGCGCAAGTGCGGCCGCCAGCACGCCAAGCTGGGCACCGTCTGCCGCAGTTGCCTGCTGGCTGAACAACTCCCGCAAGCGCTCCTTCTTGCGCAGCCCGGCGAGCTGGCCGGACAGCAGGCTCGCCGCCGCCTGGTCGGCTGGCTGGGCGAACTGGGCGTAGAACCGCAACGTCGTGGATCCCTCGGCATGACCGAGCCGCCCGGCGACTGTGCGCAAGTCGACCCCGTTGGAGAGCAGTTGCGTTGCCGAGTAGTGGCGCAGTTCCTTAAGTGAGCTGGAGATCCCCACTCTGGCCGCGTAACGTCCATATCGATGGGTCATGGTGTCTGGGTTCCACGGATGCGAGCCCGCCGGGTCCGGCGAGAACGCGAACGCATCGCGCGGCACTCTCACGCCGACGGCCGCTAGCGCCGCCCGGCGACGGCGGAAATGCACGGCGAAGAGTTCGCACGTCAGCGGGTCCAGCGACAAGCGCCGGCCGTCACCAGTCTTGGTTTCCTTCTCGATCCGGTGGCCCTGCTTGACCAGATAGTTCCTGGCGAAGGTCACTTCCTGGGCATCGAAGTCGAACCGGTTCTCCCGCAGGGCGAGCAGTTCTCCGCGCCGGGCTCCGGTCGTGAACGCCGCCCACAGGTAAAGCCCGAACTGCTCGTCCTCCTGCCACACCTTGTTGAGCAGCCGGGCGGCCTGCGCCGGGCTGGGCGGATCCGGCTCCCGTTTCCGGGCGCGCGGCGGGGTGGCCTTCTCTGCGGGGTTGCGGTCGATCCACTCATACCGAACAGCCAGGTTGAGCGCCGCCGAGATGATCGCGTGGATGCGCAGGATCGAGCCGGGCGCCATTGGCTTGCACCGATGCCGACGGCATCGCGCGTCGCACTGGTGCGGCCGCGTGGTCCGGTGGTCCCTCAGCGGCCCGCATCTCTGGTCGCACACGTGCTCGCCGCTGGTGTGGTGCTCGGTCCTGGGCAGGCGGCCGCACAAGCGGGAGCACTTCTTCAGGTGCGCGTACAGCACATCCAGCGTGTCCGCCCGGAGCTTCCGCACCCGCACATCGCCGAGGACGGGCTTAATGGTGCGCCGGATGTAGCCCTCGTGCGCTTCCCGGGTCGAGACCTCGAGGTCGGCCACGTCGAGGTAGCGGTCCAGCAGAAGGCCGACCGTCGCCGAGTCGTCGGGTGCCCGCTCGGCATCGGCGTCCCGCAGGAGCCGGGCCAGTTCCGCGGCGGCCTGCGCCTCGGTCCTGACGGTCCGCGTGTAACGGCGTTCCTTGCCGGTCACCGGGTCGGTGCCGCCGCGCACGCGCACCCGTAACGAACCACTCGGCAGTCGCTCTACGTTACCTTTCGCCACCGTCGCCATGCCGCGACGATAGCGCAACATGAGCCACCGGGCCACGATCCGGGCCACGGCAACTCCATCGCGCCTCTACAGCTGCCGGTCAGAACCGACATCGCAGAAGGAAACCCCAGGCTAGAGCGGGTGGCCTGGGCCCGAACAGGGGAGCCGCCTGTCGGAATCGAACCGACGACCTACGCATTACGAGTGCGTCGCTCTGGCCGACTGAGCTAAGGCGGCACGGCCGTCCTGCGGACGGCGCGACACGAGTGTACCGGCTGTCGGCCAGCGGTCCCCGCGTCAGCCGACCGGCTGGTCCGCCAAATGGGGCGTAACGAAGCCCGCTCACCGGCAGATGGCACCGTTCTTCGGCGCGGCCCCATCGATCAGGTAGCGGTCCACGGTCGAGTCCACGCACGAGCTGCCCATCCGGTAGGCGGTGTGGCCGTCACCGTTCCAGCCGAGCAGCACTCCAGAGGACAGGTCGCGCGACAGGGCGCGCGCCCACCGATACGGCGTGGCGGGATCCCGCGTCGTGCCCACGACCAGGATCGGGGGCGCGCCTGCGGCGCGGATCCGGGGCGTCGGCGCGCCGTGGACCGGCCAGTATGCGCAGGGCAGGCTTCCCCACATGATGGGTGCGCCGAAATCCGGCGCGTCGCGGGCGGCCACGGCCGCCGCCGAGCGCCAGGCGCTCAGACTGCGCGGCCAGGCGCGGTCCACGCAGTTGATGGCCATGTTGGACTCGGCGAGGTTGGTGTACCGGCCGTCGCTTGACCGCTCCGTCAGCGCGTCGGCGAACTCGATCAGCGGGGTCCCGTCGCCGGCGAAGGCGTCCTGAAGTGCCCGGCGCAACGGCGCCCAGTACGCCTTGCTGTACAGCGCGGCGGCTATGCCCTCAGTGATCAGCGACTGGTTCGCTGGCCGTCCATCGCCGAGGTCGTTGGCGAGCGGCGTGCGGTCGCTACGGGACAGAAGACCGGCGATTTTGGCCAGGCCAGCGGACGCCGTGCCGCCTGTGCCAAGCGGGCAGTCCGGCCGGCGGACGCAGTCGGCAGCGAAGGACCGCAGCGCTACCTGAAAGCCGTTGGCCTGGACGATGTTCTGGCCGATCGCGGAGCTTGCCGGATCGAGCGCGCCGTCGAGGACCAGAGCGCGCACGCGGTGCGGGAAAAGCTCCGCGTAGTAGGCGCCGAGGTAGGTTCCGTAGGACTTTCCGAGGTAGCTGAGCCTGTCGTCGCCGAGCGCGGAGCGCAGGACATCCATATCCCTCGCGGCGTTGGCGGTACCTACGTACGGCAGCAGTGGGCCCGCCCTGCCATCGCAAGCACGGGCGAAGAACTTGCTCGCCGATATGACCCCAGCCATCTCAGCGGCGTTGTCAGGCGTGTCGTCGGTTTGGAAGTAACGGTCAAGCTGTGGCCCGGTCATGCAGCGGATCGCCGGCCTGCTCCCCCCGACCCCGCGCGGATCAAAACCGACCACGTCGAAACGCGCGAGCACCGCGGCGGAAAGCACCCTGCGGGCCTGGCGGGCATATTGGACGCCGGAACCGCCCGGGCCACCGGGATTGAGCACGAGCGAGCCGATCCGCTGTGCTTGGTTGGCAGCCCGCAGCCGGATGACCGGCAGCGAGAACCGGCCCCCGGCCGGGCGGCGGTAGGTGACGGGAACGAGCAGCCTGGCGCACTGGAACCCGCCCGAGCAGCTCTGCCAGGTCAGCCGTTGGCGGTAGTACCCGGCCGCCGTAGTTGGCGAGCCAGCAGCGGCGGAGCTGGATCCTGGCGCGGACCCGGGCGAGGCCTTGCCCGCCGACCTGCTGGCCTGCTGACCCCCCGAGCAGCCCACGATGAGCAGGGCAAACGCCGCGATCAGAGCCCAGGCGGCAGCCGATCGGCGCGAGGGAACTACCCTCACGAAACCCCCGAACCGCTTCCGTGCGCGCCCTCGTATGCCTGCCTCGGCCCGCACACGCTCGCCCTGCTGCAGGCGCACCTTCTGCCATCCTCGTCGAGCTTCACGACGACACGATCGGCCGGCACGTTGTACCCCACGACCGTGCCTGTGCCGTGCGGCGAATCCACCCCCGCGCCAAGCCGCGGCGCGCGTGCACGGAACTCGCTGTAGAGCGGGTGCTCATACTTGAGGCAGCACATCAGCCGACCGCAGGCGCCGGCGATCCGCATTGGGTTCACCGGCAGATCCTGATCCTTGGCCATCCGCACCGACACCGGCTCGAAGTCGCGAAGGAAGGTGGCGCAGCACAGGTCCCGGCCGCACGGCCCGATGCCGCCCTGCAGCCGGGCCTCGTCGCGCGGGCCGACCTGGCGCAGCTCGACCCGGGCGTGCAGGCTGCGGGCAAGGTCACGGACAAGCTCGCGGAAATCCACCCGGTGCGGCGCGGAGAAGTAGATCACGAAAACGTTGTCGCGGTCCAGGTAGTCGACGGCGGTCACCTTCATCGGCAGCCCATGCCTGCGCACCAGCCGTTTGCTGAGCTGACGCGCCTCGGTCCGCCGCCCGCGGCACTCCTCGTCCCGCGCCAGGTCGTCCTCGCCCGCGATCCCCGCGCACGTGGGCAAGCCGCCAATATCCTCAGACACCCACTGGGCCGCCCAAATGCACTCCGCCACCTCCGGCCCCGCGTCGGTCGGCACCAGCACCTTGTCCCCGACCTTCGGGTTGTGCGGCCCGGGGTCGAGGTAGTAGAGCCGACCGTACCGCTCGAAGCTGACGGCCATCATCATGCCCATCTCTCCACACTACGGCCCAGGTGGGCGAGATGGCCTCGGCCGCCCGTCACCATCATTTTCCCGAACGGCTGCCGCCGCGCGCGCCGCCAGCGACCCGCAGGCAAATCCGCGCCGCGTTTCCTTTACAAAGTCCCACCCACCCTGGGGGTTTTGCCCTCCTGCACGTGAATCTGTGGATAACCGGTCTGGGCGGGCGGCGTCCTCACGACGGCTGCGTGCGCCGCGAGCTACTACCGTGACGCCACGCGGATCGAAAAGCGGATCCACCCACAGCGCCGTCGGTGGCAGCCTGCTGGGCGCGCACCGCTGTGCAAATGTGGCACCCTCAGTGGTCCACCGCTGTTCATGGGGGACACTCGGTGGTCCACCGC
>WNGD01019595.1_pt1 | contig 12275 bp, 12 predicted proteins | sample 5400671 | NCBI WGS metagenome assembly WNGD01 (sample SAMN13153369, study PRJNA577476) | soil metagenome | isolation source: 40 cm soil or saprolite under grassland replicate 2 | place: USA:California | collected 2016-06-15
ACCCTTTCGACATGGCCCTCGAAAAACGGCTCGATCTTCCCCATCCTTCGAACGAAAGCCGAAAGCTTCTCTAAGCTCTCCGCGCTCCAGTTCAATGGAAAAGCGTTCAGAAGATACAACATCACTTCTTTTCCCGTCTTTGCGCCGGCGTTACCATGCGTACCATGCAACGGTCGCGACGGCTTCAACGAGCAGGTTCAACCGGCTTTGAGACGTATGCCTGAAATCCGGGAAGCGAGGGGGCGCTCACGATCCAAGAAGCCGCTCGAATAGACCTTGTTTGACGCTTGTAAAGGATTCAGACATTCGGAACCCCGTCCCAGCCATTTTTGTTCTTATTGTTGACTTCTGTTTGGCCAAGAGTGGTCCATATTAAAACGGATCGATTTGTCCGCGTAAAGTACGAGAACGCCCAAACCTATCGAGACGCCGTAGAGTTTAAGAACGGAGTGAAAGTTCGCGTGCAGGAGTCGGAAGAGGGACAGAGTGTGGAAGTCCGGAAGTCCTGGCCCTTTCTTCCGAGAAGACCGATGTTCAGGAGGAGGTTCATTCCAAACAGACACTAAAAACTGCGACCCAAAAAACGATAGAACCGCGTGCGGCAGTCTTGGCAGCGGTAGGGAATGGTAAAAATGAACAACCAATCCAGCCACCCGCGCCGGGAACGCCGTACGTTCGTGGATGAACAGCGGGGGCATACAACGTGTTGCTGAGATGGGCGTAAGACTTCCTGGATCTTCGCTAAAACCTCGACGCCGGTAAAGGGTTTGCGGATTCACATCCTTTCGATGACGAACCAGAGTGGTGGCTAATGTACGTCCACGACCAATTAGCAGCCGACTGGAAAGCGATTGCTTGGTGGCTAATGCACGACTGGAAAGCGATTGCTTCGGCGTCAGGCGTAATGCGACGGCGCAAGGACTCTGCGAAGGCCGATGATTCCGGCGACGATCTTCCACTTTGAACCGCAATGAACGAACTGGAACGTAGCCTCCAAATCCCCTGTGATCCTGGCGCATCGGTCGGGTTAGAGCTTCTTGACGCTGGCGGTTTAGTGTGGACGTGTCACCGATGCTACCGAAAAAGACGTTTCGGAGTACATGCGGGGAGTTTGCGCCGCGCATTGTCGGGGGAAGCATCACAACAATGGAAGCGGTGTAGCATGAGCACGAAACCGAGTGATTTCTTTGGTTTAGAGCGAAGCAAAAACAAGGCTATTTCGTACCCCCGCGCACTTTGATGCTCGCTTGTAGCTGGAATTCGCGGCTGGCGTGGCTTTCAGGCAACGACTGCCTAACAGCGTGTTCTGTTTATCATGAGGTCCTAGATGTTTCGGAGTATTGCATGAGGAATCGATTTAGGACGTATATAGATCTCGGCTTGGCCAGTTTCATTCGAGGCATAAGCGATCCATTTGAGTTGGATTTGGTTCTTGCGCAGCACAACCGTTGACTGCGACAGCCTCCCGGACGACTTAGATCAATTGATGCGCCTTCACGCGAAAACCGGCTAAAATCTTCACCAAAGAAATGAAAATCACGCTCGCTGCAGTTCGTCGCATCGCATCGTCGTTAGAAAATGTCGAGGAGGGGACCGCCTGGAGTTTTCCGGCATTTCGCACTAACGGCAGGTTGTTCGCGGCTGTGCGCGAAGATTTGAAAGCCGTCGTGGTGAGAATCTCTTTCGAAGATCGCGACGAAATGATTGCGGCCGATCCAAACACCTATTTCACGACCGATCATCATCGAAGTTATCCCTGCGTCCTCGCCCACTTGTCTGAGATTCATCCCCATGCCGTACATGATTTGCTGTTGATGGGTGGCGTTTCATGGCAGCAAAACCGAGGAAGAAGCGGAAAGCGGCTACTTCATATTGAGGAACAGTGATCGACCCTAACGAACTTTCACTCGCCGAAATGTTTCGCAAGGCGAACCGCGGCGATGGAGTAGCTCTGAACCAACTGTTCTCGGTGCTCTATGGCGAACTGCACCGGCTTGCTCGTGCCCGGCTCAGGGGCAATCGTGACTTGACTTTGCTCCAGACGACGGCGCTGGTTCACGAATCGTACTTCCGCTTCCTGAAAGCCGGTCAGGTTCAGATCATTGACCGATCGCATTTTCTGTCATACGCTTCCCGCGTGATGCGGTCGATTATCGTGGATTTTTTCCGCGAGCGGTCGGCAAAGCGTCGTGGCGGCGACGATATCCGGGTTCCCTTGGATCCGGAGATAGCCGAACCGGTTCCAGCGGGCGAGACGGAAGCGATTCGGGTTCATCAGGCGCTTGAGGAACTCTCGCTGGTAAGCGACCGGCTAACGAGGGTCGTGGAAATGCGCTATTTTGCGGGGATGACCGAGTCCGAGATGGCGGAGGCTCTGGGCGTCACCGAACGGACCGTCCGGCGGGATTGGGAAAAGGCGCGGATACTTCTGGCGACTGCATTGAAGCAGGGGCGGGAGCACCATGAAGCTTGAGCCGGAAACCTGGCCGACGCTCTCCAGGCTGTTGGATGAATGGCTCGATTTGCCCGAAGAGTCTCGATCGAGCTGGCTGGAGAGCCTCGCACCCGAATACGCTCCGCTGTTGCCGGCGCTTCGCGAGCTGCTGGAGAACCACAGGAGCGCTGCATCCGCTGGGTTCCTAGACACGCTGCCCAAGGTGGCTGAGGGGTTGGAATCACTCGTGCCTATGTCCCTTTCCAGCGGAACTCGTCTCGGCCCTTATGAGATCTTTGGGCCGCTCGGCGTGGGCGGCATGGGCGAAGTGTATCGCGCCCGCGACACCAAGCTCAAGCGCGACGTCGCGTTGAAGGTCCTGCCCGAGCCCTTCGCCCACGACGCCGATCGTATGGCGCGCTTCCAGCGGGAGGCCGAAGTGCTGGCTGCGCTGAACCATCCCAATATCGCCGCGATTTACGGTCTTGAAGGAAACGCGCTGGTGATGGAGCTGGTGGAGGGTGAGGCTCTCAAAGGGCCTTTGCCCATCGAGACAGCGCTCAACTACGCAAAGCAGATCGCCGAAGCCTTGGAGGCCGCGCATGACAAGGGGATCACCCATCGTGATCTGAAACCTTCCAACGTGATGATCACGCCGGAGGGTGTCGTGAAAGTCCTCGATTTCGGACTCGCGGCGCAGAGCCGGGATGGTGAGGCAGTGTCTTCCACTCGCCCTGGGATGATCATGGGCACGGCGGCCTACATGAGCCCGGAACAGGCTCGCGGAGAGTCGGCCGACCGCCGGGCCGACATCTGGGCGTTCGGCGCGGTGATGTATGAGATGCTCACGGGAAAGCGGGCGTTTACGGGTGAGAGCGCTTCTGACCTTCTTGCGGCGGTGCTGACAAAGGAGCCGGACCTGAACGCGGTTCCGCTACGGGCGAGAAAGCTGGTCGCTCGGTGCCTGACCAAGGATCGCAAGCTGCGCTTGCAAGCGATTGGAGAGGCGCGCATCGCGATCGACGACGTGGGAACTGAAATCCAGTTGCCAGCTCTAAAGCCCCGCCCGTCAGGGCGGGGTTGGGTTGCAGCGGCGGCTTTGGCGGTGATAGCGGTTGTCCTGGGCTTCGCACTGTGGCGCGCCACGCGGCCCGCGGATCGCCCGTTGATGCGCTTCAGCGTCGAGCTGGGTCCAGACGCCGTGGAAGGCGCTGATATCACCGCTGCTATCTCGCCCGACGGCGCGCGGCTGGCATTTGTGGCGCGCGGCCCTACGGGAGAACGGCAGCTCGCCACCCGGCTTCTGGACCAAGCCAACGCCGCGCTGCTGGCGGGGACGGAGAATGCCGCCGACCCCTTCTTCTCGCCCGATGGGCGGTGGATCGGGTTCTTCGCCGATGACAAGATGAAGAAGATCTCGGTTCAGGGCGGCGCCGCGGTCACGCTGTGCCACGCCCCCGACGCGAAGGGCGCCAGTTGGGGCGAAGACGGGTTTATCATCGTGAACCTGACCAGCGCTCCTGGCAGCGGCCTTTCGCGCGTGCCGGCAGCTGGAGGGACGCCGCAGGCGATCACCGAACCCGGCGAGAAGGGCGAATTTTCGCATCGCTGGCCGCAGATCCTGCCCGGAGCCCAGGCTGTGCTTTTCACGGGTGGTGCGGGGCGTGACGGTGGCAACATCGAGGTCCTTTCTCTGAAGACCGGCCAGTGGAAGGCGCTGCAGCACGGCGGCACATTCGGTCGCTACTTGGCGACGTCAAACGGGGCCGGCCACCTGGTATACGTCAATCGAGGCACGCTGTTTGCGGTGGGGTTTGACCTGGAGCGTCTCGAAGTTCGCGGTATGCCGGTGCCCTTGCTGGAAGATGTGGCGGGAAATGCGGCCTCGGGCGGAGGGCAGTACGACGTTGCGCGGAATGGGACGTTGGTTTACCTGAGCGGCAAAGCCTCCACTGAGAGCTGGCCGATCGCGTGGTTGGACAGCACCGGGAAGACGCAACCCTTGGTAGCCACGCCAGGCCCCTATTTCACTCCGCGCTTCTCGCCCGATGGCCAGCGGCTGGCGCTGGCGGTAGGAGCGTTGGGGAGCGAGGATATTCAGGTCTACGACTGGCAGCGCGATACGATGTCGCGCCGCACCTTTACGCAAACAAACCGCTTTCCAGTCTGGACACCGGATGGGAAACATATTGTTTTCCGGTCCCAGGCCCCTGGCCGCTTTTCGCTGCGGTGGATTCGCGCCGACGGGGCGGGAGAAGCGCAACCGTTGCTGGAAAACAAGGTCCCCCTGATACCATACTCGTTTTCCCCCGACGGGCGGCGCCTTGCTTTCGCCGAGAAAGATGTGGAGTCGTCCGATCTCTGGACGCTGCCCTTGGACGTGAGCGACCCGGAGCACCCCAAACCTGGCAAGCCGGAGCTGTTCCTTCGTACGCTGTTCGATGAGCGGGAGCCGGCCTTCTCTCCGGACGGCCGCTGGATCGCGCATACGTCCAATGAATCGGGCCGTAGGGAGGTGTATGTCCGGCCGTTCCCAGGCGGAGCGTCCTCCGGGTCCGGCAAGTGGCAGATCTCCACCGGCGGCGGCATGCACCCGATCTGGTCGCGTGCCGGCCGGGAGCTGTTCTACCAAGCTCCGGACACCCGCATCATGGTCACCACCTATATCGCGAAAGCTGATTCGTTTGCCCGCGACAAACCGCGCCCCTGGTCCAATACGCAGATCCGTGATGGAGAGAAACCCAGCGGTCTCGGCTTTTTATGGAGCCTTGACTTGGCGCCGGATGGCAAGCGCTTTGCGGTGTTTCCCAGACCAGAGGCAACCGGTGAGGAGAAGGCCTCGGTTCACGTGACGGTGCTGCTCAACTTCTTCGACGAGCTGCGGCGGCGCGTGCCGGCAGGCGGCAAGTAGATTGGGCCGCATCCCAGGTTGAGGCCGGACACCTTCGTCCTGCAGCCCGGCCCCCTTGGCCGGGCTCCCTGAGTAAAAGCCCGCAAAACGGAGTGCGGCGGCAGAGTTACTCTATTGCAATGAGGGTGCCGCTGCACCCTTTGCGGGCAAGTAAGGCGACTCGGGGGTCGCCCGCGGGTCAGGGGGCCCGCCCCACCACAACACCTGGTCTACGTTAACCACTCGCAATCTTTTTTCCCTCCTGTCCGGTTTCGCCGCCGGAATCCGTGATCTCTAGTGAGAGCTAGCGAGTCCCAGCCTTGGGACCGAGGCAACGTTCAGATGAAAACGGGAGGTTCTTATGAGAGATAGGTCAAGATTTGCCGGCGCCACACTGCGGGTGCCGTTCACTCTTAATTCGATCGCACTTTCAACCCTTGTCTGGCCCATGTTGGTGGCGGCGGTCTTGCTCGGGCCACAGGCGGCTCAGGCCGCAAAGTGGAATGCCACCGCGCGATGACACCCATACGGTGAGCTTCCTGACAGCCGGCCAGTTACGGCCTACGCTAGCTCAGGTCAACGATGTCATTACGCCGGATGGATCCAGCTTCGATGGCTCTTCGTATGTGAACTCCGGGGAGCTGACGTTTGGGCAGACGTACACAGTCAAATTCCCGACTGCCGGCAATTTCAAGCTCTCGTGTCTGGATCATCTGTACATGAACGGAAGCATTCATGTTCTCAAGCCGTCAGACGCCCTCCCTTATGATCAAGCATTCTATGACCATCAGGCGACAGGTGAGCGAAACCATTTGCTTTCGGAAGCCGACCATAGGGCCGATAATGAGCGACACGACCGCGTGATCGCCGGCACAGGAGAGATCGTGGCGAACGGAGGAGGGTTTCAGACCGGCGCAGCAATGCGGTTTTTCCCTGAGACGAAAACGGTCCGTGTTGGCGAAACTGTTGAGTGGACCAATACCGACCCGATGACGCTCCATACCGTCACGTTCGGACTGAACGATTCGCCAGGGCAACGAGGTGTGAACGCGAACCTGGATTCAGATGGCGCAATGCACGCTATCGTCGGTTCGCCGACCGACAATGTGAACTCGGGACGCCTCGGGGCGTTGCCCGCGGACAGGGCGCTGGGTGCTAACCCTGGTCTGCCGGTAACATTTAAGGACCTCATGCAATGGCCTCTGCCCGTCGCAGTGACGGATGCCAATCAGCGGTTCCGGGTCACCTTTACACATCCCGGCACCTACAACTACCGCTGTATTTTTCACGATAATCTGGGCATGCTGGGGCGGGTGATTGTGCTGCCGTAGGCCGCTGCAGCGCGTGCTCCGAGTTGGAGGCTATCAAATGAAACTAGTGTTTTTCTGCGCAGGCTTCGTTATGGTCGCGCTTTTGTTGGAGACGAGTGACCGCGCGGCGGCCCAAGGACCAAAAGACAGCGCCGCGACATACCGGGGCGGATTGGTGACCCCGCCCCTGCCGAAACCGGGATTTACTCTGACCGACACATCCGGCGCCCCGTTCGATTTCAGGTCGAAGACCGAGGGGTACGTCACGCTCCTCTTCTTCGGATACACCAACTGTCCCGATGTGTGTCCACTTCACATGGCGAACGTCGCTGTAGCCCTCAAGAAATTGCCTTCGGGTTTCGCGGATCAGGTCAAGTTGGTTTTTGTTACCACCGACCCCGCACGCGATAGTACCAAGGTATTGCGCTCCTGGCTCGATCATTTCGATAAGCGTTTCATAGGCCTAACCGGAACCGAAGCCGCTATCGAGGCAGCTCAGCTAGCCGCAGGGCTCCCTCCCGCTAGAAAGACAGCGCGGGCCAATGTAGACTATGGGCTCGATCACTCGTCATTTGTAGTCGCCTACACTAAAGACAATCTGGCGCACCTGATTTATCCCGATGGGATGAGTCAGCAAGATTGGGCACATGATCTGCCCCTCTTAGCGCAAGAGCAGGCCTGGTCGAGGCGCTGAGCAGTCTGGAGGGCGGACCTGAAACTGCTGGCTGCAAGGGCGATTCCGTGGAGAAACGCAAATGACCAGATTCGAAAGAAACAGGCGGCGCCAAACGACCGCCGCTTCGATCAAATGCCCGCGGCGTCAGACGCCCGCCCGACTCGCCCTTATTCCACTGGCAGGCGGGGAGTCTGGCCAAACAACTAAGCTCGGCAACGACAGCGTGCTCAAGAGCTGATAATTGAACCCTGCCGCGGCGAATTAAGGGTCAAGCGTGACACGTCCGCTGCGGCATGCCTTCAGTGCAGGCGGTCCCGGTTGCTGACCTAGCAGGTCAACCGATAGATCTCTGCTGACGCCGCTGCATTTAGAAACCCAGACAGAATTGTTCAATTAATTAAGTCCTGGATACACAAGGAGTACACAACCTTATCCTCCTCACGCCATTCCAGATGCCTGGTAAACCGCGTTGCCGTAGATTGAAACGCAAGGAATTCACTTCTCCGGGATGCGGACTTGCCAACAACTACAGGAAATCGATTAAGCTTGAGCCGGGAGATCCCGTGTGAGCGACGAAAGATCTCAAACACCCCAATCAAATGACATATGGAGCGAGTGGGTTCTAGAGCGAAGATTCGGAGGGAATCGCCATGTAATGAAAGCTGCAATGGACGAATATTTCTATCCGGTGCGCGAGAAGGTATTGGATAGCGCAAAGCTGGGCGACCACCAGCTTCTACTTGATGTCGGATGCGGCGACGGCTTAATCGCCTTTCGCGCACTGGAGAAGTCGGCGACGAGCACGGTCATATTCAGCGATGTTTCGCAAACTCTGCTAATTCACACACGGTCAGTTGCACAGAAATTAACAGTGGCGGATCGCTGCCAATTCTTGGCTGCCTCTGCCGAACGATTACCTATTCACTCGAGTTCAATCGATGTAGTTACAGCCTGCTGTGTCTTAATTCATGTCGCGGCCAAGCAATCAGCCTTCAATGAATTCTTTCGCGTACTCAAGCCGGGTGGCCGAATGTCTGTCTTCGAGTACTCAAGCCGGGTGGCCGAATGTCTGTCTTCGAGCCGATTAACCGTTTGTCACTTTCGGAACCAGAGCACTTGTTCGCCGGCTTCGATGTAACCCCGATAGTTTCGATTGCCGCCAAAGTTAAAACTATTTATCTCCGGAATCAACCACCGACCGATCCGATGCTGAATTTTGATGAGCGCGATCTGTTTGATTTTGCGGAGAACGCAGGTTTCGATGCCCTTCAACTGGAATTTCAAATCAAACTAGAGCGGCCGAAAGTTTCGGATTGGGAAACTTTGGTTCAACGGCGACCTAATCCACGAGCGCCTTCTTTGGAAGAAGCGATGGAACAGGTCCTGACCTCCGAGGAGCGGGAACTGTTCGTTCGTCATCTCCGGCCTTTGGTTGAATCAAAGCAGGGAAGGAAGAAATCAGGTGTGGCGTATCTCTCTGCGATAAAGTACGAAATCGCAGTTGGCGAATAACCGCAATCCCGTCACTGTGCCTGGGAGTCAGGATCGAGAATTCATAAGTATGAGATACGACTTTTCAGGCACGTGAAAAAAGTCACGGGTCTGCCCTACCCTCATAACCGGCCCAATCCGCCAATGCCGTCGCAGGCAACGAGGCCACCGTTGAAGTACCGCCCCATCCTGTTGGGCATGTACCCAGGGTGCGCCTTGCTCGTACTTAGGTTAGGTGATAAACAGATACAAGTGACCGAAATACCTGAACAAGTCCTTCACGCTGTGCGGTTGTACGTGTTCAGACAATCCGCGGAGACCACCCGTGTGCGCAGGCGTCCGAGATCTCACAAAGTCTCGGACGTGAAATCGGAGAAATCAGGACGGCTCTGAAACAGCTTGCTCTAAACAAAGTCCTCATCCTCGCTCCGAATCACAGCAGTATTTGGGCCGCAAATCCGTTTTGTGCGGTTCCTTCCGGTTTCCGAGTTCAAGCTGGAGGCAAAAACTATTGGGCTATATGCATCTGGGACGCGCTGGGCGTCGCTGCGGCCCTTCACAAGGACGCTGTAATCGATGCGGCGTGCGGAGACTGTGGCAATGCGATGCAATTGGAAATTGCTGACGGCAACATCGCCCGTGGGGAAGGAATCGTTCACTTTGCGGTGCCCGCTCACCAATGGTGGGACAACATCGCTTTTACGTGAAGCACCATGCTTCTCTTCAGGTCTGAGGAGCATCTCGATCGATGGTGTGCTGCCCGTAACATGCAACACGGTGGAGTCTTGAGCCCCGAACAGGCCTGGCGGCTTGCGTATGCGTGGTACAAAGATAAACTGCGGCCAGACTGGCGGGGCATACTTTGGAAGAGTCAGAGGCACTGCTTGCTCAAATCGGCCTTTTCGGCGAGTTTTGGAATCTGCGAGGATGAGATAGGCACACGTCCATTGTCCCAAGTCGGCGATCGACGCTGGCCATGATTTGACGGCGTGGGCGGCGGTGCGCGATACCCATTCTGCCGTCACGAGCAACGATTCGGTCGCGCGTTACTTTTTCTTAGGTTTCTTTTTTCCTTTTTGGGTTTGTTTCCACGAGCCATACCACAAGTATGCCATTATCTTGCCTACGTCTTAATGACTGGGCTCAGTTGCTCAGTTGTCGACAAACCAAGCAGGGCGGTGGGTGACTTGACGCGGTCTTCGATTGAGGTGACCCCGGCCTTGTAAGAGAGAAAGACTAAATCTCTCTGATATTGGGGAACGGGCCACTCCGTGTAGCCGGTCGTCTTCCGAACTTTGGCGAGAGTCAAAACCTCATGCCTCCAGAAACGCTTGAGTTCGTCGAGATGCTCCTGGACCTTGTTCGGCCTACGCCGTGCACCAGTTTTTTCCACGAGGTTGAGGATGAGCTCTTCCATGGCGAGTGCCGACTCACCCTTATAGAAGGAAGCCCAGATTCCGGCCCAACTCGAAGGCAGTCTTCTGAAGCTGAAGATGTAACTGTGCCTGGGGATCCGGCTCCGGCGATTCGAGGGATTGACGTGACCGACGAACCTCAGGAGCCGCATCAGCGCGAAAAACGCGTCGCCAGTGATCCGCCTGGAACGAAACGCGCCGTGAAACTCGAAGCCGGGCCGCTCCTTGAGGACGGCCTCCGGAGTCGTCGTCATGCAGAACTCAATGTTGCCGTTCGCGGATCGGATCCCGATCAGCGGATAGAGAAACGAGTACGCGCCCACGATGTTCCAGCGGGGCCGATGTTTCTGAATTAGCATCGCCTCCGTAAGGCACGCGTCGAGATGGGTCTCCGCACACTGGATCTCGATGCGGCCGGCTTCCTTCACGATCCCGCGCATGCGGCGATGCTTTTTTCGCCGCAGAGTGTTGCCGTACTGCGAAAGGCGCCGTTTCAGGTTTTTCGCTTTTCCGACGTAAATCAGCTCGTCTTGCTGGTCGTAAACGAGGTAGACGCCGGGAGAGCCGGGAAGTGACTCCAGGAATTCCGCGCCGAATTTCCGATCGAAATTTCTGACGGCCATAGCCCATGGTAATTGTTAGTCGGAACCATGAACAAGGGATTCAAGGCCTCGGACCCGTCCGACTCAGTTGATGTATTACCGCGTTACCGGAAACTTGAAAGTTCCAAAAAGACGCGGGAGTCGGCTTCGCAAAAGCAGACAGCCTAGAGGCAGGAAGGCGCACCTTCGGCAGTGCTGCTGTTGAATGCCAGCGTGCCCGTGCCCGCATTCACTAACCTGCATCCTTATTAATAAGGATCAATAAGGCAGATGAGGGAACCGTTACTGCGGTTACTGTTTTGGCGGTCATTCCGGAAAACACGTGGATGTGCTTAACCTCGGAGAGTCGGAATCCGCGGTGGGCTCTCGGTCACCGCCGCGATCGTCGGGCCGATACGCCGAAGGTGCCGCCCCATCCTCAGTCAAAAATTGGGAGAGAAATGCGTTTGTGGTTCGCACATCTCTCCCGTCGCGCCGCGTTTAGCGGCGCACTCACACCCCGTGAGCGTCTTCAAGAAATGCTCCCAGTTTTGCCGTCGCCTGGAATTGCGGAATGGCATCCAGCCCCGGATCGATTAGCGCGCAACTACACCTACCAGGTCCTTTTGATCGACGAATGGCGTCGAGCCGGCGTCGAAGTGGTGTTCTTAAACCGGCCGCTCGGCCAAAGCCCGGAAGATGACCTACTGCTTCAAGTGCAGGGGATCGTGGCCGAGTACGAGCGCGCCAAAATCATGGAGCGCAGCCGTCGAGGTAAGAAGCACGCGGCTCAGCGCGGTTCTCTGAACGTCATGTCGTGCGCCCCGTTTGGATATCGATACATCAGCGTCCACGACGGCGGAGGTCAGGCTCGGTTCGAGCCCGTTCCCGAACAGGCGCAAATTGTGAAGCATGTGTTCGAATGGATTGCCAGGATCGCTGTCGTCTCGGCGAGGTATGCCGGCGTCTTCAGAAAGCTGGTGAGCGAACCCAATCCGGCAAAACCATCTGGTCGCGGCAGGCGGTTTGGCACATCCTTCAAAACCCCGCCTATTACGGAAAGGCCGCGTTTGGAAAGACCCGCATGATGCCGCGAGCTAAAGGCGGGCGACTGCGACCAGCTCGTGGCCGACCGGCGCAGCCCCGAAAAGCCCATGTCCCAGAATCCACAGAAAGGAGCAGTTCATGTCGCGTCTGAGTCGTTGGGCGTGAACACGTTATTTAGTGCGGAACGGCAGGGGCGTTGATGGAATCGTGCATGAGAACGACTTTCCAGTCGTTACCGAATTTTCTGAAGAGCGTCGTGTGCGTGCCAATTCGTTTATGCAAACCGTCATCGATGGTAAAAGCGAAAGCCGCCCAAGCCGTATCGCCCCAGGTTCCCGTCGCAATATCATGCACGCTCATCGTCCTTTTGGGAGTCGCGGTCAAACTGGCGGTTGAGCAAAAACAAGGCGAACATCTTGGTGGTCATCTCG
>WNGD01006172.1_pt1 | contig 12274 bp, 10 predicted proteins | sample 5400671 | NCBI WGS metagenome assembly WNGD01 (sample SAMN13153369, study PRJNA577476) | soil metagenome | isolation source: 40 cm soil or saprolite under grassland replicate 2 | place: USA:California | collected 2016-06-15
GTCATGGCTGGGGGCGAGGGGTCGCGCCTGCGACCGCTTACCAGCAACATGCCCAAGCCCCTGGTCCCGGTTGCGGGGCGCCCCATCATGGAGCACATCCTTCTTCACCTGCGCCGCCACCAGCTGCGGGACGTGGTGGCGACAGTGCAGTACCTCGGCGCTTCGATCCGCAACTACTTCGGCGACGGATCCGAGCAGGGTGTTGCGCTCAACTACTCGGTCGAAGACTCGCCCCTGGGAACGGCCGGCTCGGTGATGCTGGCACGGCAACAGCTGAACGAGCCATTCGTTGTCATCTCTGGCGACTCGCTGACGGACATCGATCTCGGTGCCGCCGCCCGCTTCCACCGCGAACGCAAGGCCATCGCCACCATCGTCTTGAAGCCGGTGCCGAACCCGCTCGAGTACGGGGTCGTGGTCGTCGACGAGGGCGGCGCGGTGCAGCGGTTCATCGAAAAGCCAAGCTGGGGCGAGGTCATCAGCGACCTGGCCAACACGGGCATCTACATCCTCGACCCGTCGGTGTTCGAGTTCTTCCGGCCCGGCGAGGTCACCGACTGGTCGGGCGACGTATTTCCGAAGCTGCTGAAAGAAGGCGAGCACGTCTTTGGCCGGATCGCCGACGGCTACTGGGAGGATGTGGGCAGCCACTCCGCGTACATGAAGGCCAACTTCGACTGCCTCGAGGGCCGCGTCAAGGTGCAGCTTCCAGGCGAGCGGGTCGGTGAGTCGACGTGGATCCATCCGGACGCCGAGGTCTTTCCCGGCGCGAGAATCGACGGCCCGGCGCTGATCGGCGCCGGTGCCAAGGTGCGGAGCGGGGCCTGGGTGAACGGGCCGGCAATCATCGGCGGCTACACCACGGTCGATTCGGGCGTGAAGATCTCGAACTCGATCGTCTGGGACCACAGCTACATCGGTCTGAACTCCCGTCTGCGGGGCGCGGTCGTGTGCCGGTCGGTCACCGTCAAGAACGGCTGCCTCCTCGAAGAAGGAACCGTCATCGGCAGCGACGTCACGATCGGCTCGGGGTCGACGGTCAACGCCAACGTGCGGATCTGGCCGAACAAGGAAGTCGAGCCCGGCGCCGTGGTCCACGAATCGATCATCTGGGCCGGCTCCTGGAAGAGAGGGCTCTTCAGCTCCTACGGCCTCACCGGTTTGATCAACATTGAGATCACACCTGAGTTCGCTTCACGTCTGGGCGCGGCGATCGGGGCGCTGACGCCGAAAGGGACGGAGATCGCGTTCTCGCGCGACTACACCCGCTCGGCGCGCATGATCGGGCGAGCGTTGATGTCGGGGATCATCTCGTCGGGCAGCAACGTGATCGACCTGTCCGTGCTGCCCGCGCCCGTGTCGCGGTACTGGTCGCGCCGTAATCACGTGTCCGCTGTACATGTGCAGACGTCGCCCGTCGATCCGCGCGCGGCGGACGTTCGCATCTTCGACGACCACGGCCTGGACGTCGACAAGCGGAGTGAGCGCAAGCTCGAGGGTCTTTACTTCCGCGAAGACATCCGCCGTGTCTCGCACTACGAGATGGGCCGGATCACCCGACGAGACCAGCAGACCGAGCGCTACATGGAGGATATGCTCGCCAACCTCGACCTGGAGACGGTGCGCGGTCAGGCGTTCAAGGTCGTCATCGATTACAACAACGGCGCGGCGGCGATGGTTCTGCCGCAGATCCTGCGCGAGCTGAACTGCTCGGTGATCCCTCTCAACGCGGCGCCCGCGGAGGTGTTCCTCGAGGAGGATGACGAAACTTTCCAGGCCCACCTGCAGGAGATGGGCGTGATCACTTTGGCGGTCAAAGCCAAGCTCGGGGTGTTCATCGACACGCCGGGCGAGCGGTGCTTCATCGTCGACGAGACGGGCACGCTGCTCAGCCATGACGAGGCGTTCGCCGTCCTGGCCCAGCTGGTGCTGACGAGCAAGCCCGGCATGGTGTTGGGTCCGGCCTCGTCGTCGCTGGCGTTCTCGATGATCGCCGAGCACTTCAAAAGCCGATTCGTGCCGACCAAGATCACGCCAGGCGCTGTGCTGCGCGCGGCCCAGCACGCCGAGGCTGTGCTGGCGTCTGACGGCGGCGGCGGTTTCTGCTGGCCCGACTTCGCGCTATCGTTCGACGCCATCTTCACGATCGCCCGGGTGCTCGAATTGCTGGCGAAGACGGGCACCTCGCTGGGGACCTTACGCTCGCGGATTCCGCAGGTCACGCATCGGACCGCGGTCGAGTTTTGCCCGTGGGAGGTCAAGGGGCGCGTGATGCGGACGATGATGGAGCGCCATCTGCGGGACCGAGTCGACCTGACTGACGGGGTAAAGGTTTTCGTGGACGATGGGTGGGTCCTCGTGGCGCCTGATGCCGACCGGCCCGAGTACTACATCATCGGGTCGACGACCGACCCGGGCCACGCCGGCCGGCTGGTGGAGGAGTACTCGCAACTGGTGCGGTCCGTGGTGGCGGAGGCGGCGCCGCAGGCGGAGGCGGTCGTCGAGACCTAGAATCGATTTTCTGCCGAGCGGGCGTAGCTCACCTGGTAGAGCGCAACCTTCCCAAGGTTGAGGTAGCCGGTTCGAGGCCGGTCGCCCGCTCCAACTCGGCCTCGCTGCGCGGGGAGCCGGAGGGCCCTTCACCAGGCGGTTATCGTTTGCCTCGATGCTGATTCTGCCGGTTGCCCTCGCGGTCGGCGCCCTCGGTCTGTTCGCCCGGGGCCACCGGCGCGTCGTTCTGACCCTTGCGCTAGCTGCCCCGATCCTCTCCGTTCTCGCGCTCGCCGCTCAGTACCTTCCCAGCGGCCTCGAAACCTGTACCGCTACGACGTCCGGGCCCATGGTCTGCCATTCGCTGCCGGTCGTCTACGCGTGGGACGGGCCCGTGCCCTACCTGATCGCCATGGGACTGATCGCGCTTTCGCTGGCGCCCCTGGCCAGCGTGCGCGTCGGGAAGTGGTGGCCGGCCGCGGCGTCAGCCTTGCTGCAGGCCATTCCTCAGGTGATCAGCTTCGGCGGCTTCATCGATTGGGCCCCCGCACTGACAGTGACGATCGCAGTTGCGTTCGGGATGACCAGACCTCGCACCGCCCGCCGGCCGACACCGGCGGCTTCACCCGACCGCTGATGGCCAACAATCTCGCGAATCTCATGTTTCGGGCCATGTATCGGTTCGGATTCAAGCCCTGGGACTCCGGCATCCCGCCGCCCGAGCTGAAGGAGCTGATCGAGGGACCCGAAGCGCGAGCTCCCGCCAAAGCCCTCGATCTCGGCTGCGGCACCGGCACCAACACGATGTACATGGCGCAGCACGGCTGGGACGTGACCGGCATCGACTTCGTCTCGACGGCCATTGAAGCCGCCCGCAAGAAAGTCCAGGCGGCCAACGTGGCGCCGCGGCTCATCCAGGGGGACGTCACCCGGTTGAAGGAGCTCGGCGTCGGCGTCGGCTACGGCCTCGTCTTCGACCTGGGATGCCTGCATTCAATTCCTGAGGGACGCCGTGACGCCTACGCGGCTGGTGTCAACGAAGTGACGGTGCCAGGCGCCGACTTTCTGATTTGGGGTTTCTACGCCAAGCCCAATTTCTTCGTCAACGCCAAGCTCACGCAGGAGGAGCTCGAGCAGCGTTTCGGCAAGTCGTGGGACATGGTGCGAGCGTGGGGAGGAGAGCAACCCGACCGCTTTCCGGGTCGCTGGTACCACCTAAAACGGCGAAGCTGATGGCCGGGACTGTCTTCGACTTCTACGGCGGCTGGGAGCAGCACAATGCGCTTCTCATGAAATCGATCGCCCCGCTGCAAGATGAGCAGCTCGCGTGGTCGGTCGCCGAAGGCCTGTGGCCGATCCGCATGCTCGCGTGCCACATCGTCGCCGCCAGGGCCTGGTGGTTCAGCGAATGGATGGGCGAGGGCGATCGCGAGCTGGCGGGCCTGGTCGACTTCGACGAGGACGAAGGCTCGCGCACCCGAGATGCGGCGGAGATATGCCACGCGCTGGAAGCCTCGTGGGTCCAGCTCGCATCCTGCCTTCACAAGTGGACAGAGACTGACCTGGTAGCAGAGTTCCAGCGTCCTGCTCGGAACGCGCGAAAGGGCCGGCCGTGGCGTGGCAGGCGGTACATCATCTGGCACGTCGCGGAGCACGACGTCCACCACGGCGGAGAGATCTCGCTAACGCTCGGAATGCATGGGTTCCGCGGCCTGGACATGTAGCAAGAAACGGAGGATCGGGCGCGGCGGCCCGATCCTCACCTCGAACGCCCTCTGTTATATCTACGGGTGCGGCGGGGTCGGCCGTCCAGTCGGGTGGTCCGTCTGGTTGGGATGGCTCGTCGGCTTCCCGCCAGGGTGATCAGTGGCCGACGGGTGGTTGGTGGCCGACGGGTGGTTGGTGCGCGCCCCGCTGGCTTGATGCTCCGAGCTCACCTGCTTTCCATGCTGGTTGGCGAAGGTGCTCACGCACTCGCCGATGCCGTGCGATCCCGGCGCGAGCGCATCCTTGCACGTTTGAACCTGTTTGACGACCTGCTGCCCCCAGTTGCTGGGATTGGCGCTGCCGGTCACCACCGTCTCTGTGGTCGCCCCGGCTGCACCGACTGCAAGTACCGCGACCGCGAGCCCTGCCGCCCCTTTGGCGGAGATCAAGCTGGCCGCTGTGGCGAGACCTGACATCTGTAGACCTCCTCGGAGATATGCAGCTTGGTAGGTGGCCTGGGCCGAGTCCGGGCTGGGACCTCCGCGTCCGGCGGTCTCTTGCTGCAGCGTTTGCTCCAGCCACTGTTCGAAGCCTTCGCCATTTACCAAGTCATTCCTCCAGAGGGACTGGTTGGCCCATCGAAGTACTCATTTCGGTATTCATCCGCTCCCCGAGCCGGCTGCGTAGACGACCTTTGGCCGCCGCCAGCCGAGAGGCGACTGTCCTTTCGGGCACGTTCAGGACAGCGGCGATCTCCCGGTTGCTGAACCCGTGCAGGTGGCGCAACACGATCGCGCTCGCCTGCTTTGGCGGAAGGGTGCGGAGCTCGCGGACGAGGTCGGACTGCATCGAGTCGGTCGGATCCGGATCGGCGGGACGCCCCATGCGCCGCAGGATCGCCCCGATCTCGAACAGACGCTCGCGCCGGCGCTGAGTGAAGGCCACGTTCAGAGCGATCCGAAAGAGCCACGCTTCGGCGGGGGCATCCTGCGTCCACGTTCGCCAGGCGCGGAAAGCCCGCAGGTAAGCCTCCTGGGTCGCATCCTCTGCGGCCGCCGGGCTTTTGAGAATGATGACCAGCGTCGCGAAGATGCGCTGGTAGGTCGACCGGTACAAGCGGTCGAAATCCTCTTTGCTCCCTGGCCGGTAGGACTGGGCTTGCTTTTCGATCACCACAGTGTGAGGCGCCGAGTTGATTTCTTTAACGTTCTTCAAGTAGTGTCCTGAAGGTTCATTAGGCGCACGTCAGGGGGAACGCGATGAGACACAAACGCTTGCTGCTGCTTGCCTCGCCGTTGCTGCTGCTTGCGGGCCTGGCAAGTCCCGGCTTCGCCATAGCGTCAGGCGGTCCGCCGCAGGGCACCCAGAGCAACTCCTACTATGCAAACAGCGGCACTCGAACCGGGGTTACGAACGTCTATGCGACGACAAAGACCAGCTGCTACCGACCGGAGATCTCGTATGCCGCGAACGCAGGTCCGAACGACGGCTACACCGGTCTGACCGACTGTCCCGGCGCCACCACAGGTGAGGACACTGGCGCCGCGGCCCCGTATTCGACCCAGGTCGGTAGCAACTCCGGTTTCGCCACGGGCCCGTCAGCGCTCGTCAAGAACCATTCCGAGTCGGACATTCGCGTCGATCCGACCAATCCCAATCACCTCATCGGATCGGTCAAATGGTTCGTGAGCGCGGAGGGATACAACCACCTTCTCGGCTTCTACGAGTCATGGGATGGCGGCACGACCTGGCCGGTGCAGGGCCACATCCCGGGCTATGAGGGATGGACGGACAACACAGACCCCGTCGGCGCGTTTGACGGTTTCGGCAACTACTACGAGCTTGTGCTGCCCTACCAGTTCTATTACGACGCCGGCGGTTCGCACAACTACCAGACCAACCAGAACAAGGAACCGAACCCGACCGTCCCGGCCGAAGTGATTTCGGTTTCTGTACGCCCACATGGCGCGACGACCGCGAATCAATGGATCACGACACACAACGGTGCGCCCGATTACGTCGCCCCATATGCGGCGAAAGGGCATGAGCCGGACAAGCAGTGGATCGCCATCGACACCAACCCGAGCAGTCCCAACTACAACACCATCTACGCGATGTGGGCGATCTTCGACGGCATCAACAGCAAGCCGTTGGTGTCGACCGCCCACGCGCTCGCCGGCGGCACTCATACGGACTGGTCGAAGCCCCAAATCCTGCCAACCGTCAACAGCACGGCCAGCGATACCTATCTGCTGCCGCACGTGACTCCCGACGGGACGGTCTGGACGTCTGTGACCAACTTCCCGGCCAAGCACGGGTACTGCTGCATCACCGTGTCGACCGTTTTCTCGACCGACGGCGGCCAGACCTGGACCGCGCGCCCGATCGCGGTCAAGAACGTACCGATTCCATCGTTTGTCGGCGGCTACGCGAACACGACGTTCACCGATGGCATCGACAACACCTTCGCGACTGGCACGACCCTCGTGAATGGCCACTACCCGCTCTACATCGCCTACAACCAGGAAGATGGCTCGGTGTCGAACGTCTATCTTGCCGCCTCTTACGACGGCGGGCTGACATGGACGGCGCCCATCCTGGTCAACGACAACGTCAGTCCAGTCGACGAGTTCCAACCGAACCTTGCCGTGGCGGCGAACGGAACGGTCAGCGTGAACTTCTACGACCGCCGCCTCGCCTGCCCGTCAGCGGGCACCGCCGAGGCCACCGCGGCCGGCCTGGCCCTGGACACGAGCAACGTCAACTACGGCGGCAGCCTGCCGCCCTATGGCGCCACAAACTATTGCATCAACACGAGCATCCAGTTCTACACGCCGGCCCTCACGCCCAAGAGCCGCAACATCCGTTTGAGCCTGCACACCTGGGACCCGCAGCTCAACTCTCCGCTTCGATTCTGCGTGTGCTCACCCAACGCAACTTTCATCGGCGACTACTTCGGCAACACCACTGCCGGATCTGTTGACTACACGACATCTGTCAGCACCTTCGACGACGGCGGCAACCCCGGCCACTACCAGCAACAGGTCGTAGCGGCGGTGGCCGTTCCATGACCCGCTAACCAACGCTTTTGAATCTGGGGCTCCCATAAACTTGGGAGCCCCGTTTTTTCGCGCAGGAGGTTTGTGTCCATGGCCCGCAACCCGCTGCTGAGCAGGTTCCAGACGCTTTTCGCAGACTTCGACGAGGCCGAGAGATCAGGCCGTTCCGTGGCCCAGATCCGCGAGGAGCGCCGGCTCATGAACCTGACGAGACGTGACTTCTTGAAGGTCACGGGAGCCGCGGTTGGAGCAGCCGCCCTGAGCGGCCCAGCCGCCGCGGTGGCGGCGGTCACCAGACGGGCCGGCGCACAGGGCACAATCGCCATCATTGGGGGCGGCATTGCGGGCCTGAACGCCGCGCTGACCCTCCAGGACGCCGGCATCACATCCACCGTCTACGAAGCGTCAGGTCGCGTCGGCGGTCGGATGCACTCCGACACCACCTCATGGCTGAACGGCCAGACCAGCGAGCACTGCGGTGAGCTCATCGACAGCGGCCACAAGACCATCCTCGGCCTCGCCAGCCGTTTCAAGCTCCCAACCGTGGATCTGCTCGGGGCCCAGCCGGTCCACTCCACGGACACCAACTACTTCTTCGGCCACTACTACACGGACGCGCAGGCCCAGGCCGACTTCAACCCGGTCTGGAACAACGTGAAGAAGGATGTCAACGCCGCGAGCTATCCGACGACCTACAAGCTGTCCACTCCCGCGGGGCGCGTCCTCGACCAGATGAGCATCTACGACTGGATCGAAAGCCGGGTCCCCGGCGGGCACTCGAGCCCGATGGGCCGGCTGCTCGACGTCGCATACAACATCGAGTACGGCAACGTCACGCAGCAGCAGAGCTCGCTCAACCTTATCTACCTGCTCGGATTCTCCTCCAACCCTGGCAACTTCCAGATCTTCGGCGCGTCCGACGAGCGGTATCACATCGCCGGTGGGAACGAGCGCCTTCCGCAGGCGATCGCGGCCGCGTTGCCTGGGGGGACCGTGCAACTGAACACCGCGCTGACCGGAATCCTCCGTAACTCCGATGGCACCTACACGCTCTCCCTGAAGAGCGGTGGGACGACGAGCACGCAGATCGTCGACCGCGTGATCATGGCCATCCCCTTCTCGGTCTTGCGCACAATCCTCACCTCGGACGCCGCGTTTGGCTTGGCGGGCTTCGATTCGCTCAAGCAGACGGCGATCACCCAGCTGGGCTACGGCAAGAACGCCAAGCTCCATCTGCAGTTCAACACGCGGTACTGGAACTCGCCAGGGCCGTGGGGGATCGGCAACGGCAGCACCTACTCGGACACGGGCTACCAGAACAGCTGGGATGTCACGCGCGCGCAGGATGGGACCACCGGACTCCTCGTCGACTACACGGGCGGGGGTGTGCCGCTGGCTTCGTTCGGAGGCGATCCAACGAATGGCGCGCAGGTGGCCAAGTTCGCCAAGACATTCCTGAGCCAGATCGAGCCCGTGTTCCCAGGCATCACCCTGCAGTGGAACGGACGTGCGACCCTGGACGTGCCACTGACCGACCCATTCTTGCTGGGCTCGTACTCCTACTGGAAGGTCGGGCAGTACACGCAGTTCGCGGGCTACGAGAAGGTCCGCCAGACCGATCCCGTCAAGGGCAAGTGCCACTTTGCCGGCGAGCACTGCTCACAGGACTTCCAGGGTTACATGGAGGGCGGCGCGTCAGAGGGCTTGCGCGCGGCGAATGAGATCATCGACGACTACAAAGTCGGACTGACGCCTTAAACCCCTCAGGCGGCGGCGGTGCGTTCCAGGGGGGTGGGCCGGGAACCGGCTACGCCGGGCCCGGCGCAGCGGGGGGACTTCCCCCCTTGCCAGGGGGGTGCGCCGGGAACCGGCTACGCCGGGCCTGGCGCAGCAGGGGGGACTTTCCCCCTTGCCAGGGGGGTGCGCCGGGAACCGGCTACGCCGGGCCTGGCGCAGCAGGGGGGACTTCCCCCCTTGACGGAATGCGAAGTGCCATCGCACCCCACGCCATCGCCGCCGCCGCCCCGATTCCGGGCACGAAAGCCAGCAGCGCCAGACCGGTCGCGTCCCACAACGCCCCGGCGATCAGAGGGATGACGAACCCGGTCGCGTACTGAAGCGTGAAGATCGCCGCGCTCATCCGGGCCACGCCGCCCGGCGGAGCCAGCCGTGGCGGAAGGCTCAGCACCACGACGAAGGCAAGCGCGGTCGCGAACCCGAGCACGAAAGCCCAGGCGACGACACCCACGCCGGGCGTGAGCACCAGGCCGACCTGTGCCGTCCCCATCAGAAGCGCGGATCCGATGAACCCGATGCGGCCGGTGAGCAGCTTCTGCCAGAGGGCAACTGCGGGAGCCGTCAACAGTTGCGATCCGTTGAGCACCGCCAATGTGGGGGAGATGAGGTCATGGCGGCCCGTCTGCTCGAGAAAGTCAGGGATGTATGCGTTGGCCCCGAAGTACGTGGCAGATGCCATTCCCATCACCAGGCCGATTCGGACCGTCTGGTTCTGCCGCCAGTCCGGCCACCAGGTGTTGATGGTTCCGGAAGGAAGCGAGGCTTTCGACGGGGCGGCGACACCGATCGCGATCGCGCTGAGCAGGACCAGCGCCGACCACGAAGCGAGTGCCCACCGCCAATCGCCATGGGCAAGAGGAAGCACGCCGACCGGCGTGGTCAGCGCCGTCGGCAGCGTCTCGCCGATCAGGATGCCGTTGCTGTAGACCGCGGTCGCGATCGCGATGCGCCTTGGAAACCATTCCCGGACCAGCGCGGGAAAGGCCGGCTGCGTGACGGCCACCCCGACACCCATCAGGAAGGTCGAGGTGAAGAGCACGGGCACGCTTGGTCCATAGCCGCGCAGCGCGCCGAAAGCCGCCACTGCCCCAAGCCCCGCCATCAGTGCGCCGCGTGCGCCGAGCCTGGCGATGAGCAGAGAACCTGGGATCGACGCAATGGCGAGGATCAGCACCGGACCGGAAACGACCGCGCCGATCGCCTTCTCGTCGAGGTGCAGGTCGCGATGGATCAGGGGAATCAGAGGCGGGACCGCGAGCATCGTCAGGCGGATGTCGATCCCGCCCAGCCAGAGCAGCAGCAGCCTCACCCAGTCGGCGCGCGTCAGCCTCAAGAGTTCAAGCCATACTGTTGGCCGTGGCCGGTCTTCTCATCGTCGCGGCAACCGGACCGACTGATCCAACGCGTGCCAGTGTGCCCTTTCACATCGCGGTGAACGGGGCCAGGCCGGCCGGCACCGAGGTCGCCATCGCCCTCGCCGGCGACGCGGCCGAGCTGATCAAACCAGATGTCATTGCCAACGTTGTGGGGCTGGGCGTGCCGCCTCTTCGTGACCTGCTCGACAAATGCATCGATCAGGAAGTACCGATCTATGTTTGAAAGGGGTGTGCCGAGGCCCGTGGGGTCTTGCCGGAGATGCTCACCCCGAACGCCAAGTACATCACGCCTCCTGACCTGGTGCGGCTGACCATGGAGGCGGATAAAGTCCTCAGCTTCTAGGCGCGGGTCGCGCCGATGGCCGCCAGCGCGCTCGGGTTCTCCAGCGACGAAAGGTCGCCCGGGTCGCTGCCGGTGTAAACCGATCTGACCACGCGGCGGAGGATCTTCGCGTTGCGCGTGCGCGGCAGGTCGCCGACGAAGTGAACCGCCTTCGGCTTCAGCGGTTTGCCCAACGCCGCGGAGACGAGCTCCTGCAGCTCCGAGGCGAGCGCAGCGCTGGTCTGATGGTTGGGGCGCAGAACGACAAAGCACACCAGAGCCTCGCCTTTCATCTCGTCCGGCACACCGATGGCGGCTGCTTCGGCCACTGCGGGGTGACCGACCAGGATGGATTCCACCTCTGCCGGACCCAGCCGTTTGCCGGCGATCTTGATCGTGTCGTCCGAGCGCCCGAGCACATACCAAAGGCCATCCTCCGGGTCGACGTAGGCCCAGTCTCCATGGACCCAGATGTTCTCGAACCGACTCCAGTACGTCTCGAGGTAGCGCTGGCGGTCTCCCCAGAAGCCTCGCGTCATCCCCGGCCACGGGTTCCGTATCACGAGCTCGCCAACCTCGCCGCGGATCGACTGGCCGTCGGCGTCGAGCACGTCGACCGCCATCCCGGGCACCGGCCCGGCAAACGAGGTCGGGCGCAGATGCGTGATCACGTTGCCGCAGAGGATGCCACCCGAGATCTCGGTGCCGCCCGTGTAGTTGATCACGGGCACACGGCTTCCACCAACGTGCTTGAAGTAGTCGTGACGAGACGGGACCTCGTCGCCGTGTGTCATCAGGCTACGCACGAGCGTGGGGGAAACGCCGAGCACGCTGACGCGGTACTTGTCGACCATTCGCCACAGGCGGTCTGCCGCGGGGTGGTCCGGTGTGCCCTCGTAGAGCACCATCGTGGCGCCCAGCAGCAGGGTGCCGAAGATTAGCCAGGGACCCATCATCCAGCCGATGTCGGAGTACCAGAACACGACGTCGTCGGGGCCGGTGTCGAAACAGTGCGCCATGTCTTGCGCGGACTTGATGGGAAACCCGCCGTGGACGTGCAGCGTTCCTTTCGGCTTACCCGTCGTACCCGACGTGTAGATGATCATCAGGGGATCCTCGGGATCCAGCTCCTGTGTGCTCGCGCGGTCTGGCTGGTCCTCCAGCAGGACTTCCCAAACCTCGTCCCGTCCATGCGTCCATGGGATCTCGCGCACGACGCGCCGGTGGACGATCACCTTCTTGACGGTCGGGCAGCTCACGAGCGCGCGGTCCGCGGTTTCTTTCATGGCGACGACCTGGCCGCGGCGGTAGAAACCGTCCGCGCAGATCAGGACTTTGGCTTCGCCGTCGCGCAGCCTGGTCGCGATCGCCTCCGGCCCGTAGCCAGAGAAAAGCGGGATGATGACGGCGCCGATCTTGGCCGCCCCCAGCACCGAGATGGCAACCTCGGGGCACATCGGCATGAAGATGCCGATTCGGTCGCCCTGCCGGACGCCTAGCCTGCGGAGCGCGCCTGCCAACCT
>WNGD01005504.1_pt1 | contig 12272 bp, 8 predicted proteins | sample 5400671 | NCBI WGS metagenome assembly WNGD01 (sample SAMN13153369, study PRJNA577476) | soil metagenome | isolation source: 40 cm soil or saprolite under grassland replicate 2 | place: USA:California | collected 2016-06-15
CGTTGAAAACGGGCGCCGACGCCAGCTGACCAGTGATCGTCTCGACGACCCGACGAACGAACCGCCGGCCTGGTCACCCGATGGTAAGTGGATCCTCTACAGGCGTAACGACCTCGGCTACGGCGCTTCGCCGGGCTACCACGTGCAGCTCTGGGCGATGACGGCTGACGGGAGCGACAAGCATCCCGTAACCAAGGCGTTCCCGGTCGATTCGGGCGACGAGCAGGCGGTTTGGGTTAAGGCGACCGTGGAGGGAACGCCAGCGCCGAGGCTGCCGCTTGTCTCGTTGCCCACAGCTCGCGCGATGACCACGGGCCTGCCGATCGTCGCGCTGGCGGCGGAGGGCGATCGGGCCGCAGTTGCCCAGGGATTCGGAGGCCCGCCCGCCCTCCGCGGTCTGTTGGGACCGATCGTCGTCTGGAACCGGGTCCGAGACACCCGTGTGCTCGTCCCCGTGCACGGATGCGGCAGCGCGCTCGACGTCCTGCTCGCCGCGGGCCGCGTCGGCTACCGGTGCGACAACTCAGGCAACGACTACACAGTTGACGATTCCCTGAGACTCGGCACGACCGAGCTCGTGCGTACGCACGGAGAGGAATTCACCGGTTCTTTTCTCGGCGGGCTCGTGGCAGATGGCGACACGATTGCGTTCGACGTCGCGTCTGCAGGCAGCAAGAGTCGTGGCGAGTTCCGGATACAGCAGACCCGGGTCTGGAAAACGACCGGGGCGCGGAAGGCGATCGCTCGGACGTTTCGCGGTGAGGCGACCGTCGCTTCTCTCGATGGGGGCCGGATTGCCGTCCTGCGCGGCGGCGCGGCGGTCAGCGTCCTCTCTTCCGTCGGCGGAATTCGGACCTTCGGATTCGGCGGACATCAAGTCCTCGGCGCGGTGCTTGATGGGCCGCGTCTCCTTGTCTTCCAGGCCACGCGGCTCACGGTCCTCGATCTCAGGAGCGGCAGCCGCGCGGCCTCTTGGCCGGTGCGGCGCGGGTTCGGACCGGCTCCGGAGCTCGAGGGCGCGCAAGGCGACCTCGCGGCCTACGTCGTCGGCGCCAGCATTCACGTCCTTCGGCTTCACGACGGCCGAGAGGTCGTCGTCGACACCCCGAATGCGACCGAACCGGTCTTGGCGCGATTCGTCCCGAGCGGACTCTTCTACTCCTTCAACAAGGCTTACGAGAAGCGGCCCGGGCGCCTCGTCTTCGTGGCGCGATCGCAGCTCGAGCGCGCACTCGATTCGAGAGCGGCAGCACGCTGACCTCCTGTGTGGCGCCGCACCGCCGGCCCACGTTCTGACGGTCGGCTGACACGCTGCTGAAAGAATGGGCGGAACCAGACATTGCACCAAGCCAGTTTCGGCGTACCGCGGCACCGCTGCGACTTGAGTAGCCGCGCGTCGTGTTGCGGCGCATGCTCATTGGCCGCTGTCGCGTTTTGGCAGAACTGCGACACGGTCCCTCATACGCAAGGCGCTTTCTAAGTTGGTTTGATCTCGAACAAGCGGGTTTAGTCCAGTGCCGGATTCCTATGCAGCTCGGGCGTTGGCCCGGCCGGGGCAACACGCGAGCATCTCGCTGTACGACTCCGGTGTCAGCAAGACCGCCCGCATGTCGTTTTTGTTGTCGAGGAGCACGAACTTCGTCGCCTCGCCGTCGCCAAGTGCCTCGACTGCGGCGTCGCCGCGGTGCCTTAGCCAAATCGGAGAAGGCCCGCGGATCGGGCCTTCTCCGTCTTCGCTGCTTCCTGGCTACTGCTCAGCCAGCCGCCTGGGCGTTTACGACCGAGCAGAGGAAGTAGTGGCCGGTGTCGACCTCCACGGCGTAGCCAGCGTCGATGAACGCGTCCACAGCCGCCTCGGACTTGAGCGGCAACTGCGACAGATATGCCGCGTTGACGGCGGCGTTGTGCGCCGGGTCGGCTGTGTAGTTCGGGCGCACGGCCAGGACGTGCCACAGCGGCGAGAACTCGCCGCTGCCCGGATCGGCCGGGATCGAGTCGAGTACGTGATCGTGGAAGTCGCCCGGATCGATGCCGTTGCCCGCGTGGTCGCAGGGGTTGCACTGCGGAACGAGCCCGGCATTGCGTGCGACGAGCGGGTACACGACGGCGTACAACTCGGCGGTCGCGTGTTCGAGCACTTGCTCGTTCTGTTTCACCTCGATCGCGTTGATCGTCACGGTCTCGCCACCAAAGTAGGCGGGTTCGTACCCTGGAGGGCCAGCAGCGCCGCCTCCGGAGGCGAATGCGAGTGCGGCGACGATAAGGGCCGCACCGATGCCAGGTAGTGCGAACTTGCGCATTGAGCTTCCTCCTGTCCTGACGGTTTCCGGATGCCTACGGCTGATCCGGGTTGGGGTTGATGCCCAGCCGCGTGCCGACCTCGGTTGCGTGCAATTGCCCTCCCACGCGATTGCCGTCGACATCGAATTGTTGGACGACGGCCACTGCCGTGAACGAATTCCCGTCCGCGGAGAGCCGCACGGTCCGGTCGACCTCTTGGGTGCCGAGGTTGGCACCTGTCGCAGGATCGGAGCGGAAGAACCACATGCTCGTTGCGAACAGGTCGTTGCCGATCCGTTCCCACTGTCCGAGCGCGGGGCTGCGGCGGGCTGCGGAGGTACTGCTTGTCTCGATCATAACGCCGCCGCGCGTGTAGCTCAGCAACGACTTGAAGGTCGGAGCGAGGCCGGGCGGAGGGTTGATGCGCGTCACCGTCACCATCCAGGTGCCGTCGAGTTGAAGGCCCTCCGCCGAGCTCGTGGCCGAGGCGCTCGTGAGCCCGGTGGCGGCCACGATGGCCGCAAGGACGAGCAGTCCCGCGATCGCGATCGCAATTCGCTTCCTCATTGTTGTCACCTCCCCTCGCCGATCTCGGAAATCCACTCTCTCCGGTCACTCGTTTCGTTCTTGCTCCGGGGAGTGCTCAGCGTCTTCATCAATCGCCACCACATCGATCCTCCTTCGTTTGGTTCCTGGGTCGGCTTGCGCGAGTTGGGCGCGCGGCCTCGTCCTACGCAGACGGAGCGCAGTCATCGCGATGAAGCTCACTCCAAGCCCAGCCGCTAGGCCGACCGCCAGGACGGCCCAGTCGAAGCCCGTCATCGGCACTCCTCGCACTTATCGCTCGCATTGCCCCGCGAGCATCGGCGTGCGCGGTTGGCGGCCGGCTGGAATCGGCTAGGCGGCCGGTTGGAGCGGTGCTAGGTTCGAGGCGAAGGGAGGGGAAACCGCGTGGATTTCCGCATCCTCGGTGGGCTCCAGGTCGAGGACCGAGGTCAGAGCCTCCCGCTCGGCGGGCATCAGCAGCGCGCCCTGCTCGCCCTGCTCCTGTTGCGCGCGAACGAGGTCGTGCCGGTCGACGAGATCATCGACGACCTCTGGGGTGCGGAGCCGCCGCCGAGCGCGACGAAGAGCGTTCACGCGCTTATCTCGAAGCTGCGCAGGAGGCTCGAGAACGATCCCGCGGGCGTAGATCCAGGTCAGAACGGGGTCCTTTTGACCCGTCCCCATGGCTACATCCTGACGGTCGCCGACGGCGAGCTCGACCTGCATCGGTTCCAGTCCCTGCTCGACGAGGGACAACAAGCGCTCACTGCGGGACGCGCCGACGACGCTGCGGCCAAGCTGCGCCAGGGGCTGGCGCTCTGGCGTGGCCCGCCGCTGGCGGAGTTCGCGTACGAGTCGTTCGCGCAGGTCGAGATCGCGAGGCTGGAGGAGCTCCGATTGTCGGCACTCGAGGAGCGGATCGAAGCCGACCTCGCGCTCGGCCGCGATCGCGACCTCATCCCCGAGCTCGAGGCGCTTGTCGCCAAGAACCCCCTTCGCGAGCGTTTGCGCGGACAGCTGATGCTCGCGCTCTATCGGTCGGGTCGACAGGCGCAGGCACTCGACGCATATCAGCGGGCGAGGCGCGTGCTCGTCGATGAGCTCGGGATCGAGCCGAGCCCAGCGCTGCAGCGTCTGGAGCAGGCGATCCTCCAGCAGGACGGATCGCTCGAGCTAATCCGGCAGCCGACGCCGTCGGACGCCGGTCGTGACGAGGAGCTCGCGGTGCCCGAGTCGGTCGTCTCCAGTGCTCGCCGACGGCGGCTGCACCTGCGCGAGGTCGCCGTGCCGGCCGCCGCTGCCGCCGTTGTTGCGCTCATCGCGCTTCTCGCCTTTCGCAGCGGGAGCGAGTCGATCACGGTTAGCCCCAACTCCGTCGCGATCATCGATCCCAAGACGAACAAGGTCGTCGCGGACGTGAAGGTTGGAACGAGACCGGGTGCCATTGCAGTCGGCGAGGGTGCTGTCTGGGTTGCGAACCTGGACGACTCGACACTCTCCCGGATCAACCCGAAGACCCGAGAGGTGGAGCGGACGATCCCAATGCAGGGTGTGTCTCCGAGCGACATTGCTGCCGGCGCAGGAGGAGTCTGGGTCGCCAACGGCCCCCACAACGCAGTCGTTCGCGTCTCGCCGGATGCGAACGAAGTCGTCGACAGGATCGAAACCAACGAGTGCCTTGGATTCGACGCCAGCATCGCCGTCGGCAAAGGAGCTGTCTGGTTCGTCTGCGCCATGGTCATCTCCCGGATCGATCCCGTAAGCAATCTCCCACTCGGGTTGCCTTACCTCGGTGGGGTACCGCGCGGGATCGCTGTCGGCCTCCGCGCCGTTTGGGTGTCGGACGGCGGTCATAACACTGTTTCGCGGATCAACCCGCAGACGAGACTGGTCACGGACACGTTCACAGTCGCCGGCGATCCGCGAGGCCTCGCCGTCGGCCAAGGGGCCGTCTGGGTAAGCGCGTTCCGGGACGACCAGGTCTCGCGGTTAGCTGCACGGCCCGGCGAACCGATCACGACCGAGAGCATCCACGTCGGCGACGGACCAATCGACGTCGCCGTCGGTGCAGGTGGCGTGTGGGTTGCCAACAGTCGCGACGGGACCGTCTCGCGGATCGATCCCCGAACGGGGAAGGTCGTTGCCACCGTGCGGCTCGGGAACAGCCCTCGAGGAATCGCGGTCGGAGCGGACAGGATCTGGGTCACGGTGCAGGCGCCCGAGCAGGGTGGGCTACAGCATGAGCGCTGAAGCTGAACGAAGGCGAAGTCGCTCGACCCGCTTCGGGAGCACCCGCGTCCGCCTTCTCGGAGCCGTCGCTGTCGCCGGAGCGACCTTCGCCACCCTGATCGCCACGTCAGCGGCCGAGCCGGCGGCGAAGCCGAAGCCCCGGCGCGGCGGCACCGTCGTGGTTGCGCTCCATCTCGACCCTCCGAGCCTGAACTACTACCTCGATCTTGGAGCCTTCCGCTCGACGTCGGAAATCACCGACCAGGTTCTGGCGTCCGCCTACCACGACGTCGGACCTGGAGGCGAGTCGGTCCCGGACCTGATCGTCGGCGATCCCAAGATCACGCCGAAACCGTTCTCGCTCACCTACACGATCAAGGAGAAGGCGCGCTGGAGTGACGGCGTCCCGATCACCGGGCGCGACTTCGTCTTCACCTGGCAGCTCCTCGCGAGATCGCCGTTCGCGATCCCAGAGAACACACGCGAGGAGTATGGCGAGATCGTCAAGGCGAAGATCCTCGGCCCGAAGAGGGTCAGATTCGTGTTTCGCAAGCCGACGCTCGCATGGAAGGACCTGTTCGCGCCGGTGCTTCCGTGGCATGCGCTTGCCGGCGAGGACTTCGACAACGTCTGGCGGGACCGAATCGACAACCCGAAGACGGGCCAGCCGATCGCGAGCGGCCCCTTCATCTTCGCGAGCCGGAGCCGCGGCAGCAGCCTGACGCTCGCGCGCAACGCCAATTACTGGGGAAAGAAGGCGTACCTTGACCGGCTGAGCTTCCGTTTCCTCCTGGACTACGGTGACGAGCTCCGGGCGCTGCACGACCGAGAGATCGACCTGATGCAGGAGACGGCGGACTTAGCGTTCGGCGACCTTCCCAACTCGCCCGGCATCCGGGTGCAATCCGGCGGGACGACCCTGTGGGAGCACATCGATTTCCAGTTGGGCAGCAAAGGCGATCCAGCCCTCAAGCAACCGTTCGTGCGCCAGGCAATCGCATACGGCATCGATCGGAAGACGCTGACAGCGCAGCTCTACAAAGGGCTCGCCCCCGGCCTGAAGACCAATCAGAGCGCGATCTTCTTACCCTTCCAGCGCCAGTACAGGTCGCACTGGCAGATCTGGGGCTACAACCCGCAGAAGGCGGTGCGGCTGCTGCGTTCGCACGGCTGCCGCAAAGCCAGCGACGGGATCTTCAGCTGCGACGGGCGGCGGCTGTCCTTCCGCTTCGCGTCAACCGGAGTTGGGTTGCGGGAGCGCACGTTCGACCTGATCCAACTCCAGCTCAGACATGTCGGGATCGACCTCGTCAAGAACTACAGTCTCCTGTTCGTCAGGGACCTGCTCCCACAGGGGGACTGGGATCTTGCGCTGTTTGCCTGGGGGAGGGCCGTCGATCCGGCCGGGGCGGACTCGCAGGCTTTCTGGGCCTGCAACGGCGTGCTGAACTACCTGGGGTACTGCGACCGCAGGGTCACGAGGCTCCTCTTGAAGGCGGCGACGGAGCTGAGCTCGAGCAAGCGCGAGCTGCTCCTCAACCGCGCCGACGCGCTGATGGCGCGCGACCTGCCGACGCTCCCGCTGTTCGACAAGCCCGGGTACCTGATCTACAACAGCCGGATCAGGAACGTCACCTGGAACCCGATCGACGTCCTCTGGAACGCGGAAGACTGGTGGATCGCACATCCGTGACGGATGTGAATTCGCTGCCAGCGGTAAGGCAGACGCGCGCGGTGGCCTTCGGCGGATCGGCTTGCCGCGGCGGTCGCGCCACCGCGTCATCGTCAGCGCTCGAAGCAGGCGCCAACGTCTGTCGCACTTCCGCCAAAGTGCGACAACCGCGCGCCTCGACACCGACTCCGACCGAACCGGGCAGGCACCGCATGCCTGTCCGTTACCAACACCAAGGTTCCAATGTTTCGCGGCGATTAGCGTTCGCCACCCAGGGCTCGCACCCCGGCGCGCCTTTGGTGCGCCTGCTGGGCCTCCTAGATTTCGTGTCGCAGGGGGCGACCTCAGCGCGGTGTCGCCCTTCGGCTCTCGACAATCCTCGCTCGCTGTTGCCTGCTGAGGCAACATAGTTGGGGTCGCATGCCTGAAAAAGGGCACTGCGGAGGAAGTGCAGGTTGTCGTCGACCACGAGGACGCGGATGGGAGAAGCTCACGATCCCGGACGCGCCGTCCGCCGCGCAGGAGTGCCGAGAACTTCGCGCCTAGCTCGCGACCTGGACTGGCAAAGCTTACGCGACCGCCGGGACATTCTGGCATCGCCGTCGGGCGCCGCGAACGGCCGCCGGCCCAGGAGTGTCGAGCCGCATCCAACCCACCGCGCGGCCTTCGCGCGGGTCGGGAGTAAAGCCCGGCTTCCCGGCCGCCGATGACGGACCCATGAAGCCCCCCTTTACCCCTTGGCCCCTGTCGCGCGAGGGTCGGTCTCCAGATTCCGCCGCGCGGCGACGGCTCTCGACCTCGACCTAGTTCTTTGGCGGTCGCAGCTTCTCGAGCGCTTGTGCACGGGCGCGCCGTCGCGCGCGCTCGGCTCGAAGGGCTCCTCGCTGACGCGCGTTCCGGCCAAAGCGGCGTGCTCGTGATCTGTGGCGCGGCTGGGTCCGGGAAGACAGCGCTCCTCGCGCACGCGGTCGAACGAGCAGAAGGTTTCGACGTGCTGCAAACGGCGGGTGTCGAGGCAGAGTCGCAGATCTCCTTTTCGGGACTCGACGAGCTGCTGTCGCCGCTCGTCGAGCTTGTCGATGAGATTCCGGCGCCGCAGCGGGAGGCGTTGCGTGCAGCGTTCGATCTCGCAACGTCGGCGACGCTTGCGCGCGGCGCGGTCTTCCGTGCCGTCCTCAGCGTGCTGGCCGCAGCCGCGGACTCGTGTCCGATCCTCTGTGTCGTCGACGACGCGCACATGGTCGATCCGGCTTCGGCATCCGCGCTTGCCTTCGCCGCGCGAAGGGTGAAGGTCGAGGGGATAGCGATGTTGTTCGCCGTCGACGACGAGGGACTAAGCTCGTTTGCAGGACTCGAAACGCTCTCTCTCGACGGCCTCGACGCCGAGGCCGCACGCGAGTTGCTCGAGGAACGTGCCCGCGCCAAAGTCGCACCAGAGGTCGCACGTCGGATCACGGACGCCGCGGGGGGAAATCCGCGAGCACTCGTCGACGCGGCCGCCGCGCTGAGCGCCGACGAGCTGGCCGGTCGCGCGCCGCTTCCCATCCCGTTACCGGTCGGGGCCGTCCCCGACTCGCGGTATCTCAGGTCGGCCGCCTCGCTTTCGCCTGCAGCCCAGGACGCCCTCGTCACTGCGGCGGCCGCCGACACGCAGACGCTGCACGCGGTCGCGCAAGAGGGCGCAGTCCCGGGCATTACGACCGCGGCCCTCGAGGAGTGTGAGGCGGCCGAGCTGATCACATTCGAAGACGGACGCTTGAAGTTCCGGCATGCGCTCGTCCGCGAGGCCGTCTATCACGCGGCCTCGCCGCCGAAGCAGCGTGCCGCCCACCGGGCCCTCGCGGCGGCGAGCTCGGGCGAACGGCGCGCGCTCCATCTGGCGGCGGCGGCCACGGGCCCGGACGACGCGGTCGCCTGCGAGCTGGAGGCGGCGGCCGAAAGCGCGGTGCATCGCGGCAGCCACGTCGTCGCGTCGCACTGGTTCCTGCGTGCGGCGAGTTTCTCGCCCGGGCGCGACGCCTGGGTTCGTCGGGTGTACCGAGCCGCCGACGCGGCCTGGCGGGGCGGGCACCCGACACGCGCCGAGCTACTCGTCGAGCAGGCGGGGGAGCGCGTCGAAGACCCGAAGCTGCGCGCCGACCTCGAGCACCTCCGCGCGAAAATCGAGCTCGAGAGCCTTCGCGAGGCGTCGGCGTACCGGCGGCTCCTCGCCGAGGCCGAGCGCGTGCAGGCGCTCGACGCGGAGCGCGCGGCGTGTTTGCTCACGACCGCCGTCGCAGCCGCGCCGCTCGAGGAGCGGCCTGCGGTCGGGCGCCGCGCGTACGAGCTTGCTCCGCGCGACGGCGGCGAGACCGAGTTACATGCGACCGTCACGCTCGCACGTGCTCTTGCCGGGGCGGGCGAGCTCCGAGAGAGCATCGACTTGCTCGCGCGCGCCGGGTCGCTGCTCGAGTCGAACCATCGGCTCTCAGACGACCCCGACGCGCTCCTCGCCTATGCCGACGCGCTCGTCCAGACGGACGGACACAACGACGAGCGCATACGCGAGCTCGTCGGCCATGCGGTCGGGATCGCGCGCGACCGCGGAGCGCTCGGCACGCTTCCGCTCGCGCTCCGGCAGCTCGCGCGCCTCGAGTTTGCACGCGGACGGTGGCTGGACGCGTACGCCGCGGGCTCGGAAGCGCTTCAACTCGCCCGAGACGCACAGCAAGAACGGACGAGCGCAGAGGCTCTTGCACTCCTCGCACGGCTGGATGCATTGCGCGCACGCAGCTCGGACTGCCTGCAGCGCGTCGCGGAGATCGGCGAGCTCGCCGGCTCCAAACCGGCGCCTGCGGGCGTGGAGACGACGCTCGGCCTCCTCGCGCTCGCGCGAGGCGATCCCGGTGAGGCAGTCGCACGCCTCGAAGGCGGGGTGCCCGAGCGGGCGCCGGACCTCGTCGAGGCGTACGTGCGCGCCGGGCGCGGCGAAGACGCCCAGCGGGTCGCCGCGATCGACGCGGAGGCTGCCCGCGAGTCGAGCCACCCCTGGACGCATGTCCGCGCCGCCTGGGCACAGGGCCTCGTCGCCGGTGATGACGAGTACGAGGAGGCGTTCGCGCACGCGATGGCGGCGCTGGAGCCCCTCGCCGCCGACCGCTCGTTCGAGTGCGCGCGGCTGCGGCTCAACTGGGGCGAGCGGCTTCGGCGGTCAGGCCGTCGAATCGACGCGCGCGAGCATCTGCGCGCTGCGCACGACGTGTTCGAGCTTCTCGGCGCAGAGCCGTGGGCCGAGCGCGCCCGTGCCGAGCTGCGGGCGAGCGGCGAAACGGCGCGCAGGCGGAACCCGAGCACGCTTGACGAGCTGACGCCCCAGGAGCACCAAGTGCTTCGCGAGATCGCCGCCGGCGCAACCTATCGGCAGGCGGCGCAGAACCTCTTCTTGAGCCCGAAGACGATCGAGTACCACCTGCACAAGATCTACCGGAAGCTCGGCGTTGAATCGCGGCAGCAGCTCGTCGCCCGTCTGGAGACGCTTGACGGCGCCGGCGCCCCGGGAGCGGACGAGCGTTGAACACCGCAACGTCCCTCGATCGCTACGAGATCGTGCGCGAGATCGGACGCGGCGCGAACGCGGTCGTCTACCTCGCACGCCACTCGGCTCTGAACAAGTTCGTGGCGCTGAAGGAGCTCGCGCGGATCGAGGTCGGCGACGAGACAGCTGCGGCGAGATTCCTGCGCGAGGCGCAGCTCGCAGGAAGCCTGACACATCCGAACATCGTCGCCGTCTACGACTACTTCGAGCACGAGGGGACGCCGTACATCGCGATGGAGCATCTCGAGCGGGGGTCGCTGCGTCCGCTCGTCGGCCGGCTCACGCTGGCCGAGATCTTGGCCGTCCTCGAGGGGTTACTCGCGGGGCTCGCCTGCGCGGAGCGCTATGGCGTCGTCCACCGCGACCTGAAGCCGGAGAATCTCATGCTGACCGACGACGGCCAGATCAAGATCGCCGATTTCGGAATCGCGAAGGCGAGCGCCACCGCGACTACGAACCTGACGCGTACCGGGCTCGTGGTCGGGGCACCCGCGTACATGGCGCCCGAGCAGGCGAGGGGCGAAGAGACGGGGCCGGCCGCAGATCTCTACTCGGCCGGCATCATCGCGTACGAGCTCGTCACCGGGACCGTTCCCTATTCAGGGGCCGACCCGGTATCGATCCTGTGGCGCCACGTCCACGAGCCGCTTCCAGCACTCTCACTGCGTAAGCCGGACGTCGACTCGCGGCTCGCGCGCTGGATCGAGCGTCTGCTCGAAAAGGAACCGTCACGTCGCCCCGCCGGCGCGCGCGACGCGCTGGAGGGGCTAAGGGCGATCAGGGACGAGGTGCTCGAACGTCCCCGCCCGGTCCGTCCGCCCAGGCGAATCGTCAGACCGCTGCTGAGCCCCCTCAACGTCGCGGTCGCGCTCCTGGTCGCCGTCGCGGCGGCGGTCTCCAATGCGGTCTGGCTCTTCCCCGTCGCGGGCGCCGCGTATGCGGCACTGGTCGGCATCGCGTACGTCTCTGCGCCTCCCCGTGCCCTCGAGACTAGGGACGAGACTGGGGAACGCCCCCGGCGCGATCGCGAGCCTCCCGATCGAAGCTTCGGCGGATGACAACCGCAGAAGCGAGGTGACCACGATGGCAACCGCAACCGACTCTCTGTTCAGCCTGACCGGCGCGTGGCAGCCCGTCGGGACGAGCCCGACCGTTCGGCAGCCTCGGCGCACGAAGATCGTCTGCACGCTCGGACCCGCCTCGCAAGACGGCGGCGTCGAGCAGTTCGCCCGGGCGGGGATGGACGCCGCGCGGCTCAACTTCTCACACGGAAGCCACGACGACCACCTCGAGCAGCTGCGCGCCGTGCGGCTCGCGCAGGAGGCGGTCGGCCGACCGCTCGCCGTGATCGCGGATCTGTGCGGGCCTAAGATCCGGATCGACGGGCTGTCCGAGCCTCGTTCCGTCGAGACCGGCGATCTGCTGACACTGGCAGCGAACGCAACCGACGGCGGTCTCGGCGTGACGTTCCCGGATCTCCATCGCGCCGTCGAGCCGGGGTCCGCGATCCTCATCAACGACGGAAGGATCCGGGCGCGCGTCGTCGAGGTCGAGGGCGAGCGCGTCTCCTGCCGGATCGAGATCGGCGGCGTGATCTCCTCGGGGAAGGGCGTGAATCTCCCCGGAGCCGCGCTCCCCATTCCGGCGTTGACGGCCAAGGACATCGTCGACCTCGAGTTCGCGCTCGCTCACGGCGTCGACTACGTCGCGCTCTCCTTCGTTCAGTCGGCCGAGGATGTGCTGGAGCTGCGCGAGCGGATTCAGAGCGCTCGCTCGAGTGCCAGGATCATCGCCAAGATCGAGAAGGCAGAGGCAATCCGCAACCTCGACGCGATCATCGAGGCGACGAACGCGGTGATGGTCGCGCGAGGCGATCTCGGTGTCGAGATCGGCGTTGCGGAGGTACCGCTCCTCCAGAAACTGATGATCGCGAAGGCCCGCGCAGCGAATCGGACGGTGATCACCGCGACG
>WNGD01007147.1_pt1 | contig 12271 bp, 10 predicted proteins | sample 5400671 | NCBI WGS metagenome assembly WNGD01 (sample SAMN13153369, study PRJNA577476) | soil metagenome | isolation source: 40 cm soil or saprolite under grassland replicate 2 | place: USA:California | collected 2016-06-15
GCTACTCATCCAGCCCTCGTGAGAGTGAAGAGCTCTTGGCTCAGGGAGGCGTGAGGTCTTGGATACCTTTCGTAGAGCAGGTTGAGCGCCTTCACACCACGTGCACATCAACCCAAAACCTGAACCCAAGTGATAGAATGGGAATCGTCATTGGGTCTTACCTCTAGCTGAGAGTATCCCAGCAACGTTTGGGCTTGGTCAGAGGTGACAAGGTGAGCGCGAGGCTCCCGTTCGTAATGGCAAATACTACACCAACACCCACGGCTATCAGAGAGATCCTCGTCGCGGGAAGAGGAGAACGGAGGTTGACCTATGCTTGGACTATCACTGATCACAACAATGCTCATCTTTCCTGGAAGCTTGATGAAGAGCACCACGAAGACATTAGAGCACCTCTACCCTGGCTCATCCCTTATTCCGTACGCGACACACAGCGGTCATCAGATCGGCTTGCTCTTCGGTTCAGCCACTGGAGACTCCCTTTCCAGCGACCCATTCTACCTGCTCTATTTCTATGGGAATGGAACGCGCCTTCATACCTGCTCCTATGAGTTTGCGTACTTCCGGCGGCTTGGACTCCACGTACTCATCCCCGAATATCCCGGCTATGGCATCAGCAGTGGCCAGGCAGGCGAAGGCGCCTGCTACGAGTCAGCAGAGGCAGCCTACCACTACCTCACCGAAATGCAGCAGATCCCCTCCACGCAGATCATCATCGGGGGGATGTCGCTTGGGGCAGCCGTCGCCATTGACCTGGCCTCGCGCAAGCATGCTGCTGGCCTTATGGCTTTCGCTGGCTTCACGAACATCCCTGAACAGGCGAAGGCCATGATGCCCTACGTGCCGAAAGCAGTCGTGCGCCTGTGTGTGAAAGAGCGCTTCGACAACCTGCGTAAGATAGCTGCCGTGGCGTGCCCAATATTTCTCGGACATGGGACCCAGGATGAACTCGTGCCCTTTACGATGGCCGAGCAACTCGTTCAAGCAGCCCCACATAATGGTTCGGTGACGTTCTTCCCGATCCAAAGAGGTGGCCACAACGATCTGTTGGAGGTCGGCAGTCATCAACTGCGGACGGGGATCGTGAACTTTACCATGACCTTGCGACACCAGCAAATTAGGACAGCCAACAAGCGGAATGAGTGAGGCTGGTGCGTTAGCTCGCTTCCGCCATCGGTTCCGGAAAAGCACGTGAGGGAGAAACATCTTCACCTCTCTCGCCTGTACTAGCGTGCTTCACGCTTCTGTGCGTAGAAAGCCGCTGGAGGGAAGAGAGAGTCTGGCTTGTCCATGACCCTATTGCTTGGCGCACATGAATGGCGAACTAGTCATTGTACGGGTTTGGGTAATTCTTGAGCGAATGTTCTGTTTAGAGTGTACCACATTGAGAGCCTGACAACACGCTTCTCTAAGGACACAAGGAGAACGTGTATGGAACGGGTATCCTCTGTTGCCAGAACAGGGCCTACAGGATGAGATATTCTGCCTGGGAGGTCGGATGAGGAGAAAACCAGCCCGACATGCATTCACAGAGACTGGCTGAATTATCCACCGTATCCCATAGGAGCACCGAAGTACCCCATGCTCTTATTTTGCCACATGGTTCAGTCTTTATGAAAACCGTTGTAGCCAGCACAGCTATTCATCTCAAGTGCCGAGGCCTAAGAACCAGAAGGGATTTCAAAGAGTATAATACTAAGAGCTTCGCTTCAAGATTGCTGACGAGATCTGAAAACGTGCCTTGCTGTGCCAGCAGACCAGAGGAAAAACTGCGAAAGAAGGCTATCAACGAGAGAAAGAACTATGAGAGATGCCAACCGCTACCAGACGATTGTGGTGGGGGTAGGAGGCATGGGAAGTGCCACCTGTTATCAGCTTGCTCGCCGGGGGCAGCGCGTTCTTGGGCTGGAACGCTTTGACATCCCGCACGCAAAAGGCTCCTCGCATGGGGTCACCCGCATTATCCGCTTGCCGTATTACGAACACCCCTCCTACGTCCCTCTCCTCAAGAGAGCGTATGAGTTGTGGCATGAGCTAGAACAGCGGGTCGAGGAAAAACTGCTCTACATGACCGGTTCCATTGATGCCGGACGAGCCGAAAGTTGGGTGTTTCAAGGGGCACTCCAAGCAGCCCTTGAGCATCACCTGCCGCATGAAGTGCTCAGCAGTGAGCAAATCACGAAGCGGTTTCCAGGCTATCAGTTTCCATCCGATGTGATGGGTGTGTACCAACCGCAGGGTGGTTTTTTGCTGCCCGAGCGATGTGTTGTGTCCTACGTGAACGCTGCCGTGGCACTCAGGGCTGACATTCATGGGCGCGAGCAGGTACTCGCGTATACCTCCACGCCATCGGGTGGGGTGCGGGTGACGACCGACCGAGCGACGTATGAAGCCGAGAGTTTGATCCTGACAGCAGGAGCCTGGAACGCACATCTGCTCCCCTTCCTCAAGCCCTTGGCTGTGCCGGAACGGCAAGTGCTGGCTTGGTTTCAACCCCAAAGACCAGAGTACTTTGCCGTGGAACGCTTCCCGGTGTTCAATGTAATAGTCCCAGAGGGACGCTTTTATGGGTTTCCGGTCTTTGGGATCCCGGGGTTCAAGTTGGGCAAATATCATCACTTGCAGGAGACGGGCGATCCAGATACCTTGCTCACCGAGCCAACGCGCGAAGATGAAGAGCTGTTGCATGCCTTTGCCAGCCGCTATTTTCCTCTTGGGAGCGGTCCGACGATGAGCCTTGACACCTGTATGTTTACCAACACTCCGGATGGTCACTTTATTATCGATCTGCATCCCCAATACCCCCAGATCTCCTTCGCATCAGCCTGTTCTGGACATGGGTTCAAGTTTGTCAGTGTCGTCGGGGAGATGATGGCCGATCTTGCTGAACACAGGAAAAGCCGATATAACCTTGAGATCTTCCGATTGGATAGATTCAGGCAGAAAGAGGAGAGCTGAGTGTGTGCTGGCTCCTTTGAAGACCCGTTCCACGACAAGCAGCGCGCACTACTTCCTTGTAGAGGACATGAGACACGTACCTGCTGCACAGTGCGGTCAGCAGTGGAGGTGAGCATGCTGCTCACGCAGATGCAGGCAGCGGGCGCGAATGCATCTGCATCTCACCCCGGAAATGCAGAGACTTTGCTCTTGTGCAACGATGGCGGAATCCAAGGGGTCGGATCCGCGATCACCACGAGCTCCTTCGCCGGGCGGGCTCACGCGAACACGAGAGAAAGGGGATGGTGTCGGGGGATGGTGCGAGACATGCACGAAGTCAGGTGGCACCTGGCTTGAAGGGGACAAGACCGGAACCGACGGGCGTCGGATTATCCGCAAGACGACCAGCGTGACAGGCAGACATTACGGTCCGGTCCTCGACATCAGAGTACTTGTTTGTTTTCTTATAGGCATAGCCTGCTCAATAAACGGAAGGAGAGAACACATGGCTCTGGAAAGATAGGTACTCATTCATTCTTTCCAGTCTCTGATTCCGATATATCCTCTTCCTCAACCTCTTTAACGGCCGCGGGAATAGATAAACGCCGGTACAATTGGCGTACCTCGATCTCAATGTCCAGGCTTTTCAGGAAAAAGCTTTGCCCCGTCCCATATTGATGATAGATCCAGCCGGTTGCAGAGCGAGAAAAGACCTCGACGCGCTGAATGATCTGGCTAATAAAGATGATTTCCTGGATGCTCTCTTTTGCCTGATAGAGTGCCAACTTCACAAAGCGATCGGTCATCTCCGTTGATCTTGAGAGGACCTCGACGACGAGCACAGGCGAATCGATGATTTGGGAATCCCCATGATCAGCAGTATCACAGGAGACAACGACATCGGGTATCAGTATCTTAGTCTGGGCTACCCGTACCAGTTTGTCAGTGACATACGGGCGGCAGACTGCGTCATCGCCCAGTGCCTGGTCAAGCGCTACACCACAGTTGAGTGCGATCGTCGCATGATTGGATGTGCCACCCGCCATGAGGCGTACCTCACCATCGTAGTATTCATAGCGTCGGCCAGAGTTGTTGACGAGCAGCAGGTACTGCTCAAATGCCATGTACTGTCGCGCCGGTTGCATTGCCATAGAGCACCTCATTGATCCACATACCGGGATTAGACCATCACCTTCATTATATCATGGGCTGGCGATGCTCTCCTGGCAACTTCTGCAGCAAGCACCTGGTATTCTGTTCGGTACCTGTCGTGGCTACTTCCTTCGTTACATCGCATACTTCTACCTGTGCTGGCTACTTGGGATATCTGTTCTAGAAAAAAGCAAATTCAGAGCTTATTGACCACCGATATTTTTGACAAAAGCCCTGATTTTTAGAACAGATATCCCAAGTAGCCAGCACAACTATTGAGATTGCGAAAGACCCTACCAGAAGACTCTATTTGTTTCCTGATGAACCAGCGACGCTCGAAGCCTTCCAACTGCTGGTCAAGGGAGAGATCAAGAAGATTTGTTTTTGAAGGGAGTATCAAGATGCGTGATCGAAGGTCTGTGTTGCGCCTCTCTTTCCCCTCTTCCTCTTGTTTATTTCTTCTTTTGCCAGCAGTGTTCGATGCATCACACAGGGCCCTGTGGCGCCAGCATCTGACTGCTAGCTCTTTTCGTGATTGTCACAGTGGTCCTGCTCGTGCATCCTATTACTGGTAGCGGGTATGCCGTCCAACAAGGAACCTGAACGCGCGCAGAGGGAGGAACGCATGGTGACACTACCCGCAGCCGAAGCGGTCGAGTCCCTGATCCGCGAGTACGGAAAACTCGTGTTTCATACAATATACGCAATGACGGGCGACTGGGAGCTGAGTCAGGACCTCACCCAGGAGACGTTCCTCTCTGCCCTGAGAGCAATCGATGCAGCCCGCGAGGCCTCCGGCCCGCAGTTTCACGCTCGGACATGGCTGATGCGGATCGCGCTCAACGTGGTGCGCATGCAGCGCCGACGGAACGTGCTGATCCGCCTGGTGCCATTTTCGCAGGTGTGGCGCGAGGACGACGAGGGGCCAACTCCGGGCGCGGATGGAATGCAGGAGCAGGCCTTCTCAGTGCAGCCGGCAGGCTATGGGGCGAGGATGCCAGTTGATCCGGCAGACGTCATTCCCGAACGGGAAGCCGTCGGTCGCGCCCTGGCCAGCGTGCCGGAAACCCCGCGCGTCCCGTTGCTCCTCTCCGTCGTCGGACGGTTCTCCATCTCCGAAATCGCGAAGATCCTCCAGTTGCGGGAGGATGCGGTTCGGCAGCGTGGATGCGTCAGAACTGAGAACAAAGGAATCAAGAAAAAGTGTTGGGCAACTTCTCGCCCGCCATCCTCTATATGTTAGGCCACCAGCATCATGGCCTTCAAGGCGTCGAGTCGTTGACGGAACAGATCAGGTTGTTGCACCAGAGAAACCTGTTGCTTCATCGTGGTCCGGACCCGGAAGAACTGGCGCACTTCATCGAAAGCGCGGCAGAAGCGGGAGGCTGAGGCGACGCTTCCGAACCCACGCATAGGATAGTAGCGCTGTTTGATCCCCCGGTGATCTTGCTGCAGTCGATTGTTGAGAGAGCGGTTGGTCCGGTGGAGCACGTCACTGCCCAGCGTCTCTCGGATCGCACGCGGGTAGGAGTCATGTCCATGAGTTGTCACCCGTTCTGGGGCGTGACCAACCACATCGGCGGCTTGCGCAGATCAAAACGCTTGGCCGCTTCCATATCTCGCTTCTCGACTCGGCATCGAATCAACCAGTTTACCATCCCGATCGATGGCCCGATACAGATAGGCCCATTTTCCCTTGACTTGGATGTAGGTTTCATCCACGTCCCATGAGCGTCCTGCTTGCCCTCGTCGCTTGGCTCGCAGGTGATCGGCAAGAAGCGGAGCCAAGCGGGCTTCTCAGTCTCGCACCGCTTCATGAGTGAACACAAAGCCTCGCTCCAGAACCATCTCGGCCAGATCACGCAGGCTCAACTTGTAGCGCAGGCGCCAGAGAACCACAAGCAGAACGATATCGGTCGGGTCCTGCAGAAAATTGAACGGGGTTCCGGTACGCTCGTTGAAGGTACAATGGCACACTGAGCAGCGGGCCGTTCGATAGCAAAGCCATGTTTGCTTGGTCTGTTCTTTGGTTGTCGTTGAAGCACAGTGCGGGCAGTTCATGGGTCGCTCCTCATTCAGACAGATCATTGCTTTCCCCAAGCATACCTCGCAAGCGATCTCCATGCAAGTCCTCTTCTGAGTTCTGACGCTTCCGAGAAGCTCCCATCTGGTTCCTCACATCGCATGAAACCGCATCTTTGGTAACTCCGTCGAGCAGAGTTACCAAAGATAGGTCATTTCCTTCCTGTTGCTCTGTTTTCTATGATATCATGAAGGACGTGAACGCTCTTTTCGGGATGTTCGATCACCGCAATGTGGAGGCGACGTCTATGATCTGGCGAAAGTGTGATCTGTGGAAAGCCGGTATCGTCCTTGCAGGTATGATCCTGCTCCTAGTGTGGGTCCCACTGTCAGCAGCGAGCGTATATGAGGGAACATCGGGATTGGCTACGAAAGCTTCGGTCACGATGCAGGCAACGCCGACAGAAGATGCGACAGTGGCCGCATTGAACAAAGATAAGCTGGCGCAGGAAGTTCAGCAACTCAAGGTACAGAATGAGCCAGACTTCTTCGGATGGCTTCGTTTGAATGTCTCCCTTCTCCTCTCGACGCTCATTGTCGTCGTCGGTGGTCTCATTGGCTTCTTTCGCTGGCTCGCAGATCGACGCAGCGAACGGGACAAACAAGCGGAAGCGCGCTTCCAATCTGCCGTGACGGGGTTAGGAGACGAAAAGGAAGGTGCCAAGATCAATGCGGCCATTCTCCTTCGAACCTTCCTGCGTCCAGGCTACGAGCAGTTTTATACCCAGACCTTTGATCTTGCAGTTGCCAATTTGCGGCTTCCAAGAACCTCCAGCCAAGCAGAAGATCCAGAAGCTCCCCTGCCACTCACCACACTCAGCCAAGCCCTGATTGTGGTCTTCAAGAAAGCCTGTCCACTTGCCCGAAGTCAGAATCAAGATGGTCCTCAGTCTCTTGATGCCACAGGCGTTCAACTCGACAGTGCATACCTTCTTGGATCTAATCTGAAACAGGTGTGGATGCCACAAGCATCCCTGAGAAACGTCGATCTCAGCAGAGCGAAGCTCAGCGGGGCCAATCTCCGCAGGGCCGATCTCAGTGGAGTCGATCTCAGCAATACCGATCTCAGCGGGGCTAAGCTCAAGGGTGCCAAGCTCAGCGGGGCCGATCTTACCAGGGCCGATCTCAGTGGAGCCGATCTCAGCAATACCGATCTCAGCGGGGCCAAGCTCCAGGGTGCCAAGCTCAGCGGGGCCGATCTCACTGGCGTCGATCTCGCTGGCGTCGATCTCACTGGCGTCGATCTCAGCAAGACTTTACTCTTTGGGGCCGATCTCAGAAGGGCCAATCTCAGTGAGGCTAATTTCAGGGGAGCCTATCTCAGTGGGACCGATGTTGATCCCAACGTCAGCGGGAACAGGGTCGCCGATCTCAAAGATTTTCTCAGGGTGTCAAAGCTCGTTCGAATCCATCTCAACAAAACCTTAATGACAGGGGTCAAACTTGGGGGGGCCAATCTCAGTGAGGCCAATCTCAGGGGGGCCAAGTTCACTAGAGCTTACCTCCGTGGGGCTTGTCTCAGCAAGGCCGATCTCGGCGAGGTCGATCTTAACGGGGCCGATCTCAACGGGGCCGATCTCAGTGAAGCCAAACTCACTAGGGCCTATCTCATTAGGACCAAACTCGGCGAGGCCAATCTCAGTTATGCCGATCTCCGTGGCACTATTCTCATCGAAGCCGATCTCAGTGGGGCCAACCTTGAAGGTGCTATCTTTAAAAAAACCGACTTACGCGAAGTCAAAGGATTGACCAAAGTGCAGTTAGAAGCCTGTAAAGCGAAAGGTGCCATCATTGATGAGGATCCAACGGCCAGTTCATCCCAGTCCACCGCTGCACCTTCCCCGCTACCAAACAACGACGTGCCAACCTCATCGACTCCACCTGCTCAAGGGAATCTACCGACACCTGATACAGATGAGAGCAATGCTGTTCCCCCTCAACAAGAGCCGGAGTCTTGAAGGGAAACGTCGTGTGATTCCACTTTGGTAACTCTGCCACATGGAGTTACCAAAGATGCTTCTCGCTGAGAGTGGTACAAACTACCATTTCGTATGAAGAGGTGGCTACCTGTGGGCTTTCACTCTACTTCGTCGTAGTATGGTTAAAAGCCGGGGTACAAAAATGCGACTCGAACAGGTAGTGGCTGCGAAAGGCCACAAAAGCGCGCTGTTCCTCGCGAATGCGTCCCTCGATGAGCGGCTTGACAGCAGTGGAGAGATTGTCGTAACTGAGCCGGTGAGGCACTCCGCCGAAAAACGCGAAGGCGTGTACATGCCCCAGGAAGAACGCCTCTTGCTTCTGCGCCGGGAAGGTCATCACAATTAGGTAGGATTAAATATGTATTCTGAGAAAGACAAGGGATGTTTGCAGAAGATCAGCACCGCACCTACTTATCTGAGATAAATCAAATCGAATATTGTTGATCTGACAAGGAAGTTCTACTGCTTTTCCTTTTCCCGCTCGTCTACAAGAAGGTAGTGATAACGTAAATAGACTATGAGCCCAAATGCTCCACTTACCAAAAACAGTACGCCAGCAATCCACAACATATGCCAAAATGCAGTGACCATACCCACTGTAGCACCACAGAGTCCCCCCCATCTAACACTCTCACCATCTACTGAAGATTTAATGCGTTTGGACATATCAATTGTATCATCAATGATGATGCGCATTGCAAGCAATGGAATAGCTACAGCAAAAGATAAAACAGAAATGGTGGCGGAAAGGTCAAGTGGACCTGATGATATAAATGCTTGGATAATGATAAGGCTAATACCGATGAGACCTCCAAAGGCTAATTTACTCATCCGGGTTTCGTATTCATGAAAAGCGGAGTCAGAGTGTTGAGAAACAGCGGATTGGAGTCTATCCTGTTCTTTCATAAAAAATTCCTCTCTAATTAGCCGTGAATTGAGAGCCAAGTTCACACACTGTAACTCAGCATATAGTAGCTCTTCTTCTACTTGGATGTACGTATTTTCAGGGTGTAACTTCAATGCAACGCGAATTGCCTTTCTTCATCTATCATCTTACTTATCCAAATACACTTTTGTGAGTCCCGCAATTTGATCGAGAGCTACTATCTGTTCAGTGACTGTTGCAATTCGCTTCTTGAGAGCCCTGACACTAGCGTTGCGTCCGTCACTTCTTTTCTCGGCGGCAGCAAGATCTCGTTTGAGCGTAGCTAGTTCTCTCCCTAAAGCGACCAGATCCGCTTGCGCTTGGTTAGGAGAAGAGGAATCACTTGCATCAGAAGCTAATGTGTTGAACTTGAACTGATCATTTGGGGGTCCTGGTGGCGGAACATCCACGTCTGCTTCAATGAGGACGGTCAACGTCTCAATATCACCTTCAACAGCCGCTTTTTCTTGGGGTATCATCACTACCTGCGCCTGAAACTTGAAGAGTTCATCTCGTGCCTCCAGACGTTCAACTAACCGTGATGCTTGGTCAGCACCGACATACATTGAGCACTTCAGACAAGCCAAGCGATGTGTACACCTCTCCCAAGCTGGATTACCACAAAAACGCGGTTTCCCATCGGTACCACGACCGAGAAAGAAAAAGACATTCGGTTGGCCCGCTTTTGCTGCCCGTGTGTCGATAATCCCTTCAACAATCCGCATCAGGTCATTTGCTCGGTTGATCTCCCGTCCAAAACGATAAGGATCGGTTCGTGCGTACGCTTTGACCATCTCAGGACGAGCATGCCCAAGAAATTGTGAGATATCGTCGAGGGAGAGGCCATTTTTCCGCAGCACTGTCGCTATGGTAGAGCGCGCACGATGGCCTGTGATCGCTCCTCTTGCATCATGTTCTGGGACGCCAGCACGCTGGCACAATACAGGAATGAGGGATCTGTTGATGAAATTGCCGCCTAATCTCTTACCTCGGAAACAGAACAAGAAATCGACCAATGATCCATCTTTCGGATCGATGAGTTTTGGTTGATTCGTCGGGCGCTCAGCTTCCCAGGCTTCAAGAGCATCTGCCGTGTATCGGGGAATGGGAACCCAGAAAGGCCCTTTTGTTTTGTTGGCAGGGACGAGCAGGTAACAGAGTTGTACCTCTGCCTGGTCAGAAATGGGGAAGCCACGCTCATCAAGCATGGTTGGGTCCCAATCACGGCGGATGCACCCGAGCTTCAAACGGGTGATCTCGTTTGGACGACGAGCAGAAGTTACCCACAGCAATGCGACGGCTCGGTAGTAGGAGAGTGGATAGCTCCAAGGCGCAATGTCTTCTTGCAAGAGGGTTGCTGCTGCATAGGTCAGCTTGCACCAGATGACCTCATCGATATCCCGTGGGTCCGGCTGGATGAGGCGTTTGACTGAGGATGGAGTGGCAAAGGCAAGCACAGGATTGAAACGCCGGGGGAAGGGATGTGAGGCCCTCATGACAGCAAGCCGGTGATCGATGCTCGTCGGAGCCAGTTTCTTCCCAACCAATCCCTTACTGATCAGGCACTTGAGTCCATGTGCAGAGGCAAACTCACCAGCCGTCGTCGTACAAATGTAATCAACGAACTCAAGAGCCAGCGCTTCATCCCACTGTGAAGGGTCAACGATCTCAGGATGGTTTGTAGTGAGCCAACGACCGACCATGAGTAAGGTATCCAGATATCGGCGACGACGGTTCAAAGGAAGCGCTGTGGTTCTCTGGAACCAGACGCCGCACCACTCCTGCCACACGAGATGAACGTCATGGGTATCCATGCGGCTCAGGAGAGATGAGAGCGGCGTAGCTTGTTCTTCTACAGGTGCAAGGAGGCCGAGTTCCTGGAGGGCGAGCTGAATGCGTTTCACTGGTGCCGCACGTAATGCATACGGTGGGATGGTCGCTCTCTGCAAAACGTCCAGAGAAAGGGACTCAAGGTAGGGACTGCGATTGAGAAGAAACAAGCTACAGAGACAGTATTTAATCGGCTGAGTAGAATTGTAGTCATCACTGTATCCCCGTCCAGATGCACCAATCAGGACGGCTGAGATCCGCTCATATTCTTGCTCAATCACCTCCTCGCCAAAAATGCGTCGTGCCATCTCAGTCACATTCCTTCTGTCTCTGATGGCGCGGAAGTCAGATATACCACCAAGAAGGTAGGCAATATCCATCAATGACGCTTGCATGCTCAGCGCTCGGTACTTTTTTCGAACTGTTTGCATAATACCGAGCGTCTCGAACCACTCTTCCTCTGACCACTCCCAAAATGAACTCTTTCGATGGAGCATTTCCTCATAGAGAAAGCACCGGAATGCGCGATATCTGCGCAGATCACGGCTGCGCAGAGCGACCACATCAAAAATGGGCTGCTGGAAACGCATGAGGAGTGTCGTGGCCTTCTTGAGCCCAGTCAACCCTTTTGACTTGAGTCCAAGCCGACAAGCGATGGCTAAGGCATCTAGCTCTTCTGGAGTGAGAGGCCTCCGGTCATAGCTCTCAGCAACGATAGGCATCTGCCAGACCCTGATAGACTCGCTTGATGGCAGAACCGAGAGATCACTCATGAAACACCGCGCTACTAATGAGACGCTCCATTCTCGCGTCAAATGATGCTGCCGCCTCTCGAATCCGTTTGTTGAGTTCGGCTGGAGCAAGATGAATGTAAATTTGCGTTGTCGCAACGCTTTTGTGACCGGCGTACAGGGCAATATCCTGGAGATCGACCCCGCATCGTTTGAGGACAGTACAGCGTAAATGCCGAAACGTATGAGTGGTTAAGTAGGGCAAATCAACAGCGGTACGGAGCCGTTCAATCACATCATTAAAGGTGCCAAGTGTAATGGGGCGGCCAGCATTACGATTCGACTCAGACAAAAACAACGGCCCATTTTTTTCGCCACCAAAGGCTGTAAGGATGCTAGCTCGTTCATTCCAGAGATAGCGTTTGAGCAGTTCTCCTGTGGCATGAGAAAATATGACCGTGCGCTGGAAACCAGATTTCGAGGTTTGAGGCCGAATGGTGACCCATCTCGTCGCCCAGTCAACATCGTCAACTCGAAGAGACACCAGTTCTTCTCTACGCAATGCGGCATCATACGCAAGCAGAATCATGAGTTGATTGCGTGTCGATTCATGGGTCATGATGTATGTGATGAAC
>WNGD01005506.1_pt1 | contig 12270 bp, 17 predicted proteins | sample 5400671 | NCBI WGS metagenome assembly WNGD01 (sample SAMN13153369, study PRJNA577476) | soil metagenome | isolation source: 40 cm soil or saprolite under grassland replicate 2 | place: USA:California | collected 2016-06-15
AGCAGCCGGGGCCGGACCTCCGCAATCTCCTGAGGGGTCATGCCGGTATAACACCGCAGAACCCGCCAGCCATATCCGACTTAACAAAGTCCTACTAGAGGTTGTGAGGAGAATGATCAGATCCCAGGTCCGGGTGCCCCGGGTGCATCGGTTTGGGCTGGAGGTGCGGCTATGGAGCGAACGCATGCGCTCGACCGGTGGCTGTACCGGGGAAAGCGCCCGAACTGGCTCGCCCGCCTGCTCAACGGTGCCTGGGCCAAACTGGCCGCCGCCGGTATCGGCCCGGCTCAGCAGGTGATGCTGGAGGTTACCGGGCGGCGCACGGGCAAGACGATCTCGTTTCCCCTTGTGGTTGCCGACTACCAGCATGAGCGGTATCTGGTGTCGATGCTGGGTGAGGGCACGAACTGGGTCCGCAACGTGCGCGCGGCCAACGGGCGTGCTGTGCTGCGGCACGGGTACCGTGAGGTTATCCAGCTCGAAGAGGTCGCCCCGGGTGAGCGCGCCGCCATCTTGCGCCGCTACCTCGAGTGCGCGCCCGGGGCCAGGGCGCACATCCCGGTCGGCCGCGGCGCACCCCTGCGGGAGTTCGAGCGCATCGCCGGGCAGTACCCGGTCTTCCACGTGAGAGTGGCCGGGGGTACCCCCAGGTAGCCTCACCACCGTGCGGGCTGGCGGGCGTGCCGGGCGCCGCCCCACCTGCCAGCCGATGCCCCGTTGGCGGTGCCGGGCATCGAAGCGTTCGACCAGATCCAGGGCAAGGTCGGCTGTTGCCGGGTGCTGGATGAGGTCGGCCTGCCGCAGCCGCCGTGGCCGGTATTTGCAGGCCGAGGTCCACCCACGCTGAGGCACGCATTCATCACCGCCGCGCTCGACGCGGGCGCGGCGCTGCGCGGCGTCCAGGAAGCCGCATCCCACGCTGATCCCCGCACGACGATGCGGCACGACCGGGCCCGGGCGTCGCTCGACCGGCACGCCAGCCATGTTGTCGCCGCCTATGTCGCCGAAGCCGCCCGCTAACCCACGGCGGTCACAGCATGCCTCCCGCTCGGCCAGCAAGCGCTGGCCGAGCGGAGCGGCCCGAGCCAAAAGCCGCAGCCGGGACATGGTGAGTACATCAGCGACCAGCGCGTAGCCGACTCCGCCCAAGCCGCGGCGCAGTTCTCAGCGTCGACGTAGAGCTTCACGTTCGGTTACCGAAGACCCAGCCTGACCTCTGCGCGTGAACCGCCGATCGGCGCAGGCATCGGTTCGATGCCGATCAGGACATGGTTCGCGCAGACGTGTACGTCCTGGGCGCCCGCGAGCCGACAGCACAGGGGATCGCTGGCTTACTGTCTGGGGTCGGGCCGGGCCGCGGGCAGAACTTGCGGCCGGGTTCTCGGAAGTTCGCTCCGGTCGTCGCGTGCTCCGATCGGTGCGATCATCGGGATTGCGAGTGTTCGCGGGGCCTATGCACGGGGTAGGGCGCTGGCGGGGAGGGCGAGGATGGCGGACCCTGCCGTCAGAGGTGCCCGGGATGCGCCGGGCCGGCTGCCGCGACCGCGGACAAGCTTGTGGGCAGGGGAGAGCGAACTTGCCCAGGCTCGGCACCTGCTCGGCCACAACAGGCTGCTGACCCTGACGGGCCCGGGTGGCTGCGGCAAGACGAGGTTGTCCATCGCGCTGGCGGCCGACGTGATGGGTGCCTTTCCCGAGGGCGTGCGCTTCGCGCCACTCGCGGCGATCAGCGATACGTCGTTGTGCCGGTCTCGATCGCCCAGGGCATGGGGCTGCAGGACTCACGGGACGGATCGCTGCTGGAGTACCTGAGCGGTTACCTGAGAGATCGCAAGCTCTTGCTGGTGCTTGACAACTTCGAGCACGTGCTCGCTGCGGGTGGGTTCGTCCAGGAGCTCCTTGCCGGGAGCACTCAGCCGCGGATCCTGGTCACGAGCCGCTCGCCGTTGCGCCTGTCCGGCGAGCAGGAGTTCCCGGTGCCTGCGTTGCGCGTGCCGGAACCGGGCGCCGCACCGTCGGTCACTGCGGTCGCGGCGTGTGAGTCGGCGCAGCTGTTCGCCGCACGGGCGGCTGCTTTGGTGCCCGGTTTCGCCATCGACGAGCAGAACGCTGGGGCGATCGCGGGGATCGTGGAGCGGCTCGACGGCCTGCCGCTGGCGATCGAGCTGGCGGCCGCGCGGGTCAAGCTGCTGCCGTCGGCGGCGATCCTGGCGCGGCTGGAGGACTCGCTGGGCCTGCTGGTCAGCGGCGGCCGAGATGCGCCGGACCGGCAGCGCACCTTGCGTGCCACGATTGCCTGGAGCTATGACCTGCTGAGCGAGGCAGCACGGCGCCTGCTCGCGGCGGCCTCGGTGTTCAGGGGCGCATCGGCCTGGAGAGCATCGAGGCCGTCTGCGCGGAAGCGCTGCACCTCGGGGTGCCGGTTCTTGACGCGCTGCAGGAGCTGGTCGACCATAGCTTGCTGCGCCTTGCGGTACCGTCCGCGCCGGTGCCGCGCTACGCGATGCTGGAGACTGTCCGCGAGTTCGCTGGCGGGCGGCTGAGCACCATGCCGGACGCCGCCGCCATCCGCACGGCCCATGCCGTGCAGTTCGGCCGTCTGGCCAAGGACCTTGCCCGTCCGCCGTGCTGGCCTGGCAGGGATGGGCTCGACTGGCTGGAACTGGAGCACGACAACTTCCGTTCGGCCCTGGACTGGTACCGCCGGGAGGACCCGTCCGCCGCGTTGCGGCTGGCCAACCGGCTCACCGCGTTCTGGTCCGCGCGAGGCCACTTCTCCGAGGGTCGGCGGCGCCTGGGCGAGTTGCTGGAACTGGTCCCAGACGACGACCCCGAGCGAGTGGACGCGCTAAGCAGTGCGGCGTGGCTCGCCACTGACCAGGGAGACCGTGCTTCGGCCATCCCGTTGCTCGACGAGAGCATCGAACGGGCCCGTGCCACGCATGATGTTGTCCGTGAGGCCACCGCCCTGTATTACCGGGGGCGGGCCAAGCAGATCATCGGCGACCCGGCCGGGGGTGGGGCAGACATTGAACGGGCGTGGGAGCTGCAGACCGACGGCGGCGGCGACGCCGACCTCGCGGCGGCCCTGTGGTGGGCCGGGGCTGCGGCAATGTTCGAGGACGACCTCGGCCTTGCCATCGAACGGTTCGAACGCCTCGCGGAGCTGTCCGGGGCGCTCGGTCTGCTGGCGCCCGGCCAGGCGATCGCGCTGGGCCTGGACGACAAGCCCGAGGACCGGTGGCGAGGCGGTCCGTCGGCGAGCCTTACCCGCCGTGAGCGGGAGATCGCGGCGCTGGTGGCCACGGGGCTGACCAACCGCCAGATCGCCGGGCAGCTGTACCTGTCGGTGCGCACCGTCGAGGTGCACGTCGACCACATCCTGTCCAAGCTTGGGTTCCGGACTCGCACTCAGCTGGCGGCATGGATACACGAGGAAGGCCTGGCGCCGCGAATTACGTAGTCGCCTTACGTAGTTTTTCTGACGACCCGGCTGGCTTTGACGTCGATCGTTGCTGCCATGAGCGCAACACAGACATCAAGGTCGCACTGCCAGGCTGCTGGCGCCCCCGGGATCCGCATCCGGATCGTCGACGCGAGCGACGGTCCGGCCCGGGAGAGTTATCCGCGTCCGTCCGTCCGGACGTTGGCTCGCAGCAGAACGTGGCAATGCGCCGGGGTCTATGAGCTTCAAGGAGAGTGATCGGCATGTGCACCGACGACATGGCCACCGCCCATCTGCACCAGCCCGATCCCCAGGTGCTGCACGATTTCGAGCCCAGGGTGGTCTTCGACCTCGAACCGGTCGACTCGGTGACGGTGACGATGCTGATGGACAATGTGACCGACGCCTTCATGCCGGATCAGGGACCGGCCCACCGGCCACCGCTGCCCGTCTTCCATGGCGGCCGCCGGCCGGCGACCACCATGGAAGGCGGCGACGTCCCCGAGGTCCCAATGGCCGATGGTGGCTTCTCGGTCCTGGTGGACGTGGCCAAGAACGGTGCCCGCCACCAAATCCTCTTCGACGCCGGCACCACCCCCGATGGGGTAGTCGAGAACATGCGCCGCCTCGAGGTCGACCCGTCAGGCATCGAGACCATCATCTGCAGCCACGGCCACTTCGACCAAACTGCCGGACTCGACGGCCTGATCCGGCGACTCGGGAGAGTCAACCTCCCAGTGCTCATCCACCCCCAATTCTGGCGCCGGCGGCGGTTGTCCATCCCAGGGCGCGACCCGCAAGAGATCCCCACCACGAGCCGCCGAGCGCTCGTCGACGCTGGCTTCGAAGTCATCGAAGAGCAGCAGCCCAGCTTCCTATTCAACCGATCCGTCCTGGTCACTGGCGAAGTACCCCGCACCACCGGCTACGAGGCCGGGTTCCCGCTGCAGGAGGCCTGGCTTAACGGCCGCTGGCAGCCCGACGCCCTCGTCCTAGACGACCAAGCGCTCATCGTCGACATCAAGGACAAGGGCCTCCTCGTGATTACCGGCTGCGGCCACGCTGGGATCGTCAACATCTGCCGGTACGCCCGCCGCCTGACCAAAGAGCGCGCCCTCTACGCGATCATAGGCGGATTCCATCTCAACGGGCCGATCTTGGAGCCCCTCATCCCCCGAGTCCTCGACGACCTTGGCGCCCTTGCCCCCAGTGTCGTGGTCCCGGCCCACTGCACCGGATGGCGGGCCCAGCACGCTATGGGTGCTCGCTTTGGCGAGGCGTTCATCCCGAACACCGTCGGTACGCGCTTCGAACTCTGACCGAGCGCCACCACCATGGCGACCCGTACGACGAAACGGGTAGACAAAGCTAACCGCTCTGGCCCACCACCCGGCGCCCCGCCCTGGCCTACATCCCGCTGGCCCTTGTTCTGCTGGCGGTCGCCGGCCTGTCCGCCTACCGGGTGAGCTCCCCAGGAGGCGGCCCCCCGGCTCGCAGCGCGCCCGGCGCGGCGGCCACCTCAGCCACCGGGCGGGCGCTCACCGCCTCCGAGCAGGCGTTCGTCACCTACATGCGCACCAGCTTCAACTTTGGCGGCGAGGTGGCGGATCGCGACCTTCGGCGCTGGCGTGTGCACCGGCCGCCAGGCAGGCCAAAGCCAGGCCGTTCTGACGAGCGGCGCGAAGTCGCAATGGACCAACACCTCCGCCTCCGACGCGTACACGATGACCCGGCTCGCTGAGGCCGACATGTGCCCGGCCTACCTACCGAAAAAGACCTGGCACACGATCGCAAGGTTCACCGGCCGCGGTGACACCAACACGGCACGGTTCACCATCGGCGGCAAAGGCAACTGGGTGCTTAGGTACTCCTACGATTGCTCAGCACAGCCCTTCGGGTTCGGGAACTTCTTCGTCGACGAAGACGCCATGAACACCGACAACCCCAGCGCCGTCGCGTTGTCCGTGGCGGCTCTGGCGGGCATGGCTCATGGCACGTCCACGGCGACGCCAGCCGCCATTACCTGGCAATCGAAACAAAATGCTCATGCACAATGTCCGTGGTCCACAAATACTGAACCAAACCGGACTCCACCCGAGGTGCAGAAGCCAGATGCGCCCGCCCGACCCGGCCGGGCTACTCGAAGACGCCGTACGGGCTCGTGGTGTGGGGCTCGTAGTAGCACCAGTCTTCGTCGCAGTCGGTCAAGTCCCAGACACTCCCGTCGGCGTCCGTGGCGGAGACGAAGCAGCCGTCACACGGGTCCCTGTTGGCCGCGAACTCGGCGAGGCCGGGTCGGCGACGCGGCGTGCGACGGGTGGCGCGGGCGGAGGGTGGAGCCACCCGCTGCCGGGGAACCACGCCAAGCGGCAGGCGCCCACGAAGCAGCAGCGCCCCCCCACCCGGGGCGAGGTCCGCCTGGCAATGCGGGCAGCGGATCGCCTCGGCGTTGATGGCCTCCTTGCAGAACGGGCAGACGCCGCCGTGGTCGGGCGTAGCCAGCGGGATGTCGGCGAGGCAGTGCTTGCAGCGCAGCGCCGTCGCCTTGATCTCCTCCTTGCAGAAGGGGCAAGCCCACCGCACCGCTGAGCGGCCAAGGCCGCACCCGCCTACTGGTCTCACAAGCACGAACCCCACACAGCGCCCAGGCGATCATGACATCCGCGGCTGGGTCAACCCCGCACACATTTGGACACCTTCCAACGTGCAAGTTTACCTTTGAGATGAAGGGTATGCGGGAGTACGGTGTAGTTGGACGGGGCCGGGTCTGGCCGGGCATGGCACTGGGAAAGGTTTCCCGATGAGCCGAACTGCCGTGATCATACTGGCGATTATCATAGCGATTATCTTGCTTGTGGTGATCATTATTGCTGTTAATAATCTCGCCCCCGGAGCCAAGCCCTACTGACGCGCCCGCTGGCCGGGCGTAGGTTCTCTTCAAGGACCGGCAAGTCTTCGAAGGAAGGACCCACGCCTGGGTCTGGTGGCCCGGCACGCTGCGGTTGGAGTGCCAGATCAAGGCCCGTGGCCCGGTGAACTGCTGCCCGTTATGTCCCCGGCGCCCGCGCGCCGTTGACCGTGCCCGCTCCTCCCCCATTCCCGGATAGGCGCCGGACCTTGAGCCGTCCGGGTTCAGTCAAGGGCTGCCCGGAGGGTCGCCGTTAGGCGCCCTTGACGGGTTCCGGTCGGCTCAGACAATGATCAGCGCCGGGGATGGGACTCCTGACCGACACGCCGCTGTGGGCTTCCGCAGCTTCATGCCGGGGCGCCGGGAGGAGGGCGCGGGGACCGGCGCGGGCCGTGGCCGGAGGGCGTGACGGCGGCCAGCTGGTGCGGGCCGGTGCCCGGGGTCACGCATGCCGGCCGCCCGCCGTGGCCGTTATCGGCCTAAGGCGGAGCGGGCGGACCGGCAACGGCGAGGGTCCCCGCGTGCGCATCGCGCCCGCCTGCCAGCCCGGGCCGCTCAGTTCACACGCGATTCCGGTGCACGGTAGCGCGCCCGGGACTACCCACGCCGCCAGGCGCACGGCGCGCTCCGCGCGCCCTTGAAAGACGTTAGAGATATTCATCACCGTTTCCGGCGGCGATTCTGGGCATCGGGCCTGTAAGCGGACTGTAAGCGGGGGTCACAGGCTGCGTCTGGCGCCACGCATCGGAGCTATCGTGTCAGCACTGCGATAAGCCCGCCAAGCGCGCGGAGGTCTTCATGTCTGGCTCAGTCAAGTTCGGCGGGGTTACGCTCGACTGCCCGCACGTCGGGGAACTAGCCGCGTTCTACGCCAAGATCACCGGCGGTGAGGTCACGGTCCCGGGTGATTCCTGGGCCATGATGACCTGCCCTGACGGCTCGGATATCTGTTTCCAGGCCGCCCCTGGCTACTCACCGCCCAGTTGGCCCGATGCAGCCTCGTCGATGCAGATGCATCTGGACTTCGACGTCGATGACCTGGACGCAACTGAGGCGCGGGTGCTAGCCGCTGGTGCCACGAAGTATGACTTCCAGCCAAACGATCACTGCCGGGTCTACGCCGATCCGGTCGGCCACCCGTTCTGCCTGTCCACTTTGGCGACAGCGGACCTGCGCCAGAGCTGAGCATGTCGGCAGTCAGCCCGTAGCCGTGCAGGCTTAAGTACCGTCGAGTGGACCACCCGGGCGCTAGTGGTTAGCTCGGCACGTGGTGACCGAGACCGATCTTGCGCTCGATGGCGGGCGCACGCTGCACGTTTACGACACCGGCAACGGTGACGGCGCCGCTGGGCTGGCTGTCTTCTGGCATCACGGCACACCCAACACCGGCGCGCCGCCGGCGCCGCTGTTCGCGGCCGCGACCGAGCGCGGCATTCGCTGGGTCTCGCATGACTGGCCCGGGTACGGCGGGGTCAACCCGCACCCCGGCCGGGACGTCCGCGTCAGCGGCTGTCGACGTCGCCAGCATCGCCGACGCGCTGGGCATCGACCGGTTCGCGGTCATGGGTCATTCCGGCGGCAGCCCGCACGCCCTGGCCTGCGCCGCGGTCCTGCCCGAACACGTCTTGGCCGCGGTCTGCATCTCCGGGCTGGCCCCGTTCGGCCCCGATGGCCTGGACTGGCTCCGCGAGCACGCCAGTCACCGCTGAGCCCGAACCGCCCCGCTAGGCTGACCAGCCAGCAACAACGAGTCCATGCGCCGCGCCAATGCGGCCACATCAACTACAAGGTCTAGAGTCCGCGTCAAGCATCACCCGACGACGATCCGGAAAGCATCAGCACACGAATCACATTGGGCATCGGGCCTGCATGGCCTGCATGGCCTGCATCCAGCGAGTTTGGGCCGCGAACCGGTCCAACACGGTGCTGCTGCGGCCCCACCCGGGCGGCACGCGCACCAGTACCACCCGTGAGCCGGTGTGCGCCTGCCACAGGTCTTCCCGCCGCTCAACCAGCTCCGCCGCCAGGTCCGCATGCCGCCAGTCCTCGCTCCCCATAGCTGGGCAGCCTGAAACCGCCATCACAGGCGAACCCACCCTCCGGCACACCACGCCTACCGGCCCGGCCGTGCCCGGACGAAGTGTCATGCGAAAGCATGTGTGGCATGATTGCAAACGCCGCGCGATGACTTCACCGCGCTGGCTTCAACCCCTGGGGGGGCATGACGGTCATGCGGCGTGCCAGGAACCATCCAGCAGGGCGTTCTCGCCGTCCCCGCCTGCAGATCATTCTCGGTTGGCTTCTGCTTGCCGTCGCCGTGATTTTCGCATCACTGGCGCTAGTCGCTCCGGCTACAGCGCGGCCATTGAAGCGGCTGAAAGGGACGGCTTAGGGTTCGAACAGCGAGGGGCAACCAGCCTGATGGGCTCGGCGCCCATGCAGGGTTGAGGGGGGAAAGATGAAACGAATTTTCGCCGCATTCGTCGTTCTTGGGGTCATCGCAGCGACGTTCTTCGCGGCCTCGCCGGCCTACGCGACGTACCCGGGACACAACGGGCGCATCGCGTTCCAGGCGGACACCGGAGGCGGGAACCAGATCTATACGGTACGGCCCAACGGTCATGGCCTGTTTCAGGTCACCCACGTCAAGCCGGCAACCGGGGGCGATCCCGGTACGAGCGGCGCCACGACGCCGGACTGGTCACCGAATGGGCACTTGATCGCCTTCTCGCTCAATGAATGCACCGTTGCCATGATCCACCCGGATGGGAAGGGTATGCGGGTCGTGCGCTCGCGGACGCCGGGCGGTTGCGAGACCGACCCCGCCTTCACGCGTGACGGTCATCACCTGGTTTTCGAGCGGTTCGATCCTGCGACCGACGACGATGCGATTTGGATCATGCGTTTGAAAGGCACGGGGCGTCATCGACTTGGGACGGGGCCCGGCGGGGCAGCGACACCCGAGGTCTCGCCCGACGGGCGGACCGTCACGTTCCTTTCCGGCACGCCGAGCGACCTGACCGCGATCTTCGCGGTCGGCATCCATGGAGGACCGGTACGGCAGGTGACCCCGACCCTGAACGGCATCGCGTCCAAGCACGACTGGGCGCCGGACGGTTCGCGCCTTGTGATGAGCGACAACGGAGATAACCCTGACCTCACCGTGAACGTCGTCACCATCCGGCCCGATGGCAGTGGCCTGAAGTACCTCACCGACAATCAGACGCCGGACCAGCGTGCGTTTGCGGGCGGCTACTCGCCCAATGGAAAGTGGATCGTATTCCGTCAGGAGAGCGGTGACCAGTCGGCGCTGATGGTCATGCGCACCGGCGGACAGGGGATGCATGCAATCATCCCGTTCTCAGCCTTCAGGCCTCGTTTCATCGACTGGGGCCCTGTTCCGAGCTGAACCGGAGTTCCCACTGGGCTCACATCCGCTGGCGACGTACGCAGCGCCGCAGGCTCGCAAAGCTCGTCCCGACCCGCGGGGCGCACCGGAAGATGTCAAGCAGTCTGAGACACGTCTCGTTACGCCGTTCCTCTTGCGGGGCGTCCGCACACGCTGAGTCTCGGCGTGCCGGGCACCGGTCACGGTTCCGCCCGCTGCCGGGGCTTCGACTCGCATTCTGGTGCCACCTGGTGACAGCAGATCTCGAGTAAAGGTCGGACGGACACCAAGTCGCAGTGTCCGGCGCGTCGAAGGACCAGAAAGTGATCGCGTCGCCACTCATCCACGCTTGGACCCGGCGGGTCGGCAGACTCGTGGTCGTTCGACACGCCGTCGTCGTCCTGAGGAGGATCGGCTTGCGGTGACCAGAGCCGGCTGGCAGTCCTGTTGCCTGCCACGCAGACCCTGTGCCCGCGTGTTTCGGCGAGGACCCTGAGCCTCTGGTCAGAGGTCTAGCATCGCCGTCGCGACCTCACCGGCGGCCGCATCGGGGATCGCCGTCGAGGCCCGTTCGAGTACGAGGAGCCGTGCACCGGGGATCTCCCGTGCGAGCGCTTCGCCGTTGCCGACCGGGAAGAACGGGTCGCGGCGACCGTGCACCACCAGCGCCGGCATCGCGAGCTCGGCGAGCCGCTCGCGCCAGCGCGGCTTGCAGTCGAGCCTGGCGAACACCATGCCCAGCTGGTTGGCCATCTGCACCGCGGGCAGCGTGCCCGGCGTGCGATCCCATGTGCGCTCGGCGACCGCCCGGGCGGCGGCAGGGTCGTCGCCGAGGATCTCAGCGCCTGCGGCGGCGTACTCCGCCACCGCGGCGCGGTCGGACCAGTCGGGCATGGAGCGCGAGAACAGCCGGTCCATCGTCGCCGCGTCATGGTCGGGCAGGTCGTCGTCGACCGGGCCCGGGGCGACAGGCCGCGTTCCGGCGAGGGTGAGCGCCGAGAACGCCTCCGGGTGGTCGAGCGCGGCAACCTGGGCGACCATCCCGCCGACGCCGATGCCCGCCAGGTGCGCCGGCCGGTCATCGAGCTCGCGGGCGAGTGCCGCAGCGTCGGCTGCAAGATCACGCAGCGTGTACGCCGGCGCCTCGGGATCGACGGTGATCGACGCACCGGAATCGCGCAGATCATAGCGCACGACGTGACGCCCGCCGCGCGCGAGAGACTCGCAGAGCGCGTCGGGCCAAGAGAGCATGGTCGTGCCACCCGCGCACAGAACGAGCGGCGCCGCCGCGTCGCCGAAGTGCGCGACGCCAAGCGTGACGCCGTTCGCCTCGACTGTCGTCATCACACCAACCCCTCCGCGATGACGACGCCGGAAGTGTGGAACGAGCAGATCGTCGGATACATCGTGGCCTCCAGGGCAGCGTCGTGGATCGGTGGCGCCGGGAACGACGGCCAAGCAGCGCATCCCCGACGAGCTTCGTCGCGCCGAACGGTCACGACCGTCGTGCGTTCTCAGGGATGGACTTCCGGCGGGACGAAAACTCATCGCCCTGCCGTATGGGATGTATGAGGGGCCTCCGGTGAGGGCTGGTTGATCCAGGCGGCCTTGGGCAGCTTCGGTGCCTGGGGTCGGCGGTTGCCGAACCGCTCGGGGTGAGCAGCGTGGGCTGCGTCGAGGGTGTGCTGCCGCTGGGCGCGGATCTCGGTTGCGGTGCCGTGGTGCACCGACGCTGGGCTGTGCAGCCCGATCCCGGAGTGACGGTGCTCATGGTTGTAGTAGCCGAAGAACGCCTCGCAGAAAGTGCGGGCATCGGCCAGAGACCCGAACGCGTCGGGGAAGACGGGCGCGTACTTGAGGGTCTTGAACGCGGCCTCGCTGTAGGGGTTGTCGTTCGACACCCGCGGTCTGGAATGGCTGCGATCGACGCCGAGGTCGAGCAGGAGCTGGGCGACGGGATTGGAGTTCATCGAGGTGCCCCGGTCGGTATGGACCGCCTCGGGGATCCCGTGGACGCCCATCGCTTCCTCGAGCATCGTCTTGGCGATGCCGGAGTCCTCGACTGCCTGGACGGTCCACGCCACGACGTAGCGGGAGAAGATGTCGAGCACGACGTAGAGCTGGAACCCGATCCCGCGCCCGGGGCCGCGGAGTTTAGTGATGTCCCACGACCAGACCTGTCGGGGGCCGGTGGCCAGCAGTTCGGGCTTCTGATTCGCCGGATGGGTGGCTTGCCGGCGACGCTCGCCCGCGGCGGCAGCTCAAGCGGGCCAACTGCAACTAGAACTGCAACTAAGCGCCCGGACGGCTCTGCCCGGACGGCTCGGCAACACAATAGGTATTTGCCCAGGTCAGAACGGGTGCGCCGCACAATAGGTATTTGCCCAGGTCAGAACGGCTGCGCCGCCAGGGACTCGAACCCCGAACCCGCGGATTAAGTCCCGCGTGTCCCTGCGGGCACGTCCTGCAGAGGTGAAAATCGGGGGTGGCTGCTCGCCGACGTCGGTCCTCTTTGGTGCTGTGAGCCCG
>WNGD01005508.1_pt1 | contig 12269 bp, 9 predicted proteins | sample 5400671 | NCBI WGS metagenome assembly WNGD01 (sample SAMN13153369, study PRJNA577476) | soil metagenome | isolation source: 40 cm soil or saprolite under grassland replicate 2 | place: USA:California | collected 2016-06-15
CCGACCTACCAGCTGTGGGGCGAGGAGATGGACTCGCCCCGCGGCCGCATCCACCTCATGACCCAGGCGCTGGCCGGTGCCCAGCTGACCGAGGAGGCATTTACCCATGTCGACCGCTGCCTCGGCTGCATGGCCTGCGTGACGGCCTGCCCGTCCGGCGTGCGCTACGACCGGCTGATCGAGGCGGCCCGCACCTGGACCGAGGAGCCCCCGCCAGGCCTGAGCCCCGGGCCCGCCCGGTCGCTGCGCGAGCGGGCGGTGCGGGCGGCCATCTTTGCGACCTTCCCCTACCCCCGGCGGCTGCGGGCGCTGTCGGGCCCGCTGCGCGGCGCGCAATGGGCCCGCCTGAACCGGCTGGCTGGGCGCAGCCGGACCGCGCGGCGCCTTGCCCCCGAGCTCAGCTCGGCCCTGCGGCTGGCGCCGGGGCAGCCCGCCGGGAGCCGGCCGCCCGGCAGGCGCGCCGTGCTGCCCGGGCGGCGCGTCTATCTGCCGGGCCGGGTGCCGGCCCGCGGCAAGCGCCGGGCGGTCGTGGGCATGCTCACCGGCTGCGTGCAGCAGGTCTTCTTCCCCCAGGTCAACACCGCCACGGCGCGGGTGCTCGCGGCCGAGGGCTGCGACGTCATCATCCCCGGCGGCCAGGGCTGCTGCGGTGCGCTGTCGCTGCACTCGGGACGGGTGTCGGAGGCGGCCGGGTTCGCCCGGCGCACCATCGCGACGTTCGAGCAGGCCGGGGTGGACGCGATCGTGGTCAACTCGGCAGGCTGTGGCTCGGCGATGAAGGAGTACGGCGCCCTCCTCGCGGACCCGCCCGGCGCCGGGCACGACAGCGCCGGGCAGGACGGCACCTTGGCCGGCTGGGCGGCGCGGGCCTCCGCGATCAGCGGCAAGGTGCGTGACCTTAGCGAGTTCCTCGCCGAACTGTACGGTCAGTCCGGCGGGCCACAGGCGGCACGCCACGAGCTGCCGGTCAGGGTCGCCTACCACGACGCCTGCCATCTGGCTCACGCGCAGCGGATCCGCCAGCAGCCGCGCGACCTGCTCCAGGCGATCCCGGGCCTGGAGCTGGCCGAGGTGGGCGACGGTGCGATGTGCTGCGGATCGGCGGGCGTGTACAACCTGCTGCAGCCGGAGGCCGCGCGCGAGCTCGGGGAGCGGAAGGCGGCCGCGGTCCGGGCGACCGGGGCCGCCCTGGTCGTGTCCGCCAATCCCGGCTGCAGCCTGCAGATCGCCGCCGCGCTGGCCGACACCGATGGCGCCGCGCCCGCCGTGGCGCACATCGCCGAGGTCCTCGACGCGTCCATCCGTGGCCGGCCCGCCGCAGCATTGACCGGCAGCTGACAAGCTCCCACGCCGCTGGCATGCCACGGCCACGGGCCACCGGCGCCGAGCTGGTGTCAGTCGAAGGCCGGGAATCACCCCTCGGCCATGGTCATGCTCACCCGGGCGCCGCCCTGCGGACGGTTCTCCGCCCAGACCCTGCCGCCGTGAGCCTCGGCGATGGTGCGGACGACGGCGAGTCCGAGGCCACCGGATCCCTCCTCCTTCTCTGGCTTGCGGCCTGCGGACGCGAATGGCTCGAAGAGGGTGCTGACGGGAGCTGCGGTGAAGCCGGGACCGGTATCGTCCACGACCAGCAGAATCGTCCCGTTCTGCCGGCTGGCCGCTACGTCGACCCGGCCGCCTGCCGGGGTGTGGCGGATGGCGTTGTCAACCAGGTTGTCGACCGCCTGCCGGAACCAGACCGGATCGATCCGGACCTGGGCTTCCGCTGCGGTGAAGGTGAGGTGGACGTCCCCCGCCCTCGGGCTGTTCCGGCGGCAGGCGTCAGCCACCAGCTCAGGGAGCGATGCCTCCACCCGTCGGACGGGTAGTGCCCCGCCGCGTGCGCGGGACAGCACCAGCAGGTCCTGGGTCAGCCGCGCCAGGTGCGCGTTCTCCTGAGACACGCTGTGCAGCGCGGCACTCAGCTCGTCCACGGCTGGCGGGCCGGTGAGCGCCACGTCCAGCTCCATGCGCTGAATCGCGAGCGGGGTGCGGAGTTCGTGGCTGGCCCGATCCACAAAACGGCGTTCCCGCTCCACGGATTCCTCGATGCGGTCGAGCATCTCGTTGAGAGTGGCGCCCAGCATGGAGATCTCGTCGTTGCCGTCGAAGGAGCGCAGCCTGCGGTGCGCATCGGTGGCTGAGATGGCAGCGGCTTGCCTGCGCATCCGCTCCACCGGACGCAATGCGCCGGCCAGCGCCAGCCATACGCCGCCCGCGATCAGGAGGAGCGCGGCCGAGCCGGCGATTGCAAGCGTCCACCCGAGAGCGAGGAGTTCATCTCGGCGATCCTGCAGGGATGCCCCGGCCAGCACCACGAAACGTCCGCGAGGCGTGTTCACCGGAACGGCGAGCACCCGCGCCATGTCATCGATACCGGGGATCTTCCGGTCGTAGAGCTCTGGCGCGTGCAGGGATTGGACGACCGGGAGCGGCAGCAGCCGCCACCGCGAGATCCGCGAGCTGGATTGGATGGTCCGGCCAGAGGCGTCGGCGATCTGGGCGAACACCTCATCGCTCTCGATGAGCGCTGGCTCGACGTTGACCCGCGCAGGATCCTGGTGCTGGAGATCGGCAACCAGCAGCTCAGCGCGCGAGCGAAGGCCCGCGTCCACCGTGTCGAGCAGGTCGGCGCCGGTCCGCACGTAGACGAACACGCCCAGGCCGGCTATCACCGCGGCCATGGCGGCGGCGAAAGTGATCGTGAGCCGCTGCCTAATGGGCAGCCTGGCCCTGCCACTCATCCCGGATCCGGTAACCGAGGCCGCGGACCGTCTGCAGCGAGGCCCGGCCGAAGGGCCGGTCGATCTTGTCACGCAGAGAGCGGATGTAGACGTTCACGATCTGGGGATCGCCGTCAAAGGCGAAGTCCCAGACGTGCTCGATGAGCGCCCTTCTCGTCACAACATCGTGCGGGCAGCGCATCAGGTACTCGAGGAGCGCGAACTCGGTCGGCGTGAGGTGGATCCTGGATCCGGCCCGGCATACGTCGTGCCGCGCCGGATCCAGGCTCAGATCGCCGATGCGGAGAACCACGGGCCGCTCCCGCGCGCCCCGGCGCAGCAGGGCCCGCAGCCGGGCGAGCAGTTCGGCGAGTGAGAACGGCTTCGCCAGATAGTCGTCCGCGCCGGCGTCCAGGCCATGTACCCGGTCTTCCACCGCATCGCGGGCGGTCACCATGAGCACTGGGGTCCAGCAGTTCGCGCGGCGCAGACGGCGGCACACCTCGAAGCCGTCAAGCTCCGGGTCACACGTCTCCAGGATCACGTCGAGGACGATGGCGTCATATTCGTGCTCGGTGGCCATCCAGATCGCGTCTCGACCGGAACTCACTACATCGACGGCGTAACCGTCCTGCCGGAGACCCTTTGCCAGCAGCGTCGCCATCTTGACCGAGTCCTCGACCACCAGGATTCGCACCACCACCACCCCGGTCGCGTTCGTGCAGCTTATCCGCATCTGCCCGCTCCAGGACTTCCTAGCTGGACATAGATGGCGGGTCTACCCGCTCCAAGCCGGTCTCCCCCGGGCCGATGACGGCGGAGCTAGTCGCGCACGCTCACCAGCCTGGCGACTTCCCTCGGCCCGGTGACTGCCCGCTCGACCACAATGCCAAGGCCCGGCGCGTAGACCTTCTTGTCAATGACGGCGGGCTCGAGCCGGGTGAACTCCAGGGAAGTCAGCACGTCATGCACTACGGCGAAGGGGAGCTTGAACGAGCCGCCCCGGTCGACGATCCAGGCCGTGTCTTCGGCATTTCCCGGCTGGTACTCCTGCCGGTACGCGTTGGGCACCTGTGGATGTGCCCTCATGATGATGCCCGGCTCCGCGTCGTGGACACCGGCCTGCCATGACCCGGACCGATCGACCTTGCCGCCCGGAAGGTACGCGGCCGTGTCTTCGCCGAGGTACCACACATTGCCCTGCTTGTCCTGCGCGTACCAGTCGGTGGTCTTCTCCAGCAGGTGGCCGTTGTGCCTGGCCACGTCGGTCACAGTCACGGCGGTGATACCTTCCAGCACCTTGGTGTGGGACGTCACGTGGACCCGGTCGACCTGCGATTTCCCGTCCTTGATCCCTCGGTAGATCAGGGTCCTCCCAGCTGGCAGCGGAAAGTACGGATTAGTGACCTTCCGGACGAAGTCCGCCGGGTTGAGCACCGGCTCGTACCCTGCGCGGTGCGACGCCCCGGCTACTGACCACGGCGCCCACATGGTGACGGTTCCAGCGATGGCTGCCGCCATCAGGCCTGCCAGCATACTTCTTGGCATCTCTTCTCCTCCCGCGGACATCAGCGCCAGCCTGGTTGCCCGGAGGTGAAGAAACGGTGAAGATCCGCCAGAGCGGCTCTGGCATCCCGCGTCCGTTTAGCGGCCGGTTCGTCAGGCTGGCCGACAGGTGTCGACGGTGGCGGCGGCCAGCCAGGCGTCATCGAGCTCGCCCTCGGCCACGATCACGGCCGGCCCGGCGAGCCAGGCGGTGCCCGGCTCCAGCGTCACGGTGAGCTGCCCGCCCGGCACCGACACCTGCCAGCTGCCACGGTTTTGCGCGGTGGCGGCAGCGGCGGCCGCCGCTGCCGCCACCGCGCCGGTCCCGCATGACCTGGTCTCGCCCGAGCCGCGCTCGTGCACCCGCATCACCGTGGCCCCCGGCCCGGTCACCCGCACCAGTTCGACGTTGCCGCCATGCGGGAACTGCGCCGGGTCCAGCTGCGGCGGCCTCGTCAGGTCGAAGCCGGCCAGCGCAGCATCCACCAGGCAGGTCAGGTGCGGGTTCCCGACCGAGATCCGGAGGCCCTCGCACGTGACGCCGCCCGGCCCGCCGACCACCACCCGGCCCGGCCCGAGCACGGTGACGGCGCCCATCTCGGCCGTGATGTTGCCGTCGTCTTCGAACCTGACCCGGCGGAACCCCGAACGGGTCGCGACGGTGAAGGCCGGCCTGGTGGCCAGGCCGCGGTCGGCCAGGTACCTGGCGAAGACCCGGATGCCGTTGCCGCACATCTCGGCAGGGCTCCCATCGCTGTTGCGGTAGTCCATGTACCACTCGGGGACGGGCCCGGCCGGGGAGCCCGCAGCGGACCTGTTCGGTGCCGCGGCCAGCGCATCCGTCCGCACCGCGCGCAGCACCCCATCGGCGCCGATGCCGGCCCGCCGGTCACACAGCCGCGCGGCCAGGTCAGCCGAAAGCCCCTGGTCATCTCCGGGATCAACAAGGATGACGAAGTCGTTCCCGGTGCCGTGCCCTTTCGCGAACCGCATGGCCCGATGGTAGCGAGCCCGGCGCCGGCCGAGGGTGCTGGCGGCGCCGCGGGTGCGGCGCCGATCGGCGACGGTCAGGCGCGGGGCCAGGCGGCGAAGCGCTGCCGCAGCTCGGCGGTCTCTTGCGGGCTGAGCCCGAAGGCGGCGAACCGCCGGTCGTTCAGCTCATCCAGCCGCCGCCCCGCGTCGGCGAAGTCCTGGTCGGTCAGGCCGGGGTCCAGCCGGCGGGCGAAGCCGATCAGCTGGGCCGGGCTGTAGCGCTCCAGCGCGGCCGCGGTGTCCACGTAGTCGCGGGGTTCGACCCGGCTGGCCAGCGCGCACACCTTCGACCCGAGCACGTCCTCCAGGCTCAGCACGGGGCCGATATCCATCGTCACCGGCCGGTGGTCCCGCTCGAAGTAGCCCATCTGTAGCATCGTCTGCTCTCCGGTGGGCGCGGTCACGATCCACTCGGCCAGGCCCCAGCCGATGTCCGGGAAAATGTCCGCCAGCCCGCCGGTCTTGTCCCGCCGCTCAGCCCGGAAGCCGGCCGCGGCCAGCGCCGCCTCCACCGCCTCGGCCGCCGCCGCCACACCGGCCTCCTCGTCGGTGAACAGATCGACATCGGCGGTGAAGCGGCTGACGACCCCGTGCGCGATCAGGGCGTTGCCACCAGCGAGCGCGAACCCGTACCGTGCCGCCGCGCCCAGCGCGATGGCGGCCAGCTCGCGGTGCAGCGCGCTGAGCGGCATCAGGCGACCGCCACCTCGGAGCGCAGCGCGGGATGCCGGTCCTCCCAGGCGCGCCGGACGCCCTTGGGCAGGTACAGCCGCGGCCAGAGAGCGATCAGCGTGTCACGGTCCAGGTAGGTGGTGAGGTCCTCCACGCTGCCCGCTTCCCGCAGCACGATCTCGTACAGCCACTGCCGCATGTCCGGATTGTCGAGATCGAACGTGCGGTCGGGCTGGCTCCAGAACAGCCAGAGCGGCAGTTCGACGGTGCCGGCATCGGGGCCCCGCAGGTCCGCCAGGTCGGGGACGACGAGCGCGGGCCGCCCGGGCCGCGCCTGGTGCCGCGCCCGGCCGGGGGCAGCCCGGCCGGTGCCGGGCGCGGTCGTGACGGTGCGCATCCGGATCGGTGGGGGCGTCAGCCATCCCTCGCCGGAGGCCCACCCGCGGACCCGCTCCCCCTCATCAAGCGCCCTGGCCGCGGCGGTCAGCTGAGCCTGCGCCGCTGCTTCGTAGGCGGCCCGCTCGCCCTCGGTGGCGGCACCGGCGGCCAGCTCCTGGTACCGGCGCGCCCGGCCCGCGGCGCTCAGCTGGTCCCGGGCCGCGGTGTCGTTCAGCCGGTAGGCGAGCAGCGGCGCTCCCGGGCCGGCGGTGGGCAGCCAGTCGGTCAGCACATCCGCGTGGCCGGGGTGCCGGAGCGGCGCCTCACCGGCGACCCACTGCGCCGCGCGGAACGCGGGCGCCTCGGTGCCGGGGAGCACTTCGGCCGTATCTGCCGTGCCGACCGGGCACAGCAGCATGACGGGCGGCACGTCGAGTGCCGCGGCGATAGCCAGCCATTCGGCCACACTGATCGACGCCCGGCGGCCATTCTCCAGGTCGGCCAGGGTGCTCCGTGGGATGGGCATCCCAAGATCGGCGCAGGCGGCCGCCAGGTCCTCGGCGGACATCCCGCGGGCCTTCCGGCGCTGGCGGATCTCCCCGGCGATGGCCCGGGTGATACGCGCCGCCCACGGTTCTTGTGTGTTCATCCCACAATGCTAGCTCAAGTTGCGTCATTATCCCACAAGCCGTTCTGTTTCGGACGGGTCCCGCTCCCCTGCCGGGTTCACCGGGAAGGGCTCGGCGTGCGGTACCAGGCCGCTTCCGACACAGCCTGAAACCCCAGAGCCGCATAGAGGGGCTCGCCTGCGGCGGTCGCGACCAGCACCGCTGGCCGCCCGGGGGCGGCGCCAAGCGCGGCGGACACGATGGCCCGGCCGAGGCCACGGGAGCGGTGCCGGGGCAGGGTCGCCAGCCAGTAGACGCCGACGGTGGCACCGTCGTCGTAGGTGCAGCAGGCGGCGGCTGGCTCGCCGTCACGGTAGGCCAACCATGTCCGCCAGCCGGGAATGGCCAGCACCAGCGGCGGCAGCGAGCGGCCCGGCCGGTAGGGCTGCAGCGCCCGCTGCGGGAAGCCGTCGACGATCACCCGCTCGGCCTGAGCCAGCGTGCCGGGATCGGCGGCCTGCATGACGCGGACGCCCGGGCCGGCGTCCGGCGGGCTGAGCATGCCGGACGCCCGGGCCATCACCGGCATCCGGTCGACGCTGACTCCGTCCGCGGCCGGCAGCGTCAGCTCGCCGAAGGAGTCCTCCACGACGACCCGGCCACGTGCCCCGGCCCGCGCCATCAGCGCCGCGACCTGCCCGGGATGGGCCGCGAACGGCAGCCGCAGGATGACCCGGGTGGCCGACTGCGCCGGGACTTCGACGACCGACAATCCCGGCGGCATGCCCGGCACCACCCGCGACCATGGCGCCCGGCTCTCCCACATCGCCGCGGCGTTGCGGGCGTACATTGCTGCGCTACTCACCGGGCACGCCGTTCGCCGGCGCGGGCTTGCCACGGCTAACCGCCGTCCAGCCGCGCAGGGCCGGTGTCCGGGTGCGTGCCGCAGACGGCGAGCGCCTGGCCGAGCACGGCGCCGGTGTCCTCCGTGCCGGCCGCCAGCCAGACGACCCGGGGGTCGCGGCGGAACCATGCGTCCTGCCGCCGGGCGAACCGCCGGGTCGCCAGGACGGTCTGCGCGCGCGCCTCGGCTTCGGTGCAGTCCCCGGCGAGGAAGCGCAGCACCTGCGCGTAGCCGAGGGCGCGGCCGGCGGTCCTCCCCTCGCGCAGGCCGGCCCGCTCCAGCGCGGCCACCTCGCCCACCAGGCCCTCCCGCCACATCCGCGCGGTCCGTTCCGCGATCCGCCGGTCCAGCTCGGCGCGGTCCACCCGCAGCCCGATCTGCACCACCGGGTAGCGGGACTTGTACTCGGGCAGCACGGCGGCAAACGGCCGGCCGGCCACCTCGATCACCTCCAGCGCCCGGACGATCCGCCGGCCGTTGGAGGGCAGGATCGCGGCCGCGGCGGCCGGGTCGAGCGCGGCGAGCCGCGCGTGCAGGGCACCGGCCCCGGCCGTGGCCAGCTCGGCTTCCAGCCGGTCCCGCACCGCCGGGTCGGTGCCGGGGAACTCCAGGTTGTCCAGGGCGGCCCGCAGGTAAAGGCCGGATCCCCCGGCCAGCACCGGAACCCGGCCGCGGGCGCGGATATCGGCGATCGTCTCCCGGGCGAGCCGCTGGTAGGTGGCGACGCTCGCCGGCTGCCGGACATCCCAGATGTCGAGCAGGTGGTGCGGCACGCCGCGCCGCTGCGCGGGGCTGAGCTTGGCGGTGCCTATGTCCATGCCGGCATACAGCTGCATCGAGTCGGCATTGATCACCTCGCCGCCCAGGGCCCGCGCCAGCCGCAGCGATAGCTCGGACTTCCCGGCCGCGGTAGGCCCGACGACGGCGATCACTCGTTCCGTCATGGCTCCGCCCAGGAGGCGGCCAGATAGCTGACGCTGCCGGGGTTGGCCCGGCAGAGCAGCCGGCTCGGCAGCCCGCTTCCTGACCCTTGATTGCCCGCCTGCGCCCGCCGCCTGTGACCCACCACGATCACGGCGCGGGCGCGCCGAGGGCGGGCATTCCGAGCAGCACCGTGGGGGCGGCGCCGCCGGCATCGGCGGCCTCCTGCCGCATCTGCCAGGCGTCCCCGCCGCGGGTGCGCCGCACCGCCAGCGGCGTCCCGTCGGCGATCAGGTAGTGCGGGGCCGCGCTGGTCACCGTGGTGGTCACCACGTCGCCCGGGCGCGGGCCAGTGCCGGCCGGCGCGAAGTGGACCAGCCGGTTGTCCCTGGCCCGCCCGGACATCCGGTGGGTAACGCCGTCCTTGCGACCTTCTCCCTCGGCGACCAGGATCTCGACCTGGCGGCCGACCAGCCGCTCGTTCCCGGACAGCGCGGTCTGCGCGACCAGTGCGGCCAGCCGCTCGTAGCGTTCTGCCACCACCTCCGGCGGGACCTGCCCGTCCATGTCGGCGGCGGGCGTGCCCGGCCGGGGCGAGTACTGGAACGTGAACGCCCCGGCGAAACGTGCCTGCCGGACCAGGTCGAGGGTGTCGGCGAAGTCGCGCTCGGTCTCGCCTGGGAACCCGACGATGATGTCGGTGGTGATGGCGGCGTCGGGGATGGCCGCCCGGACCCGCGCCAGGATCCCCAGATACTTCTCCCGCCGGTAGGCGCGCCGCATCGCCCGCAGCACGGCGTCGGACCCGGACTGCAGGGGCATGTGCAGCTGCGGCATGACGTTGGGCGTGGCGGCCATCGCGTCGACCACGTCATCGGTGAAATCGCGCGGGTGCGGCGAGGTGAAGCGGACGCGCTCCAGCCCGCCGATCTCCCCGCACGCCCGCAGCAGCATGCCGAACGCCGTGCGGTCCCCGAACCCCACGCCGTAGGAGTTGACGTTCTGCCCCAGCAGCGTCACCTCGAGGACCCCGTCGCTGACCAGGGCCCGGATCTCCGCGAGCACATCGCCCGGGCGGCGGTCCTGTTCCCGCCCGCGCAGGCTCGGGACGATGCAGAACGTGCAGGTGTTATTGCAGCCGACGGAGATGGCGACCCATGCCGCGTAGGGGGACTCGCGGCGGGCGGGTAGAACCGAGGGGAAGCGCTCCAGCGACTCGACGATCTCGACCTGCGCCTGCTCCTGCACCCGGGCGCGTTCCAGCAGCACGGGCAGGGAGCCGATGTTGTGCGTGCCGAACACCACGTCGACCCACGGCGCCCGGCGCGCGATGCCGGCCCGGTCCTTCTGCGCCAGACAGCCGCCGACGGCGATCTGCATGCCCGGCCGTGCGTTCTTCACCGGCAGCAGGTGACCGAGGTTGCCGTACAGCCGGTTGTCGGCGTTCTCCCGCACGGCGCAGGTGTTGAAGACGACCACGTCCGGGGTGTCCCCGTCGCCGGCCCGCCGGTAGCCGGCCTCTTCCAGCAGGCCGGCCAGGCGTTCGGAGTCGTGGAAGTTCATCTGGCACCCGTAGGTGCGGATCTGGTACGTGCGCACGTCGTTTCTCCTCGCCATACGAGGGTACGCGTGTCCCCCGCCATGTCTGGAATCTTCCGTGGCGGGCCCGGGGAGTGGTAGACGATACTGCCATGACTGAGAGCGCGACGCCCCCACCGCCTCCGCCGCCACCGGCACTCCCCTACGGCGCCTGGCCATCCCCCATCACCGCCGCCGACGTCGCCGGAAGACGGGGGCTGGTCTCCTACCCGCGCGCGACCGGCAGGGACGTGTGGTGGCAGCAACGCCTGCCCGCCGAGGAAGGGCGGGTGACGGTGGTGCATCTCGGCGCCGACTCCAAGCAGCGTTTCCTGCTGCCCGGGCCGTGGAACGCCCGGACCCGGGTACACGAGTACGGCGGGCTGTCCTACCTGCCGGTGCCCGCCCGCGAGGGCACCGCCGACGGGACCGCGATCGTGTTCGCCAACTTTGCCGATCAGCGGCTCTACCTGCTGGAATCAGCCGGTGCCGACGGCCACGATGGCGGCGGTGGCCCGCGCCCGCTGACCCCCGAGCCTGACGGGAGCCCGGAGCAGCCCTCTCTCCGTTACGCCGACTTCACGCTCTCCCCGGACCGGTCCGAGGTGTGGTGCGTGCAGGAGCGGCATTACGACGGGAAGGTGGCCCGCGCCATCGTCGCCGTGCCGCTCGACGGCTCGGCGGCCGAGAGCCCCGACTCCGTCCGCGAGCTTGTCACCGGCTCCGACTTCTACGCGTTCCCCACCCCATCCCCGGACGGCAAGCGCCTGGCCTGGATCTGCTGGAACCATCCGCGCATGCCCTGGGACGGCACCGAGCTGCGGGTGGCGCTGATCGAGGACGACGCGCCCGGCCAGGGCAGGCTGGTCAAGGGGGGCATGCAGGAGTCGGTCCTGGCGCCGCTGTGGCGCGACGCTTCCAGCCTGTACGTGGTCACCGACTGGCCGGGCTGGTGGAACATCTACCAGGTGGGCCTGGTCGGCCAGCCGCCGCAGGCGCTCTACCCGGCGGACGAGGAGTTCGCGGGCCCGCTCTGGCAGCTCGGCGAGCGCCCGTACGCGATGCTGGGCGACGGCAGGCTCGCGGTGCTGCACGGCTGCGGCGGCATGCGGCTGGGGCTGCTCGACCCGGAGACCGGGGAGCTGGCCGACCTCGACATCCCCTATCCCGTCTTCGCCTCCGGCCTGTCGGCGGACGGGATGTCCATCCTGGGCATCGCGGGCGGCCCGGCGACGCCGCTGTCGATCGTCCGGGTGGACGCCGCTACCGCCGCGGTGGAGGTGCTCTACCAGGAGGCGGACGCCGTTCCGGACGCCGGCTACCTGCCGGTGCCCCGCCAGGTGCAGCTGGAGGGGCGCTTCGGGCGCACGGTGCACGCCCTGGTGTACCCGCCGGCCAACCCGGACGTGACACCGCCGGAGGGCGAGCTGGCCCCCTACGTGGTCTGGGTGCACGGCGGGCCCACCTCGCACGCGACCGCCCTGCTCGACATCGAGAAGGCCTACTTCACCAGTCGGGGCATCGGCATCGTCGACGTCAACTATGGGGGCTCGACCGGCTATGGCCGCCGCTACCGGGAGCGGCTGCGCCGCCAGTGGGGCGTGGTCGACGTGGAGGACGCGATCGCCGCCGCACGGGCGCTGGCCCGCGACGGCGAGGCCGACGGTGCCCGGCTCGCGATCCGCGGCCGCTCGGCCGGCGGTTGGACGGCCCTGGCGGCGGTGACGGCCCACGCCGACTCGGGCCCGGTCTTCGGTGCCGCCGTGTCGTATTTCGGCATTTCGGACCTGCGCGGGCTCGCGGCCCAGACGCATGATTTCGAGTCGCGCTACCTGGACGGCCTGATCGGGCCGCTGCCCGCCTACG
>WNGD01005509.1_pt1 | contig 12268 bp, 11 predicted proteins | sample 5400671 | NCBI WGS metagenome assembly WNGD01 (sample SAMN13153369, study PRJNA577476) | soil metagenome | isolation source: 40 cm soil or saprolite under grassland replicate 2 | place: USA:California | collected 2016-06-15
GTTTCCTAAACCGTGTGTCGGAGGTTCGATTCCTCCCGGGGGCACCGATGTGATGTCTCGCGACATCGTGCCGACGTGTGTCGGGACATCGTTCCACGTCAGGTCCGACCGTGCGGCTGATAGTCCCCGGCTCGGATCGAGGATCAACTCCCTGATCAGCTCACCGTCCTCGGTGATGACCCGCACGCGAAGGCCATCGACGAGCGATAACACCCGGGTGCCGGAGAGGCGTCTCATGCGAACCTAGCGAATAGGGACACCTTTAGACCACACGCCGCGATCAGTGCCCAGGGCCAGGGTGTGGCTGAATGCAGGAGCGTGCCGCCGGGTCGCTGAATCTCATCAACTGGAAGGGAGTCAAGGTGAGCCCACTGAGAAGGACTGCATTCGTTGTCGGCTTGCTCTTCATCATCACCTTCGTGACCTCCATCCCAGCACAGCTCGTTCTCTACACCCCGGTGCTGGACCACACCGACTACATCGTCGGCGCCGGCGCCGACAACCGCATCGCTCTCGGAGCGCTCCTCGAGATGATCCTCATCATCGCCAACGTCGGCTCCGCCGTCGTGCTGTTCCCGATCCTCAGGCGGCAGAACGAAGCGCTCTCTCTTGGCTATGTCATGGCTCGAATCGTTGAATCGACCTTCATCGCCATCGGCCTCCTGAGCCTGCTTGCGATCGTGACTTTGCGGCAGGACCTCGGGGGGGCTGCGGGCGCGGACGCGGCCTCGCTCGACACGGTCGGCAGGTCGCTCGTCGCGGTGCACGACTGGACGTTCTTGCTCGGGCCTGGCTGGGTCGTCGGCGTAGGGAACGGCTTGCTGCTCGGCTACCTGATGTACCGATCCGGCCTCGTGCCGAGAGGCATGGCGATGCTGGGGCTGATCGGAGGTCCGCTGATCATCATCTCGGGAACCGCCGTGCTGTTCGACATCATCGAGCCAGGCTCCTCAGCACAGGTCATCGCGACGATCCCGGAATTCTTTTGGGAGTTGTCGCTCGGCATCTACCTCATGGTCAAAGGATTCAAGCCCTCTCCGATCACCGAGGGGCTGCCCGCCGCTGCCACGGTGTAAGCCTCGTCGAACGGGCGTAGCTCAGGAGCCCGGCTTCGGCACATGCGAAGATGCCGGCACACCTGGCAGCGACGGCGCCGCCTTCGGACATGCGACGAACGCCTCTGACAGGGTGTGCCGATCGATCGCTCGGTGTGGTCGCAGACCCACCCGCGGGGAGACCCCGTAGTCACGGTTCACCTCGGCCTTCGTCCGTCCCTCGACCCGACCGCCGTGACCACGAGCCTCGGCAAGCGACATCCCCCGACCCCTTTCCGCCTGAGGTCGGAATGATGTCGCGAGACAGGGCGGACTATGTCGTGAACGCAGACACTGCCCTGCGCGCAGGGCCGCTCATGCGTACCGGCCACACTCGACGCACGAATACCAACCGCCGGCCGCGTCTTCGAGAACGAAGGTGGTGCTTCGTCCACAGCGGACGCATATCCGCGTTTGGTAGGGCGCCAACGTGGTGCGCTGCAACGATGCGATCGCCCGTATCTCTCGCCCGTGCTGCTGCCGCGCCGACGGCTTCGTCCAAGTCATGCCGACCTCCTTCCCACGGGACCAGGCTCCGGATCGAGTCATGTCACCCACTCCGACCTGCCTCCGCTCCGGTTGCCCGAAGAAGGAGGACTGGGACGGATCGGATCGATGCATCCGGAACGAACGGTCGCATCGAACCGATACGACGGTCGCCGCGGGTGAGGGGTGTTTCGGAATCGTCCTGGGAGCCCGCACCACGTCCCCGATCGTTGATCCGCCCCCCAAAGGTGGTGGGCGGCATCCTTCCTCGGACCGAGGGTTTGGGTTCGCGGTGCGCTAGCCGTGTGTTGGAGCTACCGCTCGTTCAAGGTAGCACCCTCCGTTCGATCGCGTCAGCCCCTCGGACCGATCCTGTCCGACAAGAACGGGGCGGTCGCCGGCAGCCCCAACCCGTGGCGCGCCGAGATGGGAGCGGCGCCGGTCACGTGGCTCGATCTGGCGTAGGGTCAGCGCCGTGGGCGCACAGAGCTTCGACATCCGACACGACCGCATCCTCGCTCGCGCGTCGTGCGCCCGCACCTGTTCCCGCGTGGCCTGCTGCGATCCGATCGGAGGCCCACGTGACCAACGTCGTCGATATCCATGGTGATGGAGGCCAGCGGAATGCCGGACCCGCTGAACGAGAGAAGCTTGCCGGGCTCTTCGAGGCCATCGGCAACGCGACGAACTCGACGCTCAGGGAGATGCCCGACTTCTCGGACGAGATCAGCCGTCGCCAGAGGACGCTCTGTTTCGCGAGCGTTGGCGGCTTCGTGATGTACGCGGATATCTTGCGGCAGGGAGTGAAGCCCTCGTATCCCGAAGGGATCCAGGCGATCATCAAGCTCGGCCGCGCACTGGACCGCCAGATCGCGGTCAAGCCGTAGGATCTCCGCGTCGTCGGGCCGCCGTCCGACTCAGCGGAACCTGAACAGCACGAACGACGACGACGCCCCCAGGTGATCGCCGTCCGAGGCGAAGCGCGAGCGCACCCGGAACGTGTAGCCCTTGCCACCCGCGATGTGCAAGAAGATGGTGTCGGTGCCGTCCGCACGGAGCGTGAACGTGTCGACCGCCGACGGGAGCTTGTGCCATGTTCCCCCCGATCGGTACTGCACCGCGACGTGGACCGTACCGCCCGGATGCTTGGGCTTCACCAGGAAGTGGTAGAAGGCTTTGCAGCAGTCGTAGATCGCGGTGTTGCCGCGGCGTCCGGCGGCGTCGACCATCGAGCCGACGACGACGACGCGGACGTCGACCGAACGTTTGGGGCTCGTGCTCGGCAACGTGCCGGCACCTCCCGGGAATCCAGCCTGGTACGAAGCGTTGAGGTCGGGCGTGATCTTCAACCTGGCGACCCCTCCGGCGTCGACGTTGACCGCCCCGATCTTCGTCTTGGTCCCGCCGACGATCCGGAAGAACGCGACCTTCGGCATGTTCGTCACCCCGTGGAGGGTCGCCGTGAGCGTGACCGGATCCCCGAACACCACGGTGTCCCTGCTGACATCGAGAGCGAGCGACGTTGCGGTCTTCGCGACGTCGACCTGCACGCTCGAGCTGGCCGCGGCGTCATGGGTCTCATCCCCCGCCCACGTCGCCCAGTACGTGTAGGTGCCGCCCGACGGTGGCTTCACGTCCGTCGAGAACGTGCCGTCCTGCTCGAGCGGCACCGTGTCGACGACCACGGTTCCACCCACGGGCCCGGATCGGTGGATCGACGCCGAACCGGTGCGGAGGCACCCGCCATCGGGGTTCGAGAGTGCACCGCTCAACGTGACCGCGTTCCCGAACAGGAGCGACGAGGCAGATGACACGAGGCTGAGCGAGGTCACCAGCTTCTGTCCCCCGGTGAGCTGCCGGAAAACCGTTGCAGCGCCGAGATCGCCGCCGCCTTCGGCGGCGGCGATCTCGGCCCCCCCGTCACCGGTCAGATCTCCGATCGACGTCGCCGCGTCGTTGCCGGACGCGTCAGGCGCCGGGAACGAGCAGGGTTCGCCGAGCCCCCCGCCGTCCTGCTGGACGTACACGCGGAGCGTCCCGTCGGCGGATAGGGTCGCCACGTCGTCGTGCCCGTCACCGTTCAGATCTCCGACCTCCTTGGCCGTGAACTGCGGTCCCGCCACCGAGGAGGAGAACGCCCCGAAGGTGCCGTCACCGGTGCCGATCGCCCAGCCGAGCGTGCCCCCGACCTCGGCCGCGACGACGTCGGACATGCCGTCGTGGTTCACGTCGGCGAGGAACAACCTGGTGACATCGGTCGAGAGGGTCACGTCGTGTCCGGCGAAGGTGTGCAGTTGGGCGTCCTGGAGGTACACGGCCGGAGCGGCGGGCTCGTTGTAGGGCCCGTCCAAGGCGAAATCGGTCGAACCGTCACCATCGACGTCCCCGAGCGAGAGCCCGGAGTTCGGCACGTTGTGCGCCAGCACCGTCCCGGACGTGAATCCCCCGAGGACGGGGATCTGCGATCGCAGGACCACGTCGAACGAGCTCGCCGCCTGCGTGGTGACGAGATCGTCGAGGGTGTCTCCGTCCAGGTCACCGACCGCCAGGTCGACCAAGGCCGACACGGCGATCGTCTGGCCGGGCGATGCCGGCAGACCCGTGCCCGTTCCCAGGAACACATCGATCCCCACACCGGGGATGCCGACCGCCAGGTCGCCATAGCCGTCGTCGTTCAGATGGCCGACCGCGACCTCGTAACCGTCGCTCGCGGCGCTCGGCGACACCCAGAAGGACGGACTTGACGGGATCGTGTGATCCGTTGGGTCCTGTTCGAAGACGAAGACCTTGTCGTCGGTCGCCGGGGAGCTCCCCGAGCCGTTGGCCACGATGAGGTCGGGGAGACCGTCCCCCGTGACGTCACCGATCGCGGTCCCGACCGGGACCGAGCCGCCGCTCTGGACGTGCGCTGCGAGGAAGCGGGGATCCGGTGCAGCGGCGCGGGCCGGGCTCGCGACCAAGGTCGCGCCCAGGACCGCCAAGCAGGCCACGATCTTCGCTCGCTTCATCGCTGCACATCCGAAGGGTCGGGGAGCTACGGAGGATACCGATAGGTACGAGGGAGGGCATCGGCCGGAGGAACGGGCGACCTTCGGGATAGGTCGGATGTCCGTCCCTTCGGTTCCGTCACATCTTGGGATAGACGTAGCCGTAACCCTGGACCCCGAACGCCTTCGTGGAGGTCGAGTAGAGCCGGCGACGTGGGATCAGGCACTTGGCCTCACACTTGCCGCACGTGTACGCGGTGTGCCAGCGAGACGGGATCGATTGGCGGAAGCCGCATGCTCCGCACGATTCGAACACCACCTCCGTGAAGCACGACTGGCATCGATACGCGATGGCGTCGTCGCCGACCGGGCTCGGCACCATGCAGTCGGGACAGGTGAGGTAGGCCACGATCGAGGCATCGGCGGGCGGGCCGCAGACCTGAAGAAGATTGGGCCGCAACGGCCCCGGGTGCTCCGACCGGCGGGTGCAGGAACCGACCTTCCGCCTCGGCCATACCCCACCGGGGGTCAGTCCATGGTGGGGTCCGGATGCTCCAACACGCTCTGCGATTGGGCCATCCGCAGGTGCAAGAGGCGTTCGCGGAGCTTCTCGTCCGCGAGCGCCAGGATCGCCGCGGCGAGCAGCGCGGCGTTGACTGCCCCCGGCCGACCGATCGCGAGCGTCCCGACGGGGATCCCGGCTGGCATCTGAACGGTGGAAAGGAGCGAGTCCATCCCGCGAAGCGCATGCGACTCGATCGGGACCCCGAGGATCGGCAGATGGGTCTGAGCGGCCATCGCACCCGCCAGATGCGCCGCGCCGCCCGCACCGGCGATCACGACCTTGAGCCCCCGGCGCTCCGCCGTCTTGGCGTACTCGGCCGCGGCGTCGGGCGTCCGGTGTGCCGACAGGACGCGTGTCTCGCAAGAGATGCCCAGGTCCTCCAGGGTCTCCACCGCGTGCTGCATCGCGTCCCAGTCCGACCGCGATCCCATGATGACGCCGACGAGCGGGCCGTCCATGCGTTGAAGTCTATCGACCGCGTCTTTGCCCGGTGGAGCGCAACGCGACGGCAGCCACGAGCCCAACGGCGTAGCATCCACCGATGGCCTTCTACTTCGCCTACGGCGACCGCATGAACGCCGAGAAGATGTCCGGGTCGACTCCGGGGGCTCGCCTTGTCGGCGCCGGCCGACTCGACGGCTACCGTCTCGCATTCAACGTCAACAGCAGGGCGTGGGGCGGCGGCGCCGCCAACGCCGTCCCGGACCCCCGCTCGAGCGTATGGGGCGTTTTGTGGGAGCTCGACGACGACGACCTGGAGCATCTGGAGCCGATCAACCGTGGTGCACCGGACCAAGACCGGGTCCTCAACGTCGACATCTCGGGCCCCGAGGGGGTCGTCCGGGCACGGACCTTCGCCGTCGAGTCTCAGGAGACCTTCGTCCGGCCGACCGAGCGATACTTCGACATGCTCCGAGCGACCGCGGCCGCGCGTGGTCTGCCCGACGAGGCTATCCGGGAGCTTGATCGAGCGCGCGACAATCCGCAGACGCCGGCGCCGCGGATCTGACCATCAACGATCGGAGCCGTCACCCGGCGGAGGCGTCCCGGACCGGGACCGGCGTCGCATACGCTCCGTCAATCGGTGCCGCACAATCACCGGTTTCGGCTCGGTGAGGACGTCGCTGACCACGTCGTAGCTCTTCGACCACTCCTTCACCGACGCCTGGATCACGCCCGCAACGGGCAGAGCGAGGAACGCCATGAAGAACCCGCCGAGCGCCCCGCCGATCAGCGCGGCAGCGAACGCGATGGCCGGGTGCAACGACATCGTTTTCGCGGTGATCCGAGGACTGAGGAGGTAGTTCTCGATCTGCTGGTACACGAGGATGTAGCCGAGCGCCCAGAAACCCGACGTCGTGGATGCCAGGAAGGCCACCAGGACCGGAGCCGCTCCCCCGATGTACGTGCCCACGATCGGGATGAACTCGGCGACGATCCCCTCGAAGATCGCGAGCGGCGCCGGGAACGGGACGTTCGTCAGGCGAAGGGTCAGATACATCCCCGAACCGTTGATCACGGCGAGGAGCAGGCGTGAGTAGAAGTAGCCGCCCGTCTGACGGATCGCCTGCTCCCAGACGAACAGGACCCGCGCCTGTCGCTCGGGGCGCACCCGGGACAGCAGCGCGCGGCGGAACTGTGGACCCTCCGCGACGAGGTAGAAGGTGAACAGCCCGATCGTCGCCCACCGGAACAACCCGCCGAGCAGGGAGCTCGCGATCCCGAAGACGCTTCCGGCGAGGTTCGTGGCCGAGCTGATGACCTGCTGGGCGTTCTCCTGGAGCTTCTGGATCAGCTCCTGCGTCGACAGATCGATCCCGAGCGGTTTGAGCCACGCGGCCAGGTTGTCGACCAGGCTCGGTGCGTTCTGCACCAGCGAGCGGAACCCGGAGATCACCGCGGGAACGATCAGGGCGAGGAGCAGCAGGACCGACGCGAACAGGATCAGGAAGATGAGGCCCGTCGCCGACCCCCGACGCCAGCCCCGAGAGGCGAGCCAGTCGACGGCAGGCTCCAACGCGAAGGAAAGGAAGAGCGCGGTACCGAGCATCGTGAGGAAGCTGCTCAGCTGGTCGACGAGGTAGAGGAACGCGAGGATCGAGATCCCCGCGGCGAACAACGCGAATCCGAAGCGCTTGCCGGCGAGCTTGATCGCGTCGGGAAGCCACGACGGCATCGAGCCGTCGGCGGGCTCGACCCGCTCCCCCGTCGCCTCGGCCTCGAGATCCTCCGTCTCGCTCATGACTCACGCGGAGGCTACCCCGCGGGGGCGGCCGCAGCACGACCGCGGGGCTACGAGGTGATGGCGGCCGCCATCTCCTCGAAGTTGTCGACGTAGCGCTGGACGTCGTCGTTCGTGTGCACGATCGACGACGTCCACGACTCCCACTTCGATCCCGGCGACTTGAACACGCCTCGGTTCAGCTGCCAGAGCCACGCGAGTTGGGGGATCCGATCGTCGATCTCCCAGAGGTCTCGGTACTCGTGGATCGGTTCGGTGTGCCAGTCGATCGAACCCTTGGCACCGAGCAGTTTCATGGATGCGGGGAGACGGTGCGTCTGGATCACCGCCTGGCAACCGCGGAACACGCCCCGCACCCGCTCGAGCTCACCGTACGCATCCTTCGTGAGGACCTCGGTCACGTTCACCTTGGCGGCGGCCATCGTGAGCGGGTTGCCGTTGAACGTGCCGACCTGATCGAGCTCCCCCTCGATGATCATCCGCATCGCGTCACCGGTCCCGCCGATCGCGCCGCACGGCAGGCCGGCTCCCAACGCCTTCGCGAGGCAGATCAGGTCAGGAACGACGTCGAACGCCTCGACGGCTCCACCCCAGGCCACCGTGAACCCCGTCTTGACCTCGTCGAAGGCGAGCAGCGCGCCGTTGGCATGGCAGATCTCCTTCAGCCTTCCGAGGTATCCCGGATCCGGCAGGACCACGCCGCAGTTGGTCATCACCGGCTCGATGACCATCCCGGCGATGCGGCCTTCGTGCTCGCGGAAGGCGCGCTCCGCGGCGTCGGCGTCGTTGAAGGGCACCACCACCACCTGTTCGGCGACGCCGTCGGGTAGCCCGAGCGTCTGTGGCACAGCGATCGGATGCTCGCGTGGCCCCGCGTCCACCTTCGAAGGGAACACGGAAACCATCAGCGAATCGTGATGGCCGTGGTAGGAACCCTCGATCTTCATGATGAGGGTGCGTCCGGTCAGCGCACGCATGATCCGCACGGCATCCAGCGTCGCCTCGGTGCCCGAGTTCCCGAAGCGCCAATACGGCAACCGGTACCGCTCCGCGAGGTTCTCCGCCACCACCAGCGCGTCTTCGGTCGGCTGCGCGAAATGCGTTCCCAGCTCGGCGCGCTTCTGCACGGCCTCGACGATCTTCGGATGCGAGTGTCCCATCACCATCACGCCGTAGCCGTTGTGGTAGTCGACGTACTCGTTGGCGTCGATGTCCCAGATCCGTGACCCCTTGCCGTGCGAGACGTAGATCGGGTGCGGCGGCCACGTCTGCCAGGACGACGAGACGCCACCGGGCAGGTGCGTCTTCGCTTCCTCGCGGTACGTCAACGAGCGGGCGTGCTTCCGGTCGAGGGCCGCGACCTCACGCTTCGTGAGCTCCTCGACGAGGTCCATGTCGATCTCGACGACGTCGGCGCGTGTGATCATGGCAGCGCGTGCGCCAGGAGATCATCGAGGATCCGCGGGAACGAGGTGACGGCGAGCGACAGGTGGCCGTGTTCGTCGAACAGCTCCGCCCGAGCGGCGGCGACGTGCGCTGCGAGCCACTCCCCGTGCGCGAACGGAACCATCTTGTCCAGCTTGCCCTGCCACAGCGCGACGGGCACGCCGATCACGTCCAGCGAGAAGCCCCAGTCGCGGAAGAACGCCATGTCGTCGTCGAACCACCCCCAGACGCCGTTGGAAACGGCCCGCTTGCTCGATGCGATCAGCGTCGCAGCGAATTCGCCGGTGATCGCCGCGCGATCGACGTCGGGGAGCAGACCTGTCCCGAACGCATCGATCAGCTCTTGCGGTTCGTTCGCAGCAGCGAGGCCCACGGATTCGCGCTCGAGGTACGCCTCAAGGGCCTCGGGGCCCTCGAGCACTGCCGCGAACTCCTCGAGGTTCTCCGGGCCCTGCCCGGCGAGCCAATCGAGTCCTTCCGCGCCCCAGGGGGCCGGGCTCGCGATCGCGGCGCAGCCGCGAACGCGATCGGGCAGGAGAGCCGCACACGCGAGGGCGTGCGGCCCTCCGCCGGACCCACCCGACGTGAAGAACCGGTCGGCGCCCAGGTGGTCGGCGATCGCCACGACGTCGGGGACGCAGTCCGCGACCGTGCGGCCCTCCACGCGCGTCGAGTCGCCGTACCCCGGACGGCTGTACGAGACCCACCGAAGCCCGCGCTCGGCGGCCGCTCGGACGAACGAGGGCATCGGCACGCCGGCCCCCGGCGTCCCGTGGTGCGAGATGAGCGGAGTCCCATCCTCAGGGCCGTCTACGTAGACGTTGACGACCCTGCCGCCGGGCAGGCGAAGGTCCATCGGAGCAGCGATGTCGATCATCCGGCCAGTCTCGTGCGAGGCGGACGTCCCGGCAAACGCGCTCACGAGGCCACTGCCGCAGCGAACTCCTCGAAGTTCGCCACGTAGCGCGCCGCGTCATCTTCGCTGTGGAACACCGAGAGCGTCCAGGTCTCCTGCGTGGTCCAGGGGGACTTGAACACGCCGCGGTTCTGCTGGAACAGCCACGCGAGGTAGCTGATCCGCTCGTCGATGCCGACGGCGTCGCGATACTCGCGGACCCGCTGCTTCGAATAGATCACCGAGCCCTTCGCGCCCACGCCGGTCACGTAGCACGGGAGCCGGTAGCGTTCGACGACCGAGGTCAATCCGTCCTTCATCGCCTTGTCGACCCGGCTGAACTGTTCGTAGACGTCTGGTGTCAGCACCTCGGTGAGGGTGGCGCGCATCGCCGCCATCGTGAGCGGGTTCCCGTTGAAGGTGCCCGCCATGTCGTAGTCGGCCTCGATCACGGGCCGGAAGAGCTCGCGCGTGGCGCCGATCGCGCCGCACGGGGTCCCGCCACCGATCGCCTTCGCCAGGCAGATGACGTCCGGCACCACACCGAACACCTCGGTCGCGCCGCCGTGGGCGAGCGTCGCGCCCGTCTTGACCTCATCGAACGCCAGGTAGGCGCCGTGCTCGTGGCAGAGCTCCTTGAGCCCCTCGAGATAGCCAGCCTCCGGGAGGATCACGCCGCAGTTCATCATGGCCGGTTCGACGATCATGCCGGCGATCTTCCCCGGGTTCTCCTCGAACGCGCGGCGCGCCTCGGCCAGATCGTTGAACGGCACGACGCGCACGAGGTCGGCGAAGGCCTGGGGGATGCCGAGCGCCTGCGGGACCGTAACCGGATGCTCCCGGGGCCCGATCTGGGATCGATCGGGCCCGACGCTGAACATGATGGAGTCGTGGTGGCCGTGATAGCTGCCCTCGATCTTGATCAACATGTCGCGGCCGGTGTTGGCTCGCATCAGGCGGATCGCTTCGAGCGTCGTCTCGGTCCCAGAGTTCGCGAAGCGCCAGAGGGGAAGTTTGAACCGGTCCGCAAGGTTCTCCCCGATCACGTCGAGATCCTTGGTCGGCTGCGCGAAGTGTGTCCCCCGCCGAGCGGCCTTCTCGATCGCGTCCACGATCAAGGGGTGCGCGTGACCAACAACCATCGCCCCGTACCCCAGATGGAAGTCGATGTACTCATTGCCGTCGATGTCGTCGATCCGGTTCCCCTGTCCGTGATCGATGAAGATCGCGTGCGGACGGGAATCCTGCCAGCTGGACGCGACCCCACCGGCGACGAACCGTTCGGCGACCGCGCGGTAGGCGATGGATGCCCGATGCTTCGGCTCGAGCGCCGCTTCCTCGTCGGCGATGAGCGCATCGATCCTGTCGAGGTCGAAGTCGATCTGTCGATCCGCAGCCATGCGGGCCCGCCTCCTTGCGGGAACGGCGACCAGGGGCCCCACCCGACCCGATTTTGAATGGCCGTTCAATAACTAGCCAGATGGTGCCATACGCCGAGACGAGCTGCAACCTTGCGCCGGTCGCGTTGGTATCGTGAGGACGCTTCCCCGTTCGCGCATGGTGGCCGTAGCTCAGTTGGTTAGAGCACCAGGTTGTGGTCCTGGGGGTCGCGGGTTCGAATCCCGTCGGTCACCCTCTCGTTTCACCCGGGCCGGATGGCCCTCCCCGCGTTCAAGGAAACCACCCCTCGCAGCCGATGAACGTAGGCAGGGGGAACCATGGCTGAGCTGTTCGATCCGCTCCGCATCATCGCCGGGCTGCGTGCCCACGGCGTCAACTACGTCCTGATCGGCGGTCTCGGGGCCGCCGCCCACGGGTCGCCGGTAGAGACCGACGACGTGGACATCTGCCTCGCGCCGGACGATCAGAACCTCGACCGGTTCGGACTGGCGCTGCTCGATCTTGGCGCGAACCCGCTGCCGGACGACGGCGGGGAGGACGATCGCGTCTCGTTCAACACCAGTGCCGGGCGGCTCGACTGTCTTGAGCTCGGTGGCAAGTATTCGGAGCTCGCGTGGAACGCGAAGGAGATCGACCTGGGGCGCGGTGTCGTCGCCCACGTGGCCGACCTGAAGGACCTGGCCGAGATGAAGCGATCGGCCGGCGACCTCTCCGGCGCGGCGCACCTCGGCTCGCTCGCCGCCTCGCCCATCGAGCCGGAGGTGGGCGAGCGCGAAGAGCATCTTTCCGGCCCCGTACGTGAAGGGAATGGATGGGGCACGAAGTTGATGAAGAGCCTCGAGCGCGTCGATACGTGGCTCACGGACCTCAACAACGGCGACATCCACCGCCGGCAGAAGGCGTCCTGACCTGCTGAGGCTCGCCGACGGATTGATATCCTTCGGCGGGCCTCTAGCTCAATCTGGCAGAGCAACGGACTCTTAATCCGCAGGTTCGGGGTTCAAGTCCCCGGGGGCCCACTACCCATTGTGTGTGGTTCCGCCTGACGCGTGACGTTTCGGCTTCACCTGATGGGTGACGCGGCTCCGGCTGATGGTTGACCCTGGCTCCGCCTGATCCGCGACACACTCCCGAGCATGTTGGTGGAGCTGA
>WNGD01005511.1_pt1 | contig 12268 bp, 15 predicted proteins | sample 5400671 | NCBI WGS metagenome assembly WNGD01 (sample SAMN13153369, study PRJNA577476) | soil metagenome | isolation source: 40 cm soil or saprolite under grassland replicate 2 | place: USA:California | collected 2016-06-15
CGCAAGCATCCTGCGATAACGTTCGATATTCTTCTGACCGAAAAATCTTTCCATTGAAGCCTCCCTCCGCTGAAACGCTACAGTTCTGGCTGACGCTACGTCCTTGATCAACCGAACCGGCCTGACTACTCACGGTCAAAATCGTAGGTCTCGGTTCGCCCGCAGCTGGTGCATCTGAAGACATGGTTGTCTACCCGTTTGCCATTGAAGGCCGGCTGGACAAATTCGAGCGGCATTTGTGCACCGCATGTGAGACAGATGATTCGCGTGGTGATAGCGCTAGGCGATTGTCGAGCAAGCATGACACTCCCCCTCCCGCGACGTGCTTTGGCGCCAAGTTCAGAGGTACCTTCTGGGGCACCAGTTCGGCAGCTCGTTCATTGGGAGCGAACACTTATGGGCAGGGCGAGTCTGTATAAAATGGAACACCCCCGGCTCTAAAGGGAGGCTGCTGGCCAGTAAGAATCCGGCTGGTGTCGGATGGGCATATCGGAGCCAGTTCAGAGAGATAGCCGGATTCCACACTCGTAAATCCGAGAGCCCTGGCCGGAATGGGCGCAGGAACCGAGACGCCATCAAAGCGTTTGACCTCCAAAATATGCCGCGTTTTCCAGGTCAAGGAAATTCCGCTATGAAACGTGAACGCAAGCCCGTCTTCGACCCCACAGCGTTCCTCGCCAAGGTGGACGTGGGCAGAACCATATCAAAACACCAGGATGGCCACGCCGTCTTCTCTCAGGGTGAACCCGCTGACTCCGTTTTCTACATACAGAAGGGCAAGGTAAAAATAACCGTCGTTTCCGAGCAAGGGAAAGAAGCAGTCGTTGCGATCCTTGGAACGGGCGATTTCTTTGGCGAAGGATGCTTGGCGGGGCAGTCGCTGCGCATGGCGACTGTTACGGCGATGATGGAATGCGAGATCATGCGGCTAGAGAAAGCGGCCATCATTCGCGTACTTCATGAAGAGTCAGCCTTCTCCGAACTGTTCATGTCACATCTTCTGACTCGGACTATCCGAGTTGAAGCGGACCTCGTCGATCAACTGTTCAATTCGAGCGAAAAGCGCTTGGCGCGTGCTCTTCTCCTCCTAGCAAACTTCGGCAAGGAGGGTAAACCGGAGCCAGTCGTCGCAAAGATCAGCCAGGAGACGCTCGCTGAAATGATTGGCACGACACGATCCCGGGTGAGTTCTTTCATGAATAAATTCCGGCAATTGGGCTTCATTGATTACAACGGCAAACTGGAAGTCCACAGCTCATTGTTGAACGTCGTTCTGCATGACGAGCCGCACATAACGACCTGAAACTGGAGCAATTTTGTCCGAATCGGCGCTCGCGCGATAAGCGGGGAGGCTGCGACGGTGACCAGAGCGGGCCAACCTTAAAGGGGGCCCCGCCGAGAAGATCGAAAAACACCCTGAGCGGTTCGTCGCTAGAACGACGCCCAGGGGCTTCGGCCGGGTGATTGGTGCCTCGGATCATGATGGTAATCCCCGGTATATTATTAGAGAATAGAAAGAGAGACTAAGAAGAGACAGGGCACCGTATGGTTGATTTGGATACAGTCACATGGTTGATTTGGATACAGTGAGCCGACCGGCTCAGCCGATCATGAGCAGATGGACGAATGGCGATTTACGGGTGCGCTGTTCGATCCGAATCAAGCCGGCCCTTTCCAACTCGTGCAGCGCTGTCCGTTTATTTTGTCGACTCACGCCTTCTCGCAATAGAGCCACGTTTGCCAGCCTCAAGCGTTTTCTGTCCGTTCTCCAGAACTGTTCGATCAGGTGCAGTGCCACCCGATAGGCGCCGCCGCCGGCCTGTACATTGGCAAGTCGAGTCCGCCATTCCCGCGGAAACTTGTCGAACGAGTTCACCGAGCGCTTGATGGCCTTGGCGGCTTTGGGCCTGAGCTCGACGACTGTGGCCTTCGCCACCAGGTCCGGCGGCAGGCCGAGCTTGGACCAGTCTACGGGGTTGTCTTTCCGGTTCATGCCGTCACTCGCGTGGTGGTCTCGGCCGTGTCAACCAACCCGGTCACCTTTTCCCACATGATTATGCCGCGCGGGTCCATGTAGCGGTTCGGCCAGCGGGTGATCTTGGCGTCGGTATCGAGCTCGAACCCGGCGAGCACACTGCGGCTGGCTTCGCGCATGGCCGCTTGCATGCCGACGACGCTCGCTTCGATCTTCTCGACCGGCGCCGCAATCAGCACCGCGTCGTGGACCGGTGCACACACCTCGAGCCCGCGCTCGGTGGCCAGACAGCATGCCAGCCGCAGCATTTCGGCGCCATTGGCCTGCATCGGAAAATTGCGCAGCGATCGCGGGTTGGCGCCGGCAATCACCTGCTGTTTCCAGCCGAACACGGTGTGAATTGAGCTCCTGAGCATGGCGTAGTTGACGGCCTGGTCCGACCATTTCCAGAATGTGCGGTAGGTCTCACGGTGCGCCTGCAGCAACGATCGCGCCAGCACCGGCGGCTCGCCGATGCGCATGGCCAGGCTGTCGGCTTCCATGCCGTACTGCACCGCCAGCACGCAAGTCTTGAACAGTTCGCGCTCGGATTTGTGGGTATCCTTCGTGGCCCATTGCGGAACGGCACCGGCCTGTTTAGCAAATGTCAAATAGGGATCGCCGGATCGGTATGCCGCCAGCATCTTTTCGTCCCTGGACAGGGCGGCCGCGATGCCAAATTCTTGCTGTGCCCAGTCCACATAGGCTAGTGCATGACCCTCGGGTGGCCGGATCAGGCCGCGCAGCCATGCGCTAGGGCCGAAGATGAATTTTGAATTGCTGGGCTGGTTGCGCCCGGTTCGCGACCGGAAGGCCGATAGCAGGCAGCGGTTGCGGCCGTCTCGTCCGACCGCGAGATCGTTGAGCCGCAATTCTGACAAGGCGCTGCGCAGCTCGCGCAGGGGCGACACCGCCGGGTAGGCTTTGGCAACTTGCCGGAATGTGTCGTCGCAGAGGTCCAGCCGGCCGGTGTCGAGACGCGGCCATGGGATCCCGGTGCTGATCAGCCACGCGACGAAGCGATCAGCCTTGAAGGTACGGTCGTCGAACACGCCGTAGTCTGTGTCGATATCGGTAATCAGCCGGTCCTGGATCCCGGTCCAATTCTGCCGCAGCCGGTCAAGCATCTGCCGGTCGATCGGAACGCCATGGTGTTCCATAGCCGCCGCCGCGGCCATATACCGGCCGCGCAGAAGTGCACGGGGCAGATCTATTCTCGGCGCTATGCCGGCAGCAGGCGCGCCAGAGCCGCTACGTCGCTCTCGCAATAGTCGAGGACAGCTTGGCGCTCTTCGGACGACCAAGGACCGCCACGCAGGACCAGGGCGCGCATTTCTTCCTTCTCGACCGTGCCGATGCCGTCGAGGCCGCATGCGGTTAGCGCGCCCAGCAAGGACGAACCGGCTGGCGTTGACCCGCCGTTGGTGAGGCATCGGAATTCGGTGAAGAGATCGAGAATACGCGCCGGCGCCGGCCATCCTAATGCCCGGTGGCAGCCGATCTCGGCGCTGGCGTAGTAGGCGACGAACAGTGTGTCAGGGGCGATCGGATATGGCGGTACCGGTCCAAATTGATCTCGCCATAACCGAACGGTCGTGCCGCTACGCATCTCTCTTGCGACCAGGCAGACGGGATCCGGGCGGTTGCCGGGTTTGATACCGAACTCGAAATCCACCGCCCAGATCTGCCGGTATGGCAGCGTATCTAGCATTGCCCGCGCAGCCGCTTGATTACCGGATGATCGAGACGGTCTACCAGCCTGTCGCGGAAGGCGATCCGCAGCAGTCCGTTGAGCGGCAGCTCCGGCCACTCCGGGTCCGGGATCGTACTGGCGGCTTCGAATATCTCATAGGCGCCGAGCGCCATATTGGCCTTGACCCGGATCCACCGGCCCATGGCGAGCTCGGCCGCCTCGGCAGCGGACCGGTGCCACTCGAGTTGGCGCCCGTCTGAAGCCGGTAGTCGCACCGGCCACAAGTGCAAGACGCCTTGCCGGTTGATCGTCGTGAACAGCTGATACGCTGCGAACTCGCCGACGAGCTCTAGCGCCAAGGCTGGCGGCACAAGATAGACTTCGCGGTCGTCGCGCAGTTCGATCAATGCAGTCGTCAGCCGATATGCGGGATCCGCATGCACGCGCACGAAATCCTGCGGGTTCGGCCTGCGCACCGGGACCGTGGTGAGCAGCTTTTTGACGCTGGCGCCTTCGGTGAAAGTCTGATCGAGCCGCAACGTGTCGGGATCAAACGGATCCGGCGGCGGAACCAAGCGCAAGGGTGTCTTGTCGTCTGTCATGACGCACCTCATTTCCACGGGGAATCATCATCGAGATCGGAGGCCGGGCGCTTGGCTTTGGCCGCGGCCGCCTCCTCGGCCTCATGTTCGGCCTCGCGCGCAGCCTCGATAGCGGCTTCGCGTTCGGCCGCAGAAATCGGCGCCAGCGGTGTAACCTTCACGCCGCGGAACGGCTTGCCATCGTTCATGACGCCGTCGTAACCGGTCAGCTCGACGCGCTGGCCGGCCCAGTCGCTGCTGTCGTCGCCGAACGCGACCTCCAGCACCTGCCAGTTTGTTTCGTTCAACACGAGCGGCGAGCACGCATTGACGAACAGTAAAACTGGCTTGTTGATCTTGGTGTCACGTCCGATCACGCGCATCTCAACGTGACTGATCTCGCCGGTGATCTTGGCCTCGTCCACTAAATCCGATCCGCGGATGTAGCATTTACTGGTCGGGAAAGCCTGATTGAATTTCATAGTGCAATCTCCTGTGTGGCATTTGCCGGTGAAGCGCCGCCTGGTGGAATCTCCGGTAGCGCCAGCGCAATCTCGCGCTCGATGTCGCCGAACAGGACATCCAGTTGCAGTCGGGAAAGTCGTGACAAACGTATGTCGGCCCGCAGCGCGCCGATTACGCCCGCGATGGCGTCAGCGGCGAACTGATAGCGGTCGCGAAACGTCAGGTGCGGAATAGGGTGCGGGCAGGCCTGATGCGGATTGCGCGTGGCCGCGCTGCGCTGAGCAATGCCGATGCGCTCGGCGCGTTCGATTTTAGGTGAGGGCTTGCGCGATCGTTGCGCGGTGTTTATACGGTTTTCTGTCACGTCTAGTCTCCTTGTGTACCTGCCAGGGTCGCGAGGAAAAGCTTCGGGCTCCGGAGACGATGCCGGGGCCCGATTTTTATGTGGCGGTTTCCTTGCTAAGCTTTTGAGGATGCGACGGCCGCACGGCCACGAGTGGCAGGCTATCGAGGTGAGCATCGACGGTGTCGAGAATCGGTAAGGTACGTTTGCCGTCCTTTACCGCCTTGATCTTTCCGGCTGCCAGCAAATCGTAAACGTGGCTCCGCGATCGCCCGATGTATCGCGCGGTCTCGGGGATGCTGATGACACGGGGCCGAATGCCCTTGCCCATTTCCCATGGGCTCGCGCCGGCGCTTTGCTGGGACATCGCCGATCTCCGTTACCTGACTGTTTGTCGGGCACGGAGCGGAACGTAGGCGTCGCCAAATATGCTGGGGAGTGGAAACGTTAGGGCGTTTTTGGGGGTGAAACTTCCACCCCTCTGCCGAGCCCGGCGGCCCTCAGCCAGATCCGAACCCTATCAACACGCAGATTGCCCTCGAACGCGACGGATGCGATTATCGCGATCTGATTGGCGAGCGGGTCGCCGAACATTGCCTTGAATTGCGTGCCGAGCCTGATTGCCAGCGCCCTGGCGTCGCGAGCGCCGTGATCCTTATGGATGACGAATAGATGGTCCTCGACGGCTGCGGCAGCCAGCTTGCGGAATAGCTTGGCGGTGTCGCGGATTTGTCGCGCGCGATCTGCTGAATTGCGATCGGGGCGGCGCAGGTTGTTTTTCAGCCTGTCAATGCCGGCTGACCATATCTCGTTAGCCAGGCGATCAAGCTCGTCGGCGACGGCCAAATAACGTAAGCGCCTTTCCCGCTGCGCACCGCTTTTTTCCATGACAATGCCATCGCGTGCGATATTAAAGATCGCCGCCGCCGCCTCGTCTGGCTCGGGCCAGCTAGTTAGCGGGCGGCGGCGATTAGAGACTGCTCGATTGGCGGCCTTGCGGCGTGGCCGCTCCGATAATATGCGCCACACCGATTTCATGCGAGCGTCGGTAACCAGCCTGACGATCGCCGCAGCCTGCTCGGGCCGGCCGAACGTGGCGGCTCCCCAATGCGCGACCTCTGCGGCCGAGCGGACCGATCCCGGCACCCAATCCGGTGTGTCCGGCAGCGGCGACGCGGGCTGCGCCATGCTCATTGCCGCGTGCACGATCTCACGCGCCGAGACGTGCGCTTCCCGCTTTCGTGCCATGGATCACCGTCGAAGCCGCCACAGCAGCGCAGCGGAGACGACCAGCAGCGGCGCCGCGTCATCGAGCGTCGCACCGAACACGGCCACGAGGATGATCTGCAAGCCGAGCCAGGCACCAGCCAGGGCGCCGCCGGCAATTTCGTTTTCAATCCACATTGGATGGTTACCTCGGTGCCATCAATCAGGACCTGGCGGCCCGGATCGGCACGACGCTGTCGGCTGCCACCGCCCTGGCGCAGTAGTCCGCCCATGCGTCCATGAGCCGGCGGCGCTTCTCAAACTTGTCGCCGCGTTCGTAGGCAGCGCGGACTTTGTCGCCGATCTGGTGCGCTAACGCGGCTTCGGCGGTGTCAACATCGAAGGAGGTACGCTCGGCGGCCCAATCGCGAAAACTGCTGCGAAAACCGTGGATCGTTAGACCGGTGCGGCCGAGACGCTCGACGACCAATCGGTTGAGCGTCGAAGGATTGAGCGTCGCGCGTTGAGCGCCCGGGAAGATGTACTCGCTTTGCAAAACCGCGCGCTGCTGTTCGAGCACGTTGAGCGCGGTGTCGGATAGTGGCACCCGGTGCTCGCGACGAGATTTCATCCGGGTTGCCGGTACCGTCCAAGTCCGTGCCGAAAGGTCGATCTCATCCCATCGCGCGCCGAGCACTTCATTGGATCGGCCGCAGGTCAGGATCGCAAATTCGAGTGCCCGGGCTGCTGTGCCGTCGAGCGTGCGCAGCCGTGCCATGAATGCGCCGATCTCGGCATAAGGCAGCGCCGCGAAATGTTTGACGGGCGCCAACTGGGTGCGGGACGCAAAGCGTTTGCTCAGCAAAGCCCACCGCGCGGGGTTGTCGGTGCCGCGAAAGCCGGACACCGCCGCCCAGTCGAGGATCGCCTCGACCCGGCCGCGTATGCGGCTCGCCGTTTCGGGTTTTGCCGTCCAGATCGGTTCCAGTGTCCTGATGATCAGCCCGAGATCGATATCCTTGACCGGCAACCGGCCGAGCACCGGCGTGACGTAGGTTTCGAGCGAGTTTCGCCAGAGCGCGGCATGCTTCACTGCGCGCCATTTGCCGCGATGGTGCTGGAAATAGGCGTCCCGGCACTCATCGAAGCTCATGGACTTGGCGACATCGAGCGCGGCCGCCAGGCGCTGCGCCTTGCGGTGCTCGATCGGATCAATGCCATCCAGACGCTGCTGGCGAAGCTGGCGGGCCTTCTCGCGTGCCTCGCTAAGGCTCACGGTGGCAGTAGGGCCAAGCCCCGCGTCGCGGGTCCGCCGGTGCAGCTTGCCGCTGGCGCTGATGATGATCTCGGGCAGGCTGTAGCGAAACAACCAACTGCGGCTCACACGGTCCTTGCCGCATGTGACTTGCAAATACAGGCCGCCGCCATCGGCGTGCAGCCCCGGCTTCGCATTGCGGACTTTCGCCGCCGACAATCTGTGAATTTGCATCTCTTGCGCCCCATCAATGCCGCTACCCATGCGGGATCACGGGATATTACGGGACGGCGCGGGATACGTCCAGAGAACGATCGAGAAGGAAGTGCCGATGAAATCGATGTTTCCGGGACAGCCCGGGACAGTGCCAATCATGGCCCGCCTAGCGACAGCTTCTGCTTGAGCTCGGCAGCGCTCACGGGTTGTCCGTAGCCGGGTGCGCCGCGCTGGAACCGGCGCGCATCCGCGAGCTTGCCGACCAGCACCGGGTGGAAGCCGGCGTCGCGCACCAGGTCCTGCGCGACCCGCACCGCCTCGGCATCGTCACCGGCGATCGGGATCGCGAGCTTCGGATCGGCGCGGTTCGCCTCGCGCGCGAAGATCGTATAACTGAGCGTGTTGAACGCGCGCACCAGCCGCGCGCCGGCCAGATATTTCTGCGAGGTGATGCCGATTCCGTTTTGCTCGACCTCCTCGGCGATCGGGGCACCGTCGCGCCCAGCCACGGCGTTGCAGGCGTCGAGCACGATCTTGTTCTTCAGCGCGTCGCCAAACTCCCGACCGAGCTGCGGCAGCGCGCCGTACGGTACCGCGACGAAGAGTGCGCCGCCGAAGGCAATCGCTTGCGCCACGGTGCCGGCCTGGGCGAGCGGTCCGAGCCCGCCCACCATGTCCTTGAGCTCGTCGGGATGGCGCGATGAGAACAGCACCGGATGGCCGGCCTTGACCCACAGGCCGCCGATCGTGCCGCCGATACGGCCGGAGCCGATGACGCCGATCGGCAGCTTGGCGCCGGCGGTCTGCGCAACGACGCGCCACGGCCGCAGCGCCGCTGCAAGGGCGAAAGCGCCGCCTGCGCCGAGCAGCGCACGGCGGAAGCCGTCGAAGGGCCGATGTTGGGGCATCCAAAACCTCCTCACCGTTCGGCTGGGTACTACCAGGGCCGCTCGCTATCGCCTAATCTCGACCCAACCCCACAGAACTGTACATTCCCAGACGACGACCCCATGTCACAATCTTTCGATCTCATCATCAATGGTCGTGCCAGAAGCGTGAGCGCCGATGAGCAGGCGACCCTGCTCGACGTGCTGCGCGGCGACCTCGGCCTGCGCGCCACCCGCTTCGGCTGCGGGCTCGAGCAGTGCGGCGCCTGCATGGTGCTGATCGATGGCGAGCCGGCCTATGCCTGCTCGCGGCTGGTATCGACGCTGCCCGGCAAGCGGGTGGTCACCATCGAGGGACTGGCGGCGGACGGCTCGCTCGCGCCGCTGCAGCAAGCCTTCGTCGCCGAGCAGGCCGGTCAATGCGGCTTCTGCCTGAGCGGGATTCTCATCTCGGCCAAGGCGCTGCTCGACCGCAATCCCGCGCCGAGCCGCGCCGAGATCGCCGCGGCGCTCGACACCAACCTGTGCCGTTGCGGCGCCCACAACCGCATCATCCGGGCGATCCGGCGCGCGGCATCCGCCCGCAGCGGAGCGAGCCCATGACCGCGCTGCCGCGCAGCCTCGCCGACAACCCCCGGCTCGACCAATGGATCGGCTTCGAGCCGGACCGGACCGTGCGGCTTGCGACCGGCAAGGTCGAGCTCGGCCAGGGCGTGCTGACCGCGCTCGTGCAGATCGCCGCCGAGGAGCTCGACGTCGAGCCCTCCCGCGTGCGCATCGTGTCCGGCGACACCGAGCGCACCCCGAACGAAGGCTACACGACCGGCAGCCTGTCGATCGAAATCTCCGGCGGCTCGATCCGGCTCGTCTGCGCCGAGGTGCGGCGCCTGTTCGTGCAAAAGCTCGCGGCGGAGCTGCGCTGCGACCCGGCGGAGCTCGCCGTCGCAGACGGCAGATTTCTGCGCGGCCAGACCGACACCGGCTACGACTATTGGCGGCTTGCCTCCGGCGTAGATCTCGCGCGCGACGCAACCGGGAACGCGCCGATCAAGCATCCCTCCGAACACCGTGTCATCGGCCGCAGTTTTTCGCGCCTCGACCTGCCGGAGAAGCTCGCCGGCGCGCCGTTCCTGCACGATCTCGCGCCGCAAGGCGTGCTCCACGCGCGCGTGCTGCGCCAGCCGTGCCGCGGCGCGGGGTTTCTCGGTCTCGACGAAGTCGCCGTGCGTCGCGCCGGCACGCTCGAGATCGTCCGCGACGGCGATTTCGTCGCATTCGTGTCGGAACGGGAATCCGTCGCGCGTGCCGCCTTGGAGATCGCGCGCCGGACCGCGAAATGGGAAGGCGGGATCGACGCCCCGGAGGATGCCGGGACGCCGCAGAATCTCATCGCGCTGCCGAGCATCGATCGCGTGATCGAGGTGAGCGCGCAAACGGTGCCGCAGCCGGCCCGCACCTTCGAGGCGACCTACTCGCGGCCCTACATCGCCCATGCGTCGCTCGCGCCGTCCTGCGCGGTCGCGCGATTTGCCGACGGCCGGCTCGAGGTGACGACCCATGCCCAGGGCGTCTACCCGCTGCGCCTCGCGCTGGCGCACGCGCTCGCGCTCGACGTCGAGTGCATCTCGGTGCGCCACCATCAAGGCGCCGGTTGCTACGGCCACAATGGCGCCGACGACGTCGCCTTCGATGCCGCCGCGCTCGCCGTGCGCACGCCCGGCCGGCCGGTGCGCGTGCAATGGGAACGCGAGGACGAGCTGGCGGCGGCGCCGTTCGGCGCCGCGATGGCGGTAAAAATCCACGCCGGCCTCGATCCGGCGGGCCGCCCGCTCGATTGGACGCTCGAAGTGTTCAGCCCGGTCCACACCCAGCGGCCGGGCATGAGCAAGGCGCCGCTGCTCGGCCGCGAGGCGCTGCCCGATCCGCCGCCTCGGCCCGCGCCCAACGACCCGCCGGACGCGGCGGGCGGCGGCGGCACCCGCAACGCCGCCGCGATCTACCAATTCCCGCGGCATAAGGTGGTGCACCACCTCATCCCCGATCCGCGGGTGCGGACCTCGGCGCTGCGCTCGCTCGGCGCTTTCGCCAACGTGTTCGCGATCGAGTGTTTTTTGGACGAGCTGGCGGAGTTTTCCGGCGAGGATCCGGTCGCCTACCGGCTCGCGCTCCTGTCCGACCCGCGCGCGCGGCGCGTGATCGAGACGGTGGCGACGATGTGCGATTGGAGCGCGCGGCTGCGCGGCGCCGAGCCCGGCGGCGGACGCGGGATCGGGCTGGGCATGGCGCGCTACAAGAACCGCGGCGGCTATGCGGCGGTGGTCGCCGAGGTCGAGGTCGACGAGGAAGTGCGGCTCGCAAAAATGTGGTGCGCGGCCGACGGCGGCCTGATCATCAATCCCGACGGCGCGGCGAACCAGATCGAGGGCGGGATGATCCAGGCCGCGAGCTGGACCCTGAAGGAAGCGGTGCGCTTTGCCGAGGGCCGCGTCGCCTCGACCAGCTGGGAGAGTTACCCGATCCTGAAATTCTCCGAAGTGCCCGAAATCGACATCCGGCTGATCGACGCGCGCGGCGAGCCGCCGGCGGGCTTGGGCGAGGTCGCCCAGGGCCCCACCGCCGCGGCAATCGGCAACGCGGTCGCCCGCGCGCTTAACGCCCGCATCCGCGATCTGCCGCTGACGCGGGAGCGGATCGCGGAGGTGCTGCTGGGGCCGTAGCCCGGATGAAGCGCCGAAGGCGCGCAATCCGGGGAACGTTCCCGGATTACGCGGCGCTGCGCGCCGCTCCATCCGGGCTACGGGACTCGCGCACTCAAATTCCCAACAACCGTTTCGCGTTGCCGCCCGCGATGGCGGCGCGGGTTCTTTCGTCGAAGGCCTCGACCGAGGCGACGTGGCCGATCGGATCGTATTCGCCCATGTCGAAGGGATAATCGGTGCCCATCAGCACGTGGTCGGCGCCGAACACCTCGACCAGATGTTTCAGCTGGTGCGGCGTGAACACCACGCTGTCGACGTAGACCTTCTTCAGATACGTGGTCGGCGGCTCGGGCAGGTCCGCGCGGCAATCGGGGCGCGCGCCCCAGGCGTGGTCGATCCGCCCCGAATAGCCGCCGAGGTAGCCGGCGCCGTGCACCGCGAGGATCTTGAGGTTCGGGTGGCGCGCGAGCACACCGTCGAAGATCAGATGATGCAACGCGAGCGTGGTCTCGAGCGGATTGCCGACGAGGTTGTTGAAATAGAATCGCGTCAGCCGCCTGGCTTCGGTAAAGCCGTTGGGGTGGATCACGACGAGCGCGCCGAGCGCCTCGGCCTTCTGCCAGAACGGAGCGAACGCCGGATCGGACAGCTCGCGGCCGCCGACGTTGGTCAGAATTTCCGCGCCCTTGAAGCCGAGCTTCGTCATGCAGCGCTCGAGCTCGTTCGCCGCTTCCTTGCCGTCCTGCAGCGGCACGCCGCCGAGCGCCACGAAGCGATCGGGCGTGCGCGCGAGAAATTCGGCGATGCCGTCGTTGAGGATCTGCATGGCTTTCACCGCGATCTCCACCGGCACGGTGAAATACAGCTGCGGGGGAGGGGGCATCACGAGCTGGAGATCGATGCCCATCT
>WNGD01005512.1_pt1 | contig 12268 bp, 8 predicted proteins | sample 5400671 | NCBI WGS metagenome assembly WNGD01 (sample SAMN13153369, study PRJNA577476) | soil metagenome | isolation source: 40 cm soil or saprolite under grassland replicate 2 | place: USA:California | collected 2016-06-15
GAGGTCATCGCTCCCGGCTTTGCAACGGAGGAGCTCGCCTCGCTCGAAGAGATCGTGGTCGGGACGGCGTGGATCGAAGAGGCCGACCCACTGGTCTCCCAGCGCGTGGGCGAGACGGTCGCGCAGTTCCCCCGCAGCCGTTCGCTTGCACCTCCGAGACCTGAGGTCGGCGTTGCGTTCATGCACGAAGTCGCGGATGTTCATCGCGAGCTGTATGCGGAGAACGGCGAGCTCTACGGCGAGGAGGTCGCCGTCAAGATCGAACGGTGCCTCGCAGTGTCGGATGCCGAAGCGAACCGGGCCGGGCAAGCGCGAGCGGAGTACCGCGAACGCTGCCTGGAGCTGTTCGATGGACTCGACCTGCTGCTCACGCCGACCTTGCAGTGCGTCGCGCCTCCGACCGGCATCGGCGACCTCGTCCTGCGTGAGCGGCTGATCGCCAACACCCTCCCGTTCAACGCACTCGGCTGGCCCGCGCTCGCCCTGCCGTGCGGACAAGCAGAGGACGGCCTCCCGGCATCGGTGCAGCTGGTGGGACGACCCGGCGCTGACGCGCGTGTTCTGGCGGCCGGCGCCCGCCTGGCATCCCTCATTCGAGGGACAGCCGGACGGGGGAGCCTGCCGACAACCACATAGGAACGATGCTGCGTGCTCCTCTCCTTGCCGCCGTTTGTCTCGGCCTGCTCTTGCTCGCGCCTGCGGCCGAGGCGGCGAAGCCCGTCCGAGGCGCCGCCCCGGCAAATCTGCACGGCTTCCTGCTGCGCGTCGACGAGCCGGTCGACAACTCTTTCCCGCGCACACCATCGTTTGCGTGGAATCCGGTCCCCGGCGCGATCCGCTACCAGTTCCAGCTCGCGACGAGCTCGAGTTTCCGGGAAAGCGGGCTCGTCTACTCGACGAGTGGACTGACCACTCCGGTCGCTGCGCCCACGGTGATGCTGCCGTGGATCACGGGCAACCCGCATGCGCTGTTCGCCCGGGTGCGCGGGATCACCGCGTCGGCGACGACCGCGTGGAGCAAGCCCTTCGGCTTCGACATGGAGCCAGGTTTGGCGCCGAAACCGTTGTCGAGCGAGCCCGGACTGCTCCGCTGGACGCCGACCGAGGGCGCCGACGGCTACCAGGTCTGGTTCATCGACATCAACAACCCGACGCCGAAGATGGAAACCGTCTTCACCAATGTTCTGGACGAGCGCGAGTTCTACACGTTTCACCGCACTCCGAGCTGGACGAGCACGGTTCGGTGGCGAATCCGCGCACTACGCACCGACCGCACGGACGACAACAAGCAGAGCCGTCAGAACGGCCTGCCTGCAGTCGGCTACGGGCCGTGGAGCCCGGTCTACAGCTCCACAAATCCCGCGTATGTGGGCGGGACGATCAAGCTCGGGCCCACGGTGTCCGACGTCGTCGCGAACGGCGATCCGTCCTCCCCTTCGCACCGGCTCATGCCGGCATTCACCTTCAGCGGCGACCAGGCGATCGACGGCACAACCGCGGAGCTCTTCCGCGTCTACGTCTTCACCGACCGCCAATGTCTCAACCGCGTGTTCACGAGTGCCGTCATCGGCGGCCCGGCCTACGCCCCGCGCCCGTTCGGGCCGCTGGCGCTGCCGGCCATCCCCACAGCGCTTCCCGTGGCACGCAGCTCGTACCTCAGTGACGGCTCCGAGCCCGCCGGCTACAGCTTCGACGGCCTGAAGGTGCAGTCGACCGAGCTCGCCGCGGCTGCAACGCCCACGACCGCGGTCCCAGCTGACTCCGACTCGAATCCCGGCTCGAGCACGCCGCCCGCGGCAGGCCCGACGCAGATTACGGTCGGGAACGGAATCGTCGGCGCTCCGACCGATCTATGGGACACGGACTGGCCGAGCAGCGGCTACTACTGGACGGTCATTCCCGTCGCAGCGGTCTCGCCCGGCGCAATCAGCACCAGCACGTCCTCCGCCGCGGCCATTGGCGGCTCGAGTGTGAGCGTCGTAAGCGCCGTCGGTTTCTCGAGTGGCGACACCGTCCTGCTCGGAGGCAAGGCGAACCAGGAGACGGTCACGGTCGTCACCGTCAGCGGGACGACTCTTTCCCTTGCAGGGACACTGAAGTTCGCACACGGCATCGGCGAGCCGATCGTCCGCACCGGAGGCAACCTCCAGTACCAGGATCTCGAGCTGCCGCAGGACGTCTGCGCTCCTCCGTACAACCGCGTCGCCCGGTTCGGCAAGAACAGCGAGCCTTCACTCACCGCCGCCGGGGAGCTGTTCGCCTCGGGTCTGTCGACGAATGGGAAGCTGACCGCCGGTCGCTCGAACCAGGCGTTCTACGGCGCCCCGCTCGTCGCCTGGACGCCCGCGCTCGGCGCGTCCGTCTACGAGGTGCAGTGGAGCAAGAAGCGGTATCCGTTCAAGCCCGAGCCGAACCCGCAGAACCAGAACGCGCTCGGCACGCTCACGCTCGGAACCTCGACCGTCCTCCCGCTCAAGCCAGGCACGTGGTACTACCGCGTGCGCGGCTTCAACTACGCCCTGCCGACGGGAGCCCAGCAGATGTCCTGGTCGGATCCCGCCAAGATCGTCGTCGCAAAGCCCCGCTTCCGCGTCATCGGCCCGGGCAAGTAGCCCTCCGCGCGAAAGCTTCGCTTTCGCTTGGGTTTAGATACGGCGCTTCGCGCTAAACGCGCGCGGGCAAAGCCCGCGCACTCCTGCCGCGTCTGCGGTTCGCGAATGTCCTCAACCGTGCGGGCACGGGCGCTCGCGCGGCCGCGCTCGCATCAGTGCGCCTGCGGGTAAGCCCGGCTCCGCTGGTCTTACGCTCCGGCCTTTGTGTTGCGCTCGGCGAATGGCTACTGAATGACCTTGAGAATCTTGCGGCCGAGGCGCTCGACGGCCTTCGGCAAGAGCTTTCGCTGCTGCTTGATCGCCGACGAGCCGAACCAGAACGCGGTCTTGACGCCGAGGACGTAGCGGTTGCGGGCGCGGTCCGCGAGCGAGTTGTGCACTACCTTGCGCGCGACGGTCGTCGACCCGACGACGAACCTGGCGTCCTTGAACCGATTCGACCGGTAGATCGCCTGTCCCACGACCTTGCGTGGGCCGGACGTCCAGGTCGTATCGTGAAAGGCAACCCAGCCTGCGTCGACGACCTTCGGGACCCACTTCTCGAAGTCCTCGAGCACGAGGTCGTACTCGTGCGACCCGTCGACGAAGAGCAGCTCGATCGGTTCGTGGAAATCCTTCGCAGCCGGTTGCGAGAGTGACGCAATCGGCCTGACGAGATCCGTGATCCCCGCGCGGTCGAGGTTCGCCTTGAAGTCGCCGAAGCGATAGTCGGCGTGAGGGTCGATCGCGTAGATGGGGACGGATGCGCCGGCAAGCGAACCACGGCCGAGGCAGATCGTCGACTTCCCTTTCCACGACCCGATCTCGACGATCACTCCCCTTCCGGTACACGCGCGCGCGAGCTCGTAGAGGGCCTCGCCTTCCTCGTCCGTCAGCCAGCCGGGAACCTCCGCGATGAGCGGCTTGACGTGCACGGTGAAGTCGTTCATTTCGTCGCGGAGCGTACGGCTTCTTCGTAGACGAGGTCGCGCTCGAACCGGTCGAGCTCCTCGGAAAGCAGGTCGGAAGGCGGCGGCGGATCTCCGGGAGGAAACGGCGCCGGTTTCCCGTCGATTTCCACAGCCTCGAGGTGGTCGGCTGGCTCGTGTTCGAGCTGGACCGGGCGGGCCAAGCGTGAACGCAACCAGCCGGCCAGCAGCTCAGCCTGAGCGGCGGTACCGGTCACGCGAATCTGGTTCACGTTCCCGATCTCAGGCCAGAGCGTCGCGAGCTGCGTGCGCCAGCGGCTCGTCCGCGCCCAGGCGATATCCGACACGGCGACACGATCGAAGACACCGGCGAGCTGGGCGTAGGCCGACGGAAGGTCGTCCCACTCGGTGCTGTCGATGATGAGGCGATCGACGACGCGCACGAGGCTCTCGAACGAATCGCCGCCGAACGACGGCACGCCGCGCCAGCGTAAGAAGGCGGGCAGATCCGGCAAGAAGAGCGGCTGAACAACGCTGGCGGGCGCAGACGCGCGCCTGCCTTTGAGATGGATCCGGATCGTCTCGGCCCAGATCTGGCGGCCCTCGCCCGAGGGGAAGACATCGACTTCGACGTTCGCCTCGAGCCCGTCCTCCTGCTCGGGCTCGGGCACCAGGACGATGGTCCGGGAGGGATGGCGCTCTGCCAGACCCGTGAGGACGTCCTCCGCGGCTTCGACCCACTCAGGCGGGACCCAGGCCGTGTGCGTCATCACGCTCGTTCGGAGGTAGGGCACGTCCGAGCCCGGGGCGATGCGCAACGCGGCGACCTCCCGTTCGATCTCCCGTATCGACGTCAGCGCATTCGCCATGCCCGCCCATCGCGTTCCATCAGTTCGTCCGCCGCCGTCGGTCCCCAGGTTCCGGCCGAGTAGTTCGGGAAAGCCGGGCGATCGCGTGCCCAGGCCGCCACGATCGCGTCGACGAGCGCCCACTGCTCTTCGACTTCGTCGATCCGTGTGAACAGCGTCGCGTCACCGAGCATCGCGTCGAGGATGAGGCGCTCGTATGCCTCCGGCAAGCCCGTCCGGAAGGCGCCGCCGTAGAGGAAGTCCATGTGCACGGTGCGGATCGTCATGCCCTGCCCGGGAACCTTGACGCCGATGGCTAGCGACACGCCTTCGTCGGGCTGGACGTGCACGATGAGGACGTTCGGCTTCAGCCGCTCGGCGGAGAGGTCCTCGAACGGCGGGTGCGGGGCACGCTTGAACTGGATCGCGATCGTCGTCTCGCGACGTGCCAGCCGCTTGCCGGTCCGGAGGTAGAACGGGGTGTCGGCCCAGCGCCAGTTGTCGACGTAGAGCTTCGCAGCAACGTAGGTCTCTGTCATCGAGCTCGGGTCGACTTCCTCCTCTTCGCGATACGCCGGAACGTCTTGGCCCTCGATGTAGCCGCGCCCGTATTGCCCTCGCACCACCGACTTCGGCCCGGGCGTGTGCATCGCGCGCAGCACCTTCACCTTCTCGTTGCGCACCGAGTCCGCGGTGAAGTCGATCGGCGGCTCCATCGCGGTGATCGCGACGAGCTGCAGCATGTGGTTCTGGAAGATGTCGCGAATCGCGCCCGCCTGCTCGTAGTAAGCGGCGCGGCTCTCGATTCCCAGCGTCTCGGCGACGGTGATCTGAATGTGGTCGACGAACTGCCTGTTCCAAATCGGCTCGAAGATCCCGTTCGCAAAGCGGAAGGCGAGCATGTTCTGCACGGTCTCCTTCCCGAGGTAGTGGTCGATACGGAAGACCTCTCGCTCCTCGAAGAACTCTTCGATCGTCTTCTGCAGCATGCGTGCGGACGCGAGATCGTGGCCAAACGGCTTCTCGATGATGAGCCGCACCCACCCCCGCGCCGACCGCCGTTTGCCGACGGCTCTGACAACCGTCTCGAAGGCGGCCGGCGGCGTCGCGAGGTAGAAGACGCGGTTGCCCTGCGTCCCGCGCTCTTCGTCGAGCTGGGCCAGCGTCTTGGCGAGCATGTCCTCGCGCTCCTCGTCGGCAAAGTCCATCGGGACGTAGCGCATGCCACTTGCCAGCAGCTCCCAGACGTCGTCGCGGAATTCGTCGCGTGAATGCGCCTGCACGGCCTCCTTCATCCGCTCGCGAAACTCGTCGTCGGTCTCCTCGGTGCGCGAGATCCCGACGACCGCAAAATGCTCGGGCAGCAGGCGGCGGTACGCGAGCGAGTAGAGCGCCGGAAAGAGCTTGCGCATCGTCAAATCGCCGGATGCGCCGAAGATGACGAGGATGCAGTCGTCCGGTGCTCGCCGGAGCTCGAGCCCTTCGAGCAGCGGATTATCTTGCGCGATCGCCACGGTTACCGCGGGTCTGGGCTTGGCTTCGATCGCTCGGCGGCCTTGACGGCGTGGCCGCCGAATTCGTTCCGGAGAGCGGCGGCGACCCTGGCCGAGAAGTTGATGTCGTCACGCGACGCGAAACGGGCGAAGAGCGACGCCGCTATCACCGGCGCCGGCACGCTCTCGTTGATCGCCTCGTTGACAGTCCAGCGGCCCTCACCCGAGTCCTCGACGTAGGGCGCAATGTCCTCGAGCTTCGAACCGTGCGTCTCGAGCGCCGAGTGCAGTAACTCGAGCAGCCACGAGCGGACGACCGAGCCGTTGCGCCAGATACCCGAGATCTGGTGCGCGTCGAGGTCGTACTCGGAGTGCTCCATGATCTCGAAGCCCTCGGCGTACGCCTGGATCAAGCCGTACTCGATCCCGTTGTGAACCATCTTCACGAAGTGTCCCGCGCCGGACGGGCCGACGTGCGCGTATCCCTCCTCCGGGGCGAGCGCCTCGAAGATCGGCTCGAGACGCTTCACCGGCTCGTCGTCGCCGCCGACCATGAGACAGAACCCGACCTCGAGGCCCCAGACGCCACCGGATACGCCGGCGTCGACGAAATGGATCCCGCGGTGCTTCGCCTCGACGTAACGCCGCTTCGAGTCTCGGAAGTTCGAGTTTCCGCCGTCGACGATCGTGTCGCCCTCGTCCGCGATCTCGAGCAACTCGTGAAAGGTCTGCTCCGTGATCTCGCCGGCAGGGATCATCATCCAGAAGGCGCGCGGGGCCTCCAGCTGTTCTTTGAGCTCGCCGAGTGAGATCGCCGTGCGCGTCTCGACATTGGGGTCGTAGGTGTGGAGATCGTGGCCGTGCTCACGCAGGCGTTCGGTCATTCCCGAACCCATGCGCCCGAGCCCGATCATCGCGAGCTGCATTAGAGATCCTCCAGTCTGACCCGCACGATCGGTCGGCCGCGTTCCCGCAGCGAACGGTAGTCGCCCTCGGCTTGGGCCCGGATCAAACGCCCGAAGCCGAAATCCTGGCCCGGGATCGGGATCTCTTCGCCGGTGTCGTCGACGACCTGGACGAAGAGCCCCGTCGGCGGACCGCCCTTGTGGAGCTGTCCCGTCGAGTGCAGATAGCGCGGCCCGAGCCCGTGCGTGACGACACAGCCGGTCTCGTGTCCTTGGTCGATCAGCGGCTGCAGATCGCCCTCGCGCATCGGATCGATAAACGCCTGAATCGCGATGTAGTTCGGCGGCTCGGCAGGCGCCAGGAGCTCGTCGAGCGAGCCTGCGGGCTCGAGTCGTGGGTCCTCGCCCGAGGCGAGCACCTCTTTCGTCTTGTCCTTCGCCGCCTGGACGTCGGGCTGATCGAACGGATTGATCTGCAGAATGGAGCCGGCGACTGCAACGGCGAACTCCCAGCGGAAGAACTCCGCGCCGATCTCGTCCGGATCGGTCAGTTGCACGCCGGCCGCCTGGCGGTCGGGGCCGTCCGGCCTCTCCCCAGGCGCGGGCACGAGCCCCTTCCCCTGCTTGCCGGTGGACTCGGCGATCAGCTGCTCGGCCCACAGCCCGAAATTGCCGTCCGTGTCCTCGATGCAGACCTTGTCGCGCCCTTCGCGCCAGCGCTCGCCGAGCTGGAGGCCCAGCTGGAGGCCGGGGTTGGCCTCGCTGCGGCAAGCCTCCGCCATGCGCTCGCCGCTCGCGAGCACGCGCTCGATGTCGATCCCGGTCAGCGCGGCCGGCACGACTCCGAACGGAGACAGCGCCGAATAGCGGCCGCCGATTGTCGGCTCACCTGCGAACACGTTCATGCCGCGCTCATTCGCCAGCTGCTCGAGGGCCGAGCCTGGATCGGTCACAGCGACGAATTGCTCGCCGCTCTTACCTGCCTTTTCCCAGAAGTACTCGAAGTGCGACAGCGTCTCGAGTGTGCCGCCTGACTTGGAAGAGACGATGAACATCGTCTTGCTCATGTCGAGCGACCTCTCCGTGTGTCGGATCATCGCGGGGTGCGTCGTATCGAGGACATGCAGCTGCTTCGCTCCGAACGTCCGCTTCAACACCTCGGGCGCGAGCGAGGAGCCGCCCATGCCGAGCAGCACGAACGTCTCGAACTTCGTGCGCGCGTCCGCCGCGAACTGGGCAATCTCGCCGGCGCGCTCCTGCATCCGGATCGGCTCGTCGAGCCAGCCGAGCCACTTGTCCTCGTCCGCGCCGGTCCAGACGGTTGGATCGCGCGCCCAGATCCGCTCGACGAGCTTCTGCTGCGTCGCGACTGTCACGCGCGCACAAGCTCGCCGCGCTTGGCGCTGATTCCTTCCAGCAGCGCCCGGAAGGAGTCCGTGAACTTCTGCACGCCCTCACGTTCGAGCGTGTCGGAGACGTCGTCATAGTCGATACCGACCGCCGCGAGGTCGGCGAAGAGCCTGCGCGCGGCATCGACGTCCTTCGTCAACGTCAGCTCGACCTTGCCGTGATCCTGGAACGCGCGGATCGTCTCCTCGGGCATCGTGTTGACTGTCTCCGGACCGATCAACTCCTCGACGTACATGACGTCGCGATAGTCGGGATTCTTCGTCGACGTCGACGCCCACAGGCAGCGCTGTTTCGCGGCGCGTTTCGCCTCGAGAGCCTCCCAACGTGGGCCGGCGAACGCCTCGAGGTAGTTCTGGTACGCGAGCTTCGCGTTGGCGATCGCGAGCTTGCCCTTCAGCTTCGTCGCGTCGCCACCGATCTCGTCGAGCCGCCTGTCGGTCTCCGTGTCCACGCGGGAGACGAAGAAGCTCGCGACCGAGTGCACCTGGCTCGGGTCACCGCCACTCTCGACAAGGCGCTCGAGACCGCGGATGTACGCCTCCATGACCTCCTTGTGGCGCTCGAGCGAGAAGATCAGCGTGACGTTGATGTTCTTCCCCGAAGCGATCATCTCCTCGATCGCGCCGAGACCGGGCTCGGTCGCAGGGATCTTCACGTAGAGGTTCGACTTGTCGATCCACTCGTGCAGCCGGCGCGCTTCCGCAATGGTGCCGTCGCGGTCGTAGGCAAGCGTCGGATCGACCTCCCAGGAGACGTAGCCGTCGAGCCCTCCGCTCCCGTCCCAGACGTTGCGCAGGAGATCGCAGGCATCTGAGATGTCGTGCGACGTGAGCTGGAGGAAGATCTCCTTTGGATCCACTTCGCCCGACTCGAGGATCTCCCTCAGCTGCTCGTCGTAGGCATCCCCTTCGGCAATCGCCTTCTGGAAGATCGTCGGATTCGACGTCACCCCGACGACGGCATCCTCCTCCATCATCTTCGCGAGCTTGCCGCCCTGCAGCATCTGCCTCGAGAGGAAGTCGATCCAGACGCTCTGGCCGAGGGTGGACAGCTTGTGCAAGTTGGATTCAGGCATGAGAAGCATTCCTTTCAATGTCTTCGATTTGCTTCAGTCGTTTCGCATAACGCTCGCCACCGTTGAAACGTGCCCCAAGAAACGTGGTCACCAGGTCCCGGGTGAGGCACGGTCCGACGACCTCGGAGCCTAGGCAGAGGATGTTCATGTCGTCGTGCTCGACGCCCTGGTGGGCCGAGTAGACGTCGTGGCAGATTGCGGCGCGAATGCCTGGAAGCTTGGAGGCGGCGACCGAGGCGCCCACACCGGAGCCGCAGACGAAGACCCCACGCTCGGCGTCCCCTCTGAGAATGGCCTCGCCGATCTCGCGAGCCTTGACCGGATAGTCGATCCGCACTGCGTCCGTGTCCGTTCCCAGGTCCACCACAGAGTGCCCGGCGAGCGCGTCGAGTACCGTGTCACGCAGGTGGACACCGCGGTGGTCGAATGCGATCGCCACCTTCACGACTGGAACGTACCCCACCGGCAGAGGCTGACGCCTGACTCTTAGAATGGGAGTCGTGGACCCGAACCAACTCCGAGAGCTCGGACAACAGTTCCGGGTCGATTCGATTCGCCCGGCAGCCGTCGCGAAGTCGGGCCATCCCACCTCCGGGATGTCCGCCGCCGACCTGATGGCCGTCCTCGTGGCGAACCACCTGCGCTACGACTACGACAACCCGAAGAGCCCGGCAAACGACCGGCTGATCTTCTCCAAGGGGCACGCCTCGACGCTCTACTACGCGATCCTGCGCGCCGTCGGAGCGATCACGGACGAGGAGCTGCTCACCTACCGCAAGTTCGGGAGCATCCTCGAGGGACACCCGACTCCCCTGATCCCCTGGGTGGACGTGGCGACGGGCTCGCTGGGACAGGGCTTGCCGATCGGCGTCGGCATGGGGCTCGCCGCCAAGTACCTCGATCGCCTGCCTACCCGTGTCTGGGTCCTGTGCGGCGACAGCGAAATGTCAGAGGGCTCGATGTGGGAGGCCTTCGAGCACGCATCGCACTACGAGCTCGACCACCTGACCGCCATCATCGACGTCAACCGGCTGGGGCAGCGTGGCGAGACGATGATCGGCTGGAACACCGGCGTCTATGTCGAGCGCGCGCGCGCCTTCGGTTGGAACGCGATCGAGGTCGACGGACATGACGTCGAGGAGATCGACCGCGCGTACAAGGAAGCGGAAGAGACGACCGGCCGCCCGACGGTCATCGTGGCGCGCACGCTCAAGGGCAAGGGCGTCAAGGCTGTCGAGGACAAGGACGGCTGGCACGGAAAGCCGCTCGACGATCCCGACGCGGCGATCGAGGAGCTCGGAGGCCTTCGCAACATCCACGTCGACGTCGCGAAGCCCGAACCTGCCGAGCCGCACCGGTTCCCGGACGGGCCGCTCGAGCTGCCGCGCTACGAGCTCGGCCAGCAGGTGGCCACGCGCAAGGCATACGGCGAGGCTCTGGCGGCGCTCGGCTCGGCCCGTGGCGACGTGGTCGCACTCGACGGCGAGGTCAGCAACTCGACGTTCGCCGAGATCTTCAAACAGGCGCACCCCGACCGCTTCTTCGAGATGTACATCGCGGAGCAGCAGCTCATCGCCGCCACAGTCGGCCTGCACGCACGCGGCTGGAACGCGTTTGGCTCGACCTTCGCAGCATTCTTCTCACGCGCCTACGACTTCATCCGCATGGCGGCCATCAGCCGCGTCGACCTGCGTCTGGCGGGCTCGCACGCAGGCGTCTCGATCGGGGAGGACGGCCCTTCCCAGATGGCGCTCGAGGACATCGCCTCGCTGCGGGCGATTCACTCCAGCGTGGTGCTGCATCCCTGCGACGCGAATCAGACCGCGAAGCTCGTGGAGGCGATGGCGGACACGAAGGGCATCGTCTTCCTGCGTACCCTCCGTCCGAATACGCCCGTGATCTACGGGCCCGACGAGGAGTTCGAGGTCGGCGGCAGCCGTGTCCTCCGCTCTTCGGACGACGACGACATCACGATCGTCGGTACCGGCATCACGGTGCACGAGGCCCTGGAGGCGGCCGACGCATTGGCGGACGACGGCATCAGCGCGCGCGTGATCGACGCCTATTCGATCAAGCCGATCGACAGCGACGCGCTTCAGGCAGCCGCCGAGGCGACGGGCAAGATCGTGACCGTCGAGGACCATTTCGCCGAAGGGGGCCTCGGGGACGCCGTCTTGGCCGCGCTCGCCGAGAAGGACGAGCACCCGCGCGTGCTGAAGCTGGCGGTGCGGGAGATGCCGCGTTCCGGCAAGCCCGAAGAGCTCCTGAACGCGTACGGCATCGATGCGGAGCACATCGCAGCCGCCGCGCGTCAGCTCGTCGGCTCGGAAGTCACCACCTCGTAGAGCCGCCGCTGCCGCTCGCGAGCGGCGCGGAACACTTCGACCTTGTCGGGGCGGGGCTCGACCACCGGACCGAGCGGCGCAGGCGCCGGCGTCCGGCCGAGTCGCTCGAGCACGACCACGGCTGCGCCGCGCAAAGACGCTTCCTTGACACGGGACGTCGTGACCGGACGCCCGAGCGCGTCGGCGATGATCTGCACCCAGCCGGGATCCTTCAGCAGGGCGCCGCCCGTGACCACGATCTTCTCGAGCTCGGGCATCAGCTCCGCAACCTCCGCGAAGCGGAAGGCGACACCCTCGAGGCCGGCCTGACGCAGGTCGAGCGGGGTTGTATCGAATGTCAGGCCGTGGACTGCACCTTTGGCGTGCTGGTGCCAGCCCGGACTTCGCTCGCCCCCGAGCAGGGACAGGAACGTCAGTCCGTGCGAATCGGGGTCACGGTCCGTAAGAGAACCCGCAGTGTCTTTCAATGTCTCGTCCAGCCAGGCGTGGAGATTCCCGCCATCGGACAGCGAACCGCCTTCGACCACCCGAGCCTCGTCGACCCAGTGCAAGAAGAGCCCAGGGCGAGGCTGCGGGCGCTCCGTTTCGTAGACGACACGAATCGCACCCGACGTTCCGACCATCAGCACCGCGCGCTTCCGGGTCAAGCAGCCCGCGCCGAAGTTCGAGCAC
>WNGD01005514.1_pt1 | contig 12266 bp, 13 predicted proteins | sample 5400671 | NCBI WGS metagenome assembly WNGD01 (sample SAMN13153369, study PRJNA577476) | soil metagenome | isolation source: 40 cm soil or saprolite under grassland replicate 2 | place: USA:California | collected 2016-06-15
CTTCAGATAGGCGGCCCATTCCTCGGGCGCGGTGGCGAGTGGCGCCATTCCCTGCGAATCGAGCTGTGCCACGACGTCCGGCGCCGCGACCGCCTTCGCCACCTCCTCCCGCAAGCGCTTGGCAATCGGCGCCGGCGTAGTATTGCTCGGCGCGAGAATGCCGAACCAGCCGGAAATCTCGTAATCGCGCACTCCGGCTTCCATCATGGTGGGCACCTCGGGCAGCGCGGGCGAACGCCTGGTGCTGGTGACGGCGAGTGGGGTCACCTTGCCGGTCTTGGCCTGCGTGACCATGACCGGCATGGCGTCGAACATACCGTCGATGTGCCCGCCGAGGAGATCGTTGAGCGCCGGCCCCGCGCCTTTGTAGGGCACGATGGTGAGCTTGATGCCGGTCTTGGCCTTGAGCAACTCGGTTGCCAACCCTCTAGTTTATCCGAAAACAACCGGGGTCTGTCGAGAGCGCTATGAATATCGTGGCTCATGCCGTGGGGCAAACGTCAGGCCCGGCAACAGGGATAATTTATTCGATCACCTCGACGGCGCTACGCTGACGCTCCGTCTGCTGACGCTTTGCCTCGGGACACCCCTCCGGCGTGCGAAACACCATGGTCGGCAGCGGCGCGTTCCGATTTTCCGCTCTTCGACGCTGATATTGCAGCTCCTGCCGATCTGCCTCATAACATTCCGAGAGCTTGCTGTGTTCCAGATCCTGAAACCCAGCCGCTTCCGGAGAAGGGATGTCATTGAACCGAATCGACGCCACAAGGCGGAACGATGAATCGGGAAGCTTGAAATTATCCGGCGCTGGAAACGGCTGCGACTGCTGAAGCAGCAAGAGCGCTACCCTGCCGAGGTCGGGGTCAACGGTTACGATCCGAGTTCCCGGAAGCACCCAGCCGGAGCGATTTATATTCAATTCGAACTTCACGACGCCAATCTTGCCGCGGGTCCTAATCGCGGGAAGATAACGTTTGTTGTGCTCGAGCTCCGCGGCGATCTGGTTCCTCCACTCCAGGAGTGCAGAAAAATCAGACCCAGGTCCATCTCGAGCGACCGCGATCTCGCCACCGGCTGATATCAAAGCCGCTAGGACAAGGAGGCGGAGCAGTCGCGAGGTCAGCATCTCCAACCAGGGGCGAATGGAAGCAATGTTTGGAGTGATCCTTTCACGACAATATGTCGGAAATGGTTGCTGATCTAGGTCAAGATGAGGAACTTGGTCTTTCCACGAACGAAAAGCGGTAGAAGCTCCCGCATACCTGACCTGCGGTCCTGCGCCCGTGGGTGCCGAATTGCGCCAAAATGTGATGGCCATCACATCCCGCCAGCGCGGGATGTGAAATGGTCCTGATCAAGGCGAGCTGGACGCCCCCACGACTCCCCCGTCCCCCAGGGTGATCCGAATACGCCGAGAGGGTCAATCTAGCCCCGCTTCGGCGGGGCTTTTTGCTTTCTCGGCGGCGAACCAGAGTTGGCCGGGCGGCCAGCTATTTGCCCTGGGGAATTGGCGGCTCGACTCGGTGCTTGGGCTGAGACTAGGGCTATTGCGCCCTAATCAATCACCGACGCCGAGCCACGCGAATTCTCTCTCTTTCGAAGAAGGCGCGCGAGTCGTTTTGGCCAAAGCCGTAAACAGCAGGTTAATCCCTCAAAACGGATTCCGTGATTGGGGGGGCGGGTTGCGGCTAAACCTGCGAGCTGAATTATTGCTGCTTGGCGGAACGTTGCGGTGAAGAGACAAAAGAGCGTGACTCATTCCGGTTTGATTCCGTGCGCATCGATGAATTTGGCCCAGTTTGCGATCTCGTTTTCGAGCTTCGTCTTTAGGACCTTGCCCGGCGCATAGGCCGGTTCGATATCGAGATTGGCCAGCCGTTCGCGCACATGCCGATGCGAGAGCGTTGCCGACACCGCCTTGTCCAACTTGGCCTTGACCACATCCGGAAGGCCGATGGGAGCGAAGATTCCGAACCAGAAGCGCAAATCCACGTCCGCGGTCTTGACGCCGGCTTCTTTCAGGGTCGGAACGTTCGGCAGCACCGGTGAACGCTCCGAGCTCGTGACCGCGAGTCCCTTGATCTTGCCCGTTTCGACCAGGCCTTTCGCGACCTGGATGGACGCCATGTTGATGGCCACGTGGCCCGCGATCACATCGTTCATCGCCGGCCCGCCGCCCTTGTAGGGAACGTGAACCGCCTCCATTCCGGTGGCCGCCTTTATCACTTCAAAGGTCAGATGCGAGACGCTGCCGATACCGGCGGAGGCGTAATTCATTTTCTGCGGCAACGTGCGCGAATAGGCGATGAGTTCTGCCACCGAGTTGGCTTTCACGTTGTTGGCGACTGCCAGAACCAGCGGCGAAGTGGCGACAGACGCGATTGCATCGTAGTGCTTGACCGGATCGAACGACGGCGTGGTCTTCTTGTAGAGGGCTTGGCTGATGCCGAGCGCGTTCTCGGCCATCAGCAGCGTGTAGCCGTCGGGGTCTGAACTGGCGACGTAGTTCCAAGCAATATAACCGCCGCCGCCCGGCTTGTTCTCGATGACAACGGATTGGCCCAGCGCCTCTCCCAGTTCTTGCGTGATTTGGCGCGCAAGGGTGTCCGTTGCCCCGCCAGGCGGAAATGCCACGACCAGCCGGATCGGTCGATCGGGATAGGACGACGGGCTCTGTGCATGTGCCGACATCGCGGCGCCCAGCACGGCGGCGACAACCAACCACCAGCGAAAGAGATTGCGCATGATCCGCCTCCCTGATTGCATCCGGCTCATTGCCCGTCGAATGCCATTGGATCACGTGCGAACCGCCCCGTCGACCGCGCCAGATGTCACAATGATATCGTCGTCGCAGGGCCCTACATGTTGGCGAGCAGCCAGTCGCCGATGTAATCGATGCCGAGCTGACGGTGATCGACCTGGCAGTGCTCGGCGCCGCCTTCCTCGGCGGTGAAAATCTTGATGTACTTGCGCTTCGAGCCAACCCGCTCGTAGAGCTTCTTGGCCTCCGCGAGCGGGACGATCCGATCATTTTCACCGTGCAACACGAGAAACGCGCATTCGACCCGCTGGGCGATACCCTCGAGCGTGAACTTCTTCGCCCATTCGAGCGCGGTCTCATTGTCCGCCGCGCCCACGACCCAGCGAAATTGGAAGATCGAGGTGGAGCTGGTGCGGGGGTCGGCTGCGAGCCTCGCCTTGTTACCGGCGACCCAGTCGTAAATGCTCCAATGCATGGCGCCAAACGCGACCGCGGCGGCGTAGCGCTTCTCGAAGGCGGCAATGCGCGGCGCCTGATAACCGCCGAAGCTGTAGCCCATGACCGCGACCCGGGTGGGATCGACCTGCGTGCGGGAGACGACGTAGTCGTAGGCTGCGGTGCCCGCCACCTCGTAGTCGTGCCGGCTATGGATCTTGCGAAGCCGTAGCGCTTCGGCTTGTCCGGGCCCGTCGATGGCGAGCGTGTTGATGCCGCGCTTGGCAAAGTCGAGGCCGGCGAAGATCACGCTCATTTCCTTGGCGTTGTCCATGCCGTCAAACAGCACGACTGTGGGGCGACGACCGCTGGCGGCGCCCGCCACGAAATACGCCGGCAGGCTCGTGCTCTCGTACGGCACCTCGACGCGCTCGATGTCGGGATGGAGGCGCTCCATCGCGCCCTGATAAGCGCGCAGCGCCTTTCGGTACATTGCCATCTTCTCGGCGCCGGGCGGGATGAAACGCTCCGCGCTGTAGTAGTAGTTGCCCGCACGCATGTAGTGGTGACCGGCGGTGATCTGGCGACCTTCTGCCGCGGCTTTGTCGGCGACGGCGGCGACGCGATCCGCCATCGCCGCCCATTCCTCGCGCCAAACCTGATCGAGATCGGCTTCCCCCGCGCGCCCCTCGAGCCGCCGCCCCACGCGGTCGACCTCGTCCATGGCGACGGCGGCGTAAGGTGCCATGCCCTTGACGATCTGCATGGCGTTGGTCCAGCGCAGGTTGTCGGGGAACTGCACCGCCCAGCTTCTTGGCTCGGCCGGCGTGCCGTGGGTCATTGCTTGCCCCCTGGAGCGCGGTCACCACTCAAAGCTGGTACTTGGGTCGCGGTGCCCACCTTGTGTGGCATCGATGGATGCGGAGATCGCCAAGAGTAACGCAGCCTGGGGCAATGGCAAAACACCCTGCGGCTTTTCCCCGCCTCGCATTGAGGTTATCCTGCGGTTTCGGGTCCTCCTGAGCGCGGGCGTAGTTCAGTGGTAGAACGACAGCTTCCCAAGCTGTATGTCGAGGGTTCGATTCCCTTCGCCCGCTCCAAGCTCGTTACTTCGATTTAGGTGGATCGCCGGACTGCTCAATCGGACTCCTGCCATCATACTTACGCGCGAGGCGCCGTATGATCGCGCCCAACCTCGGTTCGTCGACCTTTTCCGCCGCCTGCGAGGCAGAGAGCCACTTGATGATCCGCTCCTGTTTTTCGGGCCATTGTTTGCTTTGCCGCCTGACCTCCAGCAGAAACACGCGCACGTCACAGACGACGACTCCTCCATTCTTCAGGCGTTTTTTATAGGAGAACGAACCGACTGGGCGCTTGGCAACGGCGCCGAGAACGCCGGCCTCCTCGAAAGCTTCGCGCGCAGCGGAATACTGCGGCGACTTGCCCTTCTTCGGCCAGCCCTTCGGAATGACCCAGCGTTGGGTTTCGCGTGATGTGATGAGCATGAACTGCGGCCGCCGCGAGCCGGTGCGCAACCGGTATGGCAAGGCGCCGTACTGAACACGCTTTACGACGGCCGGTTTACTCGCATTAGTCATTGACGCCGCCGTGGACTGGCCGCCCACCGTCATCGCATAAAGCGACGCTGCGCGGCAAAGTTACTCCCGTGGGGCGCACTCGCAAAGAAGTTTGTAAATAGGGCGGTGGCGAGCAGCGCTGCTGCCGGCAGCGCCACGACCCAGGCCACGACGATGTCGGTGGCCACATTCCAACGCACGGCGCTATCTCGCGGCAGTAGCGAATCACATCCTCGCCTCCGCTCCGCATTTGCGCAGAGCGCTTGCGCGCCGGCAAGCGTGACCTGAGCATGCGTGTGAATAGGTCGAAGAAGTGCTCTTCTTTCGGCATCAAGGCCCGTAAACTAGCCTGGCATAAGCGCCTCGCTCGACCATTGGAGGAAGGAATTGGCCCGCAACGATATCGCGGTCGAGCAGTGCTGATCGAGGCCATGCGCGGATCATTCAAGCAGCAACGTTCAAGCCAAACCGCATCGGGTGCTATCACCGGGGTCCTGTGGACATCAAGCAGCAGAGCGCGCGGCTGACGGTGGAGCAAGCTCAATGTCTGACGACCTGCCGAAACGGAGTGGCGGGTGCTCTGGAACGATTTCGGGTGTCCGGGCACAAAGGCGGCGCCGATCTTGCCGTGGCAACGCATCACAGGCCGGTTGTGGACCTCCATCATGCGTACGGCATCTGATGTTTAAATTTTGGGAACTCTCCGCGATCAATTGTTGTGGAACTCACCTTTGTTCCCGGCAGCCACAGCTTCGGTTTAGGAGAATGCAACGCCAGAAGGCGAGAATACTTGGAACACCGATGGAACAGTCGCGGTCGCTGATTTTGGAATCGGCACTCGCGAAAACGGCGTGCGGCAATTATCACAATGCCGGAACCTGCAGCGGGAGAGTCCGTTATTACCACAGAGGTCGGTGCAGCGCGCATCGGCGTGCGCGCATCCAGGAACACGGCGCCGACCCTCGAAAATTCAACCGTAATCCGACTGTGATTCAAGGAGGCGGAGCTATGGCCAAACGTCCGACGGATTTCGCGCAGCAAAACACCGAACGAGCTTTCGAGGTGACAAGCTACAGTCTGAACTGGATGCGGGAGATGGCGGAGCGAAACCTCAATCAGAGCAAAGCCGCCCTCGAAGATCTACTCACAATAACTCGCAAGGCGGTCGATGATATGGACCATCAAGCGGCCGTTATTCGCGAGCACTCGATATCGGTTATGGAAGAAACCCTCTCGAACACCTTCGATTTTGCCCACAAGCTGGTTCACATGAAGGAACCGCAGGAACTGGCCCAGCTGCAGAGCGAATTCGTGAGCCGACAAGCTCAAGTGGTTGGAAATCAAACCAAGGAGCTCGGCCACAGCATCGCGCAGGGAGCGAGCGAGGTGGCAAAGACCGCGATGCGCGAGGCAGCGGAATCATCGCGAAGGCAATCCGCAGCCGCCTAAGGAGCGCCACGAGCAAGCGCGAGCCGACGCTAATTCGACGCCGTACCGCGTCCGGTCCAATGGGCGCGCGACGCTCGTCCGGCTCTGATCCGGACCGTTCGACCGAAAAGTGCCGTCATTAGCGAAAGTATCCTCAGCGTCGGCTGAACCATTTGCGGACCCGTTCCGCTGTATCAGAGACGTTGGCGGTAAAAGCGGGCAAGCGTCGCGAGTAAACATCGGACAGGCGCGGTGCGGTCGAGGGCGAGGGCGCCTCGGCCGCCGACTCTTTTTGCTCTTCCTCGATCAATAATTTCTGAAGTCGCCGGCGCTCGGCGTCATCTTTCGCTTCAAGCAACAGTTTCCTGAAACGCTTGATGTTTTCACGCCTGATGAAGCGTTCCATGGCCGTACTCTGGCCGATACGGCCCCCCGAGGGGCCCACATTGGGACGTTGGCACGCAGAGGCGCAGCCCGCCGTGACGGCCATCACAAAATGGCGGATTCCATTGCGGTCTCGCCGCCTTGGAGGCTGAGTGCTGCCGCTGCCTGGCCGCCGCTCCCAAAACTCGGCCAAACGGGACCTCCTGGGCTGTGCGGCTTGACGAGGGGGGCAAGCTCTCCGCGACCCGCTGGAAGCGGGCAGCCGCTGCTTCTCCCTATGGCCCGACCGAGCAGGGCAGTCGGTGACCGACCGCCGTCTCCTGCCCGCATCGAGACCGAAGTGGGCGGCAAACGTACCCGCCGCCGCAGGACCTGCGGGTGATGTGCTCCATCGCAGGTGGCTTGGGGCCGGCGGGGTCGATCTCCCTATCGCGCATTTGGGCAGCGTGTTGGGGGCCGCTTGGACCTATTGTCGGCCGCTGCAAGCAGCCCTATGTGGTAAGGTCCGACCGACTTGGCGATCGAACGCAGGCACATCGATGGCTGACACCGTCTCTGCAGCGACATCCCTTCTCTCGCGTCCGCTGGTACTGGTCGCCGCGCTCGCTGGGATCGTGCTTGCCGGGACGCTGGCGCTCTGGGCCCATTACGGCACGGCCGTCTTCTACGAGATGATCGTCGCCGGGATCGCCGCCTGCTTGTGAGCCTCGCCCGAGGCGGAGGCATTCCGAAATGACCGCGCGCAACAGCCGCATTCTTGTGATGGCCGCCGCGTTCGTCGCGGGCTTGGCGCTTTGCTTCGGCCTCGTGCTGATCGTGGCCGGGCGCCTGTCGGCGCCGGTTGCGCAACAAATCGCCGCCATCGGAGGACCTTTCAAGCTCATCGATCAGAATGGGCAAACCGTCACTGACCAGGATTTGAAGGGCCGCCCCTTCCTGGTGTTTTTCGGCTTTACCCACTGCCCCGACGTCTGCCCCACGACCCTGTTCGAGGTGTCGGAGATTTTGCGCTCGCTCGGGCCAGATGCGGATCGCGCACGCGCGCTCTTCATTACGGTCGATCCCGAGCGCGATACGCCCGCCGTGATGAAGGACTATCTGTCGAGCTTCGATCCGCATCTTTCCGGGCTGACCGGCAATCCTGCGGAAGTCGCGGCAGTGGCCAAGGCCTACCGCGTCTATTTCAAGAAAGTTCCCCTCGAGCAGGGTGGCTATACTATGGACCATACCGCCATCGTCTATCTGATGGATAAGGACGGCCGGTTCGTGTCGCCATTCAACCTCAAGCGTCCGATTGATGCCGCGGCCGCCGATCTGCGCCGGTATTTGTGATCCGAATGAAAGGGCGCCGCGGCGAGCATCGCGCTTTCACGCGACCCATTGCGGTGGGGGACACACCTAGATTGGACGTGATCGCCACTGATCCGCCCTACCGGCTCGTTTATTAACGGGGTCGGTCAAGTTCCTGGACCCAAGCAGTCACAGAGGTCACCGTGCCGGAATGCCCCTTGCGAAGCTGCATCGGACGGCTGGCTGTCTGTCTCTTGCTGATCACGCCGTTTCTGGGCGGGGGGCAGGCAGCGGCGGAACCGGCGGGCGCCGAGCCGGCCGTGCGTGTGCCCGGCTTTTGGGACCCGCGCCGTCGGCCGGAGAAACCCGATCTGTCGCGCATCAGCGTGATCCGGTTCCTCACTGAGACCGACTACCCGCCGTTCAATTATGCCGGGCCGGACGGCAATCCGCAGGGCTTCAACGTCGACCTGGCGCGCATGCTGTGCGAGGAGCTCAAGCTCGCCTGTACCATCCAGATGCGCCGCTTCGAGACGCTCATCCCCGCGCTCAACGGCAACCAGGGAGATGCCGCGATTGCGTCGATCGCGGCCACGGTGGACATGCGCACCAGGGTCGATTTCACCGATCCCTATTACCGCACGCCGGCGCGTTTCGCGGCGCGACGGGATTCAGCGGTGCAAGACCCGCTGCCCGAGCGGCTCGAGGGCAAGAAGGTCGCCGTGGTCGCCGGTACCGCGCACGAGGCGTATCTTAAGGCTCTGTTTACCGAGGCCGAGGTTCGCCCCTATCCGAACGCGGAGGCGGCGCGGCTCGCTTTGCGGCGCGGCGAAGTCGATCTCTTGTTCGGGGATTCGATCACACTTGCCTTCTGGCTCAATGGGACGGACTCCGAAAATTGCTGTGCTTTCCGCGGGGGTCCCTACATTGACAGCCGCTATTTCGGCGAAGGCGTCGGAATTGCGGTGAAAAAGGGCAATGACACGATGCGGCTGGCGCTCAATTGGGCGCTGTTCCGGGTTTGGGAGCAGGGCCGTTTCACCGATTTGTGGCTGCGCTATTTCCCCATCAGCCCGTTTTGAAACTTCGAGCGGTTGCGCTGGGGCGTCGAACTGGATGTCACGCGCCGCCCATGGAACCGAGACAGTTACTCTCAATTTTAGCAAACTGCGCAACGATATCGAAGCGCGCCGATGATTGACTTGTAGCCGTGCCCCAGTCGCCGGCGGAGTTGTTGATCATGAAAATCCTTCTTGCGCGTTTCGTGCGCGAGGAAAGCGGCGCGACGGGGATCGATTACGCGCTGGTCGCGGCCGGCATATCGGTCGCGATCATCACCGTGCTGTCGGGCCTCGGCTCGAGACTGAGCACGGCTTTCACGACGGTGCGAGCAGCGCTCGAATGAGCATGGGTCCTGGTCTGGACCGGGACCGCTTCGCCGCACGCGGAAGTCGGCACCGAATCTGTATCTGAATTGCGCAGGCGAGCGGTGCCGGCGTTTGGATTGACGCAGGGGGACGTGCTTTTTAGTGTCCGCGGCCGGAGAGCCATCGATGTCCACGCTCGAGGCGCAAGTTCCGGCGTTGCGCGAGATCGCCGAAAGCTCGAATGCCTGGCCGTTTCAGGAGGCACGCAAGGTCGTCGCGCGACTGAAGAGACATCCCAAGGACGAGGTGGTGTTCGAGACCGGCTATGGCCCTTCGGGCCTACCGCATATCGGCACCTTCGGCGAGGTCGCGCGCACCACTATGGTGCGACATGCCTTTCGCGTCCTCACCGAAGATAAGATCAAGACACGCCTCATCGCCTTCTCCGACGATATGGACGGGCTGCGCAAGGTGCCAGACAACGTCCCGAACCGGGAAATAATGGCGCGACATCTCGGCAAACCGCTCTCTCGCGTGCCCGACCCATTCTCGAGCGAATACCCCTCGTTCGGCGCTGCCAACAACGCGCGGTTGCGCGCCTTCCTCGATCAATTCGGCTTCGGATACGAGTTTCTCTCCTCCACCGACTGCTACACGTCGGGCCGTTTCGACGCCACGCTATTGAAGGTGCTCGAACGTTTCGACACGGTCATGGAGATCATGCTGCCGTCGCTGCGTGAAGAGCGCGCGCAAACCTATTCCCCGTTCCTGCCGATCTCACCGCGCACAGGCATCGTGCTGCAGGTGCCGATCGTGGCGCATGATGCCAAGGCGGGCACGATTACCTATGAGGATCCGGATACCAAGGAGCACGTGACGACCCTGGTCACGGGAGGCCGTACGAAGCTGCAGTGGAAGCCGGACTGGGCGATGCGTTGGGTTGCGCTCGGCGTCGATTACGAGATGGCGGGTAAGGACCTGATCGACTCGGTTCGCCTTTCCGGCGAGGTGTGCCGCGCGCTCGGAGGTATGCCTCCGGAGGGGTTCAATTACGAGCTTTTCCTCGACGAGAAGGGGCAGAAGATTTCGAAGTCTAAGGGCAATGGGCTAACCATCGATGAATGGCTGCGCTACGCGTCGCCAGAATCGCTCTCGCTGTTAATGTATCGCGAGCCGAAGGCGGCGAAGCGGCTCTACTTCGATGTCATTCCCCGCCATGTCGACGAGTACCAGCAGTTCCTGGAGGCCTACGAGCGGCAGGATCTCAGGCAGCGCCTGTCCAATCCAGTCTGGCAAATCCATTCGGGCAACCCGCCCAAAGCGGATATTCCGATCTCGTTCTCGATGTTGCTCACGCTGGTCGCTTCCTCGAACGCGGAGAACGCCGAGACGTTGTGGGGCTTCATCGGCCGCTATCGCCCCGGCGTGACGTCGCAGACGCATCCGAAGCTCGATGCGCTCGTGCGCTACGCGATCCACTATTTCCGCGACTTCGTGCTGCCGCAGAAGCGATTCCGCGAGCCGAGCGAGAACGAACGCGCGGCACTCCTCGACCTGCGCGACGCGCTGGCGCAGCTTCCGGCCGACGCCAGTGCCGAAGAGATTCAGCAGGTGGTCTACGAGGTCGGCCGACGCGAGCCGTTCCTCGACAAGACAGGAAAGATCAAGACCAAGGACGGCAAACCGGGCGTCGCGCTCGATTGGTTCAATATGCTCTACCAGGTGCTGCTCGGCCAGGAAAAAGGCCCGCGCTTCGGCTCGTTTGTGGCGCTCTATGGGCTCAAGAACACGATCGACATGATCGACGGCGCGCTCGCGAGATCGGCATAGTCATCCTGCAATGGCTTCCTCCGTCTTGGCTCTCATCGGAGCCACTATCGTTTTTACTTCATTTCTCTCCGGGGTCTTCGGTATGGCCGGGGGCATGATCCTGCTCGGCGTTCTGCTCAACTATTTCGACGTCGCCACAGCGATGATTCTGTTCTCAATCATTCAGCTGTTCGCCAACGGTTGGCGCGTCGTGCAATGGCGCAGCTACGTCCTGTGGCCCATTTTTGGCTGGTATCTGGCCGGTGCCGCTATCTCGTTCGCCGGCATGTGGATGATTGCTTTCGTTCCGGACAAAGCGATGGTCTACCTTGCGCTCGGGTTGATGCCGTTCGCGGTGGAAGCTTTGCCCACCGCCATGCGCCCGAACATCGAGTGGCGCGGCGTGCCGTTCGTTACCGGCGTGGCGACGACGATCATCCAGATCCTGGCCGGCGTCGGGGGACTCTTTCTCGATATCTTCTTCCAGAAGAGCGCGCTCGATCGCAAGACGACCAACGCCACCAAAGCCGTCGCGCAATCGTTCAGCCACATCGTGCGGGCGTTCTATTTCGGATCGCTATCGGGTGTCGGAGACCTGCCGCTGTGGGCCACCGGTCCGGCGATCCTGTTGGCGATCGCAGGCACTTCCCTTGCGCCCTTCGTCCTCGAGCGAATGACGGATCACGGATTTCGACAGTGGACGCGCGCGATCATCTTCGCCATCAGCGCTGTTTATCTTGTCCGCGCCGGGTGGTTGTTCTTTAATCGCTGAGGCGGCCGGTATCCGCGCCTGTTAACCGGCGGGAAGACGCGGTTGCTTCGCAACAATCGCATCCTTCCGCGGTCCGCCGCCCCTGTCTGTCGCGACCAGCCGGAGCGGCCGCCTGGCTTAGCTGAACATCTCCATCGTGCCGTCCAGCGCCATCAGGCCCGTTTCCACGCCAAGCTGCGGGTGCCGCTCTCCGACTTGCTTGCGGAATTGCGCGAGCGCCGCCCTGTGTGTTTCGGTTTCCACTTGCCAGTTTGCGACTTTGGCCTCGCCATAGGCGATCTTGGCAGCGCCGCAGTCCCGATGATCGATCGCGATTACCTTCTTGATGTGGTGCAACTCGATCGATGTGGCAAGATTGTCCCAAAATGCCTTGTGCCAATCCTTGAACGCAGGCGCGACGACGCCGATTGCGGCCCCTGCGATGACGAACTGGCTGAACTTGC
>WNGD01006619.1_pt1 | contig 12259 bp, 9 predicted proteins | sample 5400671 | NCBI WGS metagenome assembly WNGD01 (sample SAMN13153369, study PRJNA577476) | soil metagenome | isolation source: 40 cm soil or saprolite under grassland replicate 2 | place: USA:California | collected 2016-06-15
GCTGCCCGTTCGTCTCGCTCACAGCAGGGAAGAGGGCCGCGCTCCCATCCCCGTCGGGTGACCATGAAGGTCACCCCTACGGATCATCGGGCCTCCTGCCTCTCTTCATGGCTTCGGTTGATGCCTATTACCGCCGATTTATCGGCCCTTCGGTGCATGTTCTGATGACCGCATTTAATAGTCAATGTGCATTATCGGCCTCAGTGGGTGTTCCAATATCCTGATGAAAAAGTTAATCTGCATAAACTATCACCCACCCGTATACCCCAACACATCAGTTCCGCCAGGATCCCCCTCAAAATTGAAGTACAGTGGACGTTCAGCTACAACCGTAGCAGGAGCGCCTCCACCTGTGAATGCCTGGATATCCATTGACACCTCGTATGCTTTATATATTGGCGTGGTGGGATAAGCTAATGCCATTGGCACGATCAAGCCGTTAACGCTCACCGTTGAGCGACTATGCGGCTGTAATTGCAGCATCTCCTGTACAATCGTGTTGTTCGCGAATAACGTAATCGCCACCGATTCTGCTGTGTTATTCGGATTTTGTAGTGTCAGGAACTCGCTAAAACTAGCGTACGTATATCCCTCGGCGAACATGTATACTGAATGGCTTGATGGCCCGGCTTCGCCAACTACGTCTGTTCCTCCTGAAATGAGCGACGCCCCGTAGTGGAAGTACATTAGCCGCTCTGCTACAATCGAGGGTGTGATCGAATACACTTCTGCTGAGACCGAGCCTGTTGGTGTGCAACCGCATCCACTCACAGGATGGTTGTAGGCATAGTTCACATCGAAGTAATACTGGCTTTGTCTTGCTACTGTCACGGGCACTGTTTGTACTGTCCCATTGGTGTATTCCAACTTCACATTCACCATTGCATTCGTCGTTGTAAAGTTTGCCAGCACTAGATACTCCTGGAAGTTATGCCCATTTCCCGTATAGCCCTCCGCGAACAACCAGTCACTTCCGCTATTGGAGCCGAGCAATGTAGCTCCTACGGCTGAGGCTGCGCCGCTTGTCCAGCCGCCAGCCGTAGCGACGTTATCGTTGAAGTACATTGGCCGCTCAACCACGATGCCGGTATCAGAAGTCACCTTAATCGCAAACTGCTGGTGTACTCTGGAGATGCCAGTGCCACGTTGTAATGGTCCGACGACAACGGTCCCTGTATCTACTACACTCCCGTGACTGTAGTAACTGATCTGCACGTGTGCCGTATTTGTAGGACTGGGATTGAGGATACTAATAAAGGTGCTATACATTACTGATCCCGCCAGGCGCGTATCACCTTCAGCAAAGTAGAATGATGTGTTATTCGCATTGGTCGCGCCCATTACATCGGTACCGCTCTTGATCCCATGAAAATTGAAGTACATCGGACGCTCGGCTACTACAGGAACTTGCGTCGAGTGCACAATCGCTGAAATCGCCTGCTGCGGCGCAGTGGTGGATACACCCAGGTCCGAATTCACGCTGACGGTGAAACGTGCGCTCGGATTCACGAGATGTTGCACCGTCACCGCTGGCTTATTTTGGAAAAGATACGTAATGTTTACTGTTGCTGTCTGCGTTGAATCGGGATTCAGGAGTGTAATGAACTCACTAAAGCTGCCCCCGACACTTCCCTCTGCGAAGTACCAGGTGTTGCTTGCAGGAGAGATACGCCCACTTGTCTGGTTTTTCGCCAGTAATTCCAGGTCTGTCGCCAGCGGCAATCCATTGTAACTCCCCAACCCTGTCACCATATCATAGTTTGGCGTTGCCTGGTATTCATTGTTACCATCTGCTGTCGTGTAGTTATTGCCGACCATCACGTCGTTAAAATCGCTGCTGTACGATGTCCCGGCGTTATTTTGCCCAATCTGGTAAAGCAGTGGGTTGAGGAAACCCAGGTTGAAATTCCCATCGTGTAGCGACTTTTCATTGGCCAGCGCGATCATCCCCGCCCACATTGGGGCACCAGCCGAAGTCCCCCCAATACTAATCCAGGCTATGTTAGGGTTACATGGTCCGCTTCCACCTGGAACAACTGCTGTGCAGAATATTTCGTAACCAGTAGAAGGATCAGCGTTGAGTGCAACATCTGGTACCTCGCGGCAATAGCTGCCTGCAATTACTCCACATGGGTTTCCAGAAGAGGTTGCGTTAATCACTCCTGGACTGACCTGCCAGCCGGGCATGCTCCAAAGACTGCTGATACCTCCGCCGCTTGCATTCCCATTCCCATTATTCCATGCCGTCTCAGAGCCATACTTGTTGTTGGCGACCGTCAGGCTCGTTCCTCCCACACCCGTTACATAGGGTTGGGATGCCGGGTCGTCAACGCTCGGGGTAGTGGGCGTTGTATTGCCGCAGTCATTGCTTCCAAGATCCCCTGATGCCGCGAAAATGCTCTGCCCTTGTGCCGCAGCTACCATGAACAGTGTATTTTCCTGCGTATAGAGTGCCTGCGCAAAACTATTTGATTCGCAGCTTCCCCAACTCGTACTCACAATTGGCACGGCATCGCTGACGATCCTGCTCCATTCTGCTAACGCATCGACAGTATTGTTTGCTGCCTCGTAGACTCGCAGCGCTGCCAGGTCTGGAGCAGCACTCAGTACCAACTCCATGTCCAGCTCTACCTCGATGGCTCCCTGTCCTGGCGTAGTGGGTGCCCCACCATTCACCGCTATGCGACTAATTGGCACGGACGAACCGCCATAGCATTTAGTATAAGTGCTAATGTCGGATGGTACATAGTTGTCTAGCTCGTAGAGTGCTACTGTCTGTCCTTCCCCCCGGAAACCCGCATTGTACAGACCTGTCAGATTGTATGCCGTCGCAATCTGATTGGGGAGGTAGTAACTGTATGATGGGCCGGGCTGTGCAGCCATACAGCCGCTGCTATTTGATGTAGCAATGTTTGCGCTGGCATGCTTTCGCGATACAATCGGAGGATGCGTGTAGACGCGTGCACTATCTAGCCCTATAACACTCTGGATTACTCTAGAGAGCGCGGTCGGCACGCTGGGATCACTCGCTGGTGCATAGAATTCGCGACCATTTGGAGTGCGATAGTTGTCAATCTGTACATGAAAAGCGCTCTCCGCTTCTCCAATCGTTCCGGTGAAACCGATCAGCAGGTGATGCCGGTAAGTCTGGCTCTCGCTGAATCCAGCCTGCTGCATATAATCGATGACCGCTGATTGGCTGCCAGGGAGTGGAGCGAAGGCCGTTGTCACCTGTGCAGGGGTCAGATAGCGGTGCTCAGTCGTAGAATGCGGGCGCGAGAGCGCATCGACATAATCCTTCAGATTGGCCTCATTCCTCGGATGCAGACCTATGAGCAATCTTACTGCTGTACCTGGATCGGTTGGACCAAGTAGCGTGCTTTTCTTTATCAAGCCTGGCACATGACCACCTAATTTCGACAGGCCACGAGCCTGTACGTTTGTGAGGTGTGCAAACGGTGAGATATGTAATGTGAATAACGTTCCCCATACAAACAAAAATAACAGTGGAATGAGTGCTAAAGAACGCCTCCCCCACAAAACGTGGGGCTTCTTCCTCCCCACATAAAATCGCCCGGTCGACATACGTTTGTGCTCCCTACAACATACATTAAAATGAATTTATTCTCTTCGCAGCATCTAAATTAAACGGTTGTGGTTTGAATTGTTGCACTTTTTTCAAATTTATGAGCTTGTCGAATGAAGCAAACACCCAGATAATATCGTATGCACATAGAAAGGTAGGACTTTCGTCCTGTAAAAGCCTGAACTTCTCATCGTGATAGGTTATGGAGACCATGACAAAGGCGGCAAAGAAGGCTTAATAAATCACACTGTTTATGGAGACTGGCATGTTTGATTCAATCGCCATTCCTGGTATACTACTAACATGGCCTGTTGCGGGCACAAATAACGAGATTCCGTTACGTTCAGCAAACACCAACGGAACTTTTGCTGTCGTCTCAACAAGAGAACGAGCGCCTCAAAGCCAGGAAAGAGCGCATGTCAGCATGACAACGAACAAATCGACAGGTTCTTCGGAAATAGATACCATACAGCATCCCAGTGATGTTCATATCCTGGACTTTGGTATGCTCTATGAGAAATTCAGGCGACCCATTCACTCCTATGTTTATCGACTGCTTGGCAGTCAGGATGATGCAGATGATCTGACACAGGAAGTATTTATGCGTGCCTATGTCGCCTGGAATGACTTGTATGACCGTGACAACCTTTCTCCCTGGCTTTACCGTATCGCCACAAATTTGTGCGTTGATCAACTCCGCAGGCGCAATCGTATCTCCTGGTGGCCACTCATGCGCCGTAACCATGCAGGCGAGCATCTCGATGGAGCAGGAGAAGAAGACCTTTCGTATCTGCCCTCTGATAATGGAGGCATTCCGGAGATAGCCGAGCGGGAGCATATTCGGCTTGCCCTTGCAAATATGCCTCCAGATTATGCTATTGTGCTTGTATTGAGTGCGGCCCAGGGTATGCCTTACCAGGAAATAGGAACCATCGTAGGCATCTCACCCAATGCAGCAGCAACGCGTATTTCACGTGCCAAACGTATGTTTGCGGAACAATATCAGCGTCTCAGTGTAAGTGGTGCTGCAAAGAGGAGCCTTAACGATGAATAGGACTGATTTGCCACCAATACCAGGGGCAGGAGAATATGGACCCCAGGTTTGTAATACTGTGAGTCTATACCTGGCTGTTCTGGATGATCTTTCACCTGAACAGGTAAACTTGCTGTTCAAACATGTCTCCATCTGCTCTGCATGTGCCGCTGAATTTCAACTTTTAAACAATGCAACACACCTGGTTGCAGGGCTTGCAGCAACAAAGCCATCTCCCCGTGTTGATGCCGCCATCAGTCAATACTGTCACCCTGAGCCCATTCGTTCCACTCAGGGTAAACTCCGCGAAGGGTCTCCCCGATTGTCCTTCATAGCTATGCAATCTACCCAGAACCGAAAGCGACTGCGCAAACCGGCGCATATTACTGCTCTCCGCAGTCGTTCTGCCTGGCTTATCGGCCAGATAGCAGTTGCGGCGGTTCTCCTGTTTGGAATCTTGACTGCTACGCACTTCATTAGTCTTGCTCCCAACGGGTCACAGGCCTTTGCATTGCCCGCTAATCTTAGCTGGAGTAACTACGTCCTCTACCATAGCGAAACCAGAATCAGCACGAACGGCATGCATTACCGCATCGATAGCTATCATGACCTTGGCTCTAACAACATGCATATAGAGATAACAGCCAGCAGGCAACTGGATGTCGTTGTAGTTGGTGACGAACATGCTATGCTCGGCAAAGACATGCTTCATCACATCGCCCAATGGGGAGCGGATGCATGGGCTGTTGACGATTCCATGTTCGACCTCACAGAACTACGTCACGATTTGCAAACAAAATCCGCCGTCTATCTCGATAAGGAAAACTTTCAAGGCCAGGAAGTTTACCGAATCCATTGTAAAAATGGTCTCGTGATGTTACTAGATATGGACTATATGCCAGTCAATCTGCTGCAAGGCGCTACTGGTTCTAGTACTGGCGAACCAATGTATGACACCCTAAAGCTAATGCCCGCCTCAGAGATGCCCGACTCAATGTGGGATATGAACATACCTGCTGGGTTCCAGATGGGCACGCTTCCTGCGAAACCCTAATTGACCCCTCTCCTCTGTGCGAGATACAATGAAAAAGACACATTTTGTCGCTCGCACACATCTATAATGATGTAAATTAACAGAGGGAGCGGGAAGTCCCACCCCGTTCCAGGGGGTGGGATGAAAGCGACCCGCTTATCGCGCTACTTGCCTTGATTTTCGAGGATGTACCGTTGGATGGTCTCCGCACAAACCGCGCCTGCGGTACCAACATAATAACTTTGTGTCCAGAGGTGCTCCTTTCCACACACTTTTTTGAGACGAGGGAATTTCTCCCGTAAAAACCGAGAGGTATAGCCCTTGAGCAAATTGGCAATCATGGCAGGACTAAAGCGCGGCGGCGCACTCACGAAGACATGGATGTGATCTTCATCCGTTTCAACTGCGAGCAACGTCAAGCCCTGCCGTTGACAACATTCAGCAATCAACCGTTTGGTTTCTGCCTGGACTTCCCCAACCAGCACCCGACGCCGGTACTTGGGAATCCATACGAGGTGATAGGCTATTGAGTAGTGGGTATACCTCGTTTTACCCACTTGCAAACTACCTTCCATAATGGTAGACTCTACCACATGAACACCGTCAAAATCTACCAACTGAATCACCTTTCAAGGACACAGTTTCAACGCCTGCGAGCGGCGCAAATGGAAGCGGCGCGGGTCTGGAATGCGTGTGTTGAGATGCATCTAGCGGCGCGACGTGACCATACCCCTTGGCCGGGACGCAGTGAACTGCAAAAAGCCACGAAAGGTCGTTATGCGCTCCATAGTCAATCGGTTCAGATGGTGGTTCATGCCTTTCTTGCCAACATCGACACCACAAAGCAACTACGGCAACGCCACCCGGACATGCAGATGAAATACCCCTACAAGGAAAAGCGCTTCTATCCGGTTCATTGGCCCAAACAAGCGGTGTGTCGAGAGGAGAAGCGCGTTGTCCTCCCTATGGGGCGCGGGCGTCCTTCGCTCGTTTTGCCTTTGGAGTTACCAGCCACAAGCGGGGCTTGCACCTTAGTCTGGAATAACGGTTTTGAACTCCATGTTGGTGTTGAGGTTCCACAAGTTGAAGAGACACCCGGCGATGTTCAGGCAACGGTAGACCTGGGAGAAATCCATCTCGCAGCGGTAACAACCAACACGGGAAAAGCCTTGATTGTCACCGGGCGCGGTATTCGTTCTTTGAAGAGGCAACGAAACCGACATCTTGGTCAGATTGCCAAAAAGCAGAGTCGATGCAAAAAGTATTCCAGGCGCTGGAAAAAGCTCCAGCACGCAAAAAACAAGCAGTGTCGCCGCGCTGAACGGCGTATTCGTGATCTGCGTCATAAAGCCACGCGAGAAGTGATTGACTTTTGCATCAAAGAACAGGTGGGCACACTCTTTGTTGGCAATCCCCATGGAGTCCGTAATCACCACAACGGGCGATACCATAACCAGCGTATGGCGTTGTGGGAATATGGCAAAGACATGGACTATCTCACCCACAAAAGCAAACAAGCCCATATGTCGAGCTTCACCGGCTCCGAACGAGGAACGAGCAGCCGGTGTCCTTCCTGTGGGCATACACACAAGCCGCGCAATCGGCAATGGACCTGTAAACACTGCGGTTTTCAGGGACATCGGGATCTGGTTGGGTCCGTCAACATGCATAGACTCGCCTTTGGCGAGCAAGTGGAGTTTCCTCGTTCCTTCACGTATCTCCGTCCTGGACTCATCAGGAAAAGGAGTAGTCGGGCAGACACGCCCCTCTGTTGTCTGAGTGAATCATCGGTTCAACCACGTATCGCGGATACGGCCTCTTCGGAGGCAGGCCTCCCCGATGCTGCTGCTCAGAAGCCCGTCAGCCTTTAGGCGACGGGAGTGTCACCAACATAATCCTTGCATCCGTAATGCTTTGTCACGCTTCATTTGACAGCGAGAAATGTAGTGGCGCCCGCAAGGGCATTGATTCCAACTAATTGGGAAAGGGAGAACAAGAAGAGAAGGGGTTGCCAAATCAGCATCCAGAGAGGATACTACGTATTGGGAAATGACCCAATCTAGAACCAGAAAGGAACCCTCTCAGATGTATGCTACCATAGTCTCGCCAGCAATGGCAACGTCTGCGTTTGTCGACCAGTTCCAAGGGTATGTCGAGCGCTGGATGAGGAGGCAGCAGAGCCAGGCAGCAAGTGCGCCAGGAGACCCCAAAGGGCCAGGTCGGCCCTGCGAATTACCCGCCGCGGTCTTGTGGAGCGGGTTGTTGTTGTGTGTGTTACATCGCGCGCGTGGGGTGCGCGACGTGTGGCGTGCGTTGGTGTGCCAGGGCTACGACATTTGCGATCAGGCGGTGTATGGGCGGTTGGACAGAGGCGGGACAGAGCCGTTGCAAGCGTTGTTTGAGCAACTCAGCCGCATGCTAGCAGCTTGGGTCCAGCCGTTACTGGACGCACAGTCGTGGGAACCCCTGGCCCCGTTTGCCCGAGCGGTGCTGGCGCTGGATGAAACGACATTAGACCCATTGGCGCGCAAGTTGCCCAGTCTGCGTCACTTCAAGAAAGGGGCCGTGGAGTTGTGGCCAGGCAAACTGGCCACGCTGTTTGATGTGCGCCTGCAGTTATGGCGACGCATTGACTATCTGGCAGACGCGCAGCAGAACTGCAAAGTGCATGCGCGTGCTATGCTAAAGGGACTGTGCAAAGGCACCTTGTTGCTCTTCGATCTGGGCTTCTTTGGCTTCGAGTGGCTTGACGAGTTGACGGCACGCAGCCTGTGGTATGTGTGTCGACTGCGTGAGAAGACGAGTTACACGGTGGTGCATACGCTCTACGCAAGCGATGAGGTCTTCGATGGCCTGGTGTGGCTGGGCAACCATCAAGCGAAGGCACGCTATGTAGCGCGACTGGTGCGGGTGCGGGTGGGCTGCTGCACGCACGAGTATCTGACCAATGTCCTTGATCCGAGCGTGCTGTCGATGGGCGATCTGGTGCGCTTGTATGCGCGGCGTTGGGATATCGAACTGGCGTTTTTGCTGCTCAAGGAGTATCTGCAGTTACATCTGTGGTGGCAGAGCAAGGTGACGGGTATCCTGCAACAGATCTGGGCCTGTCTGATCATTGCCCAACTGGTGCAAGCGATGCGCATGGAGATCGCCTGCCAGGCCCACGTCGACCCGTTTGAGGTCTCCATGCCCTTAGTCGTGCGCTCGATGCCCACTCTGGTGGCCAGCGGGCAGGATCCCATCGCGGTGTGTGTGCAGCGGGGCAGACAACTGGGCTTCATTCGCCCTTCCAGCCGCCTGCAGCTTCAGGTGCCAGTCATCGTGGCAGCTGATATTGTGCCCCGGCCTGCGGACTTGGTGCTGGAACGCACCCCGTGCTATCCTGCCAGTCCAGGTATGCCTGGTCGCAAGAGTTCCAAGAAACGACAGAAGCCGAAAACTGGCCCACCCAACTGGTTGGGACCAGACATGTATGAGTTTATGGCTCAATAACAGCACGCGAAAGGAGGTCTCTGCCGCCTTAGGTGATCCCGGTCAAGTCGCTGCTGACTGCTCTGTACGCCTCAGCGTACGGCGGGCATGGGAAGCTGCGCTTCGTCACCATATCTAGGCACACGATTGGCCTGGTCGTCCAGATTTCTTCGAGGGAGTCTGTTCAGTTTGCCGCTGCACGCAGCAATTAGTTGGAATCAATGGGGCAAGCCTCGCCCGGTAGCCTCGGGTCCGGATAATTCATAAAACCTGGATGTCCTGCTCTACTTCTTGCAGCCCAACAACCCCTCCTGTATAATGACAACACCAAAGAAGCAATCCATACAACCATGGTAGAAAAGCCCGAACAATCAACGATGAAGCATAATCGAGCATAGAATGACTATTCACAACAACATCCGAACATCTGTAGGGGCCGATTTATCGCGCCCACCGCCGATTTATCGGCCTTGTGGATTATATCCAACATCCCGATCAATTACTTAAACTTATTATCGGCCCTCGGTGGATGTTTCGCTATCCAGATGAAAAAGTGAAATAGCATAAAATGCCTCATCAAAATATACAGGAGGATGTCATGGCATACGAAGTCTTCATCTCCTACTCACACCAGGATCAAGCCCTACGGCAGAAACTGGACAATCACCTCAGTAACCTCAAACGACAGAAAAACATCACCTCCTGGTATGACGGCGAAATTACAGCCGGGACAAATTGGCGATCGCAGATCATGCAGCATCTCAACAGCGCACAAATCATCCTCCTGCTTATTAGCGATGACTTCATGGCCTCTGATTTCTGCTACAGTATCGAAATGAACAGGGCTATTGCCAGGCACGATGCCAATCAAGCGCGAGTCATTCCCATTATTCTCCGTCCTGTTGACTGGACTGGTGCGCCATTCGAGAAAATCCAGGCTCTGCCTACTAGAGGCAAGCCTGTGACCACTTGGCCTGACCGGGATCAAGCATTTTTTGATGTTGTGAAGGGTATACGCAGGGCCATCGATGATCTGACCATCAAGAGCAACATTACAAAACAGGAGTCTCCCTGGAATATCCCATATGAACGCAATCTCCTATTCACGGGTCGGAAAGATGTACTCGAACAGCTCTATGAGGCGCTTAAAGAAGGCAAGAAGGCCGCACTCGTGGGTTTAGGTGGAATTGGCAAGACACAAACCGCCGTCGAATTTTCCTATCGCTACCGGCATGACTACAACGCTGTTTTGTGGGTCAAAGCAGAATCGCGAGAGTCACTCCTTTCTGACTTCGTGACTATTGCTCAGTTGCTAGATCTCTCTGAGAAACAGGAAAAAGAGCAACGCCTTATCTTTGAGGCGGCCAAACGCTGGTTCAAGGATCATTCTGGGTGGCTTCTCATTTTCGATAATGCCGATGATCTCGAGATGGTACGTGACTTCCTGCCATCAGGAGGCAAGGGACATATCCTCCTGACCACGCGTGCCCATGCAACAGGACGCATTGCCCGGCGCATTGAAGTAGAAAAGATGGAACCAGACGAAGGCGCACTCTTCCTGCTGCATCGTGCCAAGCTGCTTAATTTCCACGCTCTACTCGAGGCTGCTCCAAAAACCAATCAAGACACTGCCAAGGAGATAGTGCAAGCCATGGACGGCTTGCCCCTTGCACTGGATCAGGCTGGTGCCTACATCGAAGAAACAGGCTGAGGGTTGCAGGAATACCTGACGCTCTATCGAGCCCAAGGAGCACAACTACTAAAAGATCGTGGTGGTCTAGTCACTGATCATCCTGAACCTGTGGCTACCACCTGGTTGCTCTCTTTTCAGAAGGTGGAAAAAGCCAACAAAGCCGCAGCCGAACTGTTAAGCTTCTGTGCTTTTCTCGCTCCTGACGCCATCCCAGAAGAACTGTTTGGGGAAATGTTGTAAAATGAAAGACCAAAAATTCTTGAGAGTGAGCGAACAAGATGATGCAAATCCCGCAGGAGAAGGATGTTGTTGACAAGCTGGTGGCGTGGGGGACGGCCCATCCGTTGATCCGCGCTATGATCCTGACCAGCTCGCGTACCAGGCCGGATGGGCCAGTAGATCCGCTCTCCGATTATGATCTTATTCTGGCTGTGAGCAATGTGGGGCCGTTCGCCTTTGATGATGCCTGGATCTCCGATTATGGCGGGCCCATGGTGCGTTGGGGCGATCAGGGCGTGCTACACGGTCTGGCCACGTATTTTCGGGGCGTGGTCTATCAGAATTATGTCAAGATCGATTACAGCATATGGCCTATGGAACTGCTGGAGCGCATCGCCGCCGATGTCGCACTGCCGGACCAACTGGACGTGGGCTACCGGGTGCTGCTCGACAAGGATCAACGAACGGCTGGTTGGAAGCAGCCAACCTATCAGGCGCATATCCCCGCCAGACCGACGGATGTGGAGTACCAGGCGCTCGTCGAGGAGTTCTGGTGGGGCACGACCTACGTCGCCAAGAGTCTCTGGCGTGATGATCTGGTCTTTGCCAAATGGGTCCTGGACCAGGATCTCAAGCTCGAAACGATGCGGCGCATGCTCGAATGGCGCATCGAGATCGATCATCACTGGTCTGTGAAGCCGGGGATTTATGGGCGCGGCCTCAAGCAACTACTGCCACCAAACATCTGGTCAGAGTTTGCCAGTACGTACGTCTCGCTGGATGTCGAGGAGACCTGGGAGGCGCTCGATCGTGTGATAGCGCTCTTCCGCCAGGTCGCGCCGGATGTGGGCAATACGCTCGGCTATACCTATTCGCAACAGGTGGACGATCAGGTGAGCGCCTATTTAGAGGCGATTCGCGAGATGCCGTCGTTTCAATGTCGCGGCGACGGCATCTGAATCACCTGAGAGGAGAGAAATCCATGAAAGTACTGATTGCGGGTGCCACTGGCGCTCTGGGGATGCCACTGGTGCGCGCCCTCAAAGCGTCCGGGTACGAGGTGATCGGCATCACACGAACGCCTGGGAAATCCAGTAGGCTGGAGGCCCTGGGTGCACAGCCCATCGTCGCGGATGTGATGGATCGCGAGGGTCTGCTCAGAGCTGTCAATGGACGACAAGCTGATGCGGTCGTGCATGTGCTCACGGCTCTACCTAAGAATGG
>WNGD01005520.1_pt1 | contig 12257 bp, 16 predicted proteins | sample 5400671 | NCBI WGS metagenome assembly WNGD01 (sample SAMN13153369, study PRJNA577476) | soil metagenome | isolation source: 40 cm soil or saprolite under grassland replicate 2 | place: USA:California | collected 2016-06-15
CTGCGTAAACTGGACGTGCAGCAACTTTGTCTCTCCCAGCACTCTCTCTGTCGACTCGAACGGAACCGCTGAAATACGCCAGAGCAATCCGAGTGTCTGTGACTGGGCCAACAGCTACTACGACAGTCTAATCAGAGGCACTCCTCCACCAATGCAAGGTTCGTCTCAGGGAACTCCTCTCCCTTCGGGCATAGCATCAGTCACCGCCTCGGTCGACCTTCTGAGCAGAAACCTCGGCCCGTCGTGCAGTGGACCGTCCGGTCAGGGCCCTAGGTACAACCTCTTCATCGCATTATACTTCCAGCTATCGACGACCGTTTCAGCATGCGGAGTCACCAACGGAGTCAGTTATCTTGACACACAGATCAGAGTTGAAGACGTCGGCGGAGTTGACGATCCGATCGGTACGACAACCACCTACGGCGGAACCAACGATCCAGGCGTAGGCGCCTGTGGCTACAGCCTTGTCGTAGCACAGGTTGGTGTCGGTAGCACAGGCACTTTGATTGCGAACGCTCAAGCCCAGTGCCTCCAAGACGAGATAAGCTGGGGCATCTCCCCAGCGGGCTCGACGAGCCCGAGCATAGGCTGTACGCTAACAGGAGTAGAGATTGGCACAGAGGGTTTCGATATCAATTCCCTCAACACAAACTGGTACAACATTGTTCTAGCGACTGGAACCCCCGCCCTCTCCTCCAGCTTCACTTTCACTCCCACCTCGCCAGCGTCCGGACAGAGCGTCAGTTTCTCAGCAGTCCCGGTGGGGGGAGTTTCACCCTACTCATATTCCTGGACGTTCGGCGATGGAGCAACCGGAACGGGCCAGAGCTTGAGTCACACTTACGCGTCGGCCGGAACATACACGGTGACGTTGAGCGTGAAGGACTCTGCAAGTCCCCAACAGACCGCAACCAGTTCCCAGCCTGTAATGGTTGTCACAGCATCTTCTCCAGACTTCGCCATTGCAGCCTCGTCTCCTCCAGTCACAAGCGTAGGCGGCTCCTCAACCTCTACAGTCACTCTGAGTGCGTCGAACGGATTCTCAGGAACCATTAGCCTCTCTGACACTGTTCCAAGCGGACTTGTCTGCGGAACAATCTCGCCTAGCAGCCTGACAGGATCCGGAACAGCCACTCTATCCTGCAGCTCGTCTTCGGCCAAGGTATACAGCGTAACTGTCAAGGGCACGAGCGGTTCGCTTTCCCATTCGGTGACGGTCTCCTTTACCTTCACCATTCCCCCTGACTTCATCATAACGGCGACCTCGCCGTCACCTGTGAACGTCGGTTCATCCGCGAAATCGACGATCACGGTTACCCTGCTACATGGACTAGTGGGTCCGGTAGCGCTGACAGAAAGTGTGCCGTCCGGACTGAACTGCGCCTCTATCTCATCGACAAGCTTCACTGCAAACGGCACAGCAACAGTCTCATGCTCATCTTCGTCAGCCGCAACCTACTCGTTGACAGTAACCGGGACAAGTGGAAGTTTGACTCATACAACCACAGCCGCTTTCACATTCCGCGACTTCACCCTCACAGCCAACCCAACCGGCGTCTCAATCAACACTGGATCCCATGGAACCTCCACCATCAGTCTCAACCTTCTAAACGGATTCGGATCCACAGTGGCATTGACCGTGTCCAGCCCGACAGGAGTAACGGCAATGCTGAGCACATCGAGCATAACAGGGTCGGGAACCTCGACGCTCACAATCAGCCCCACAGTCATTGGATCCTACAGCATAGTCGTAACTGGAACAAGCGGATCATTGACCCGAACAGTGATAGTGACGGTACAGGTGGGAACCCAGGTCTCCCCAGTCTTGACCGCTCCGTCCACGGAAACCGTGGGTCAGACATCGACTCTCGCCTTCACAGTAACTGCCACCGAGTCTACCATACCCACCCCTACCCTGACCCTTTATGCGAGCCAAACACCGTCGGGCGCTAGCTTTGCAACTGTCCAAGGAACCGCCCCGGTGTCGAGCACATTTACGTGGACTCCAACGACCTCGACTGCGCCCGGCACATACACAGTCAGCTTCACCGCTACCGACGGGATGTCAGCCACCCAAGTCTATGTGATCATAAAGGTCCTCCCAGCAAACGTCCTTCCTGTCATCACCGTTCCAGGCCCCCAGAACGCTACAGTCGGAGGAAGACTGCACTTCGCAGTATCAGCAAGCGACCCGACAGGAACCGGGGGACCGGTGATACTTTCCACGAACGCGCTTGCTTCTAACATGGCCTTCGATCCAGCGTCTGGAGACTTTTCTTTCACTCCCAGCGCCGGCCAGGCTGGCCAGAGGTTCATGATCAATTTCACGGCGACTGATACCAACGATCCGACGTGGACCACGACAGAATCAGTCCCAATTAACGTCCAAGGCGCTGCCGCTCAGCCCTCAGGCGGAGGACTTTGCCTGAGCTGCCTGCTACCCAGAACCATGACCACGACTGCATGGCTGATCGGGATAGGAGCATTAATCGGCATAGTCTCCGCAATCGCAATCATGCATCTTAGAGCAACTGCAGAACTCGCCGCAACAAAAAGACTAGTCAGGTCACTTGACGTGCGAAATCCTCCTCAACGAGTGTACCGCAATAACTACAGAAGCCCCCAGACTCTACGGCAGATTCAACGCAGGCACCGCGCGATGGACGAAGACTAATCCTATGGAATTAGAGCTTCATCTTCTCAAGATGCCATTCTGAAAACCGCCGTGCGCTATCCTTTGACCCTGCCAGCTTACAGCTGGCGAATCTTCTCGTAGAACTCGATCAGGTTCCGCGCAGCCGGCGCTTCCTTGTTCAAGGCGAAGATCTTCATTCCCTTCTGGTACCTCTCAAACAGTACGACTTTGCACTTCACGAGGGGTTCCGCTATTCTGGCAACAGTAGACGGGGACACGTGCATGACTCTGGCGAGGCCGGCTTGGTTGAAGACCTTGTCTGGATTCTGGAGCAAGTGCTCGACAAGTTTAACCTGAGCTTTCGACTGAAACATATCCAACAGTTTCATTCTCGAATCCTCTCAGGAGTATGAGACGAGGGTTCCAATGTCTCTGCCTCTCAGAGCACTTGTGATGTTAGAGGGGTCCTCTAAAGAGACGAATCTTGTCGGAATCCTTGCTCTCTGCATGATCTTCAAGGCCAAGGGATCGAGCAACTCGTATTTTCCTGCGTAGACGTCTCCTGCCATCGCCCAGCTCAAAAGTTTGTCAACGCTGACCGATCTCAGTAGTTTAGCTTTGGGATCCTTCTTCGGGTCGGCAGTGTATACCCCGCTTACATCTGTTGCATTGACCAAGAAATCCGCCCTGGTAATCTCCGCGGCCAAGGCCGCGACTGCATTGGTCGACTGGCCTGGTTGGAGCCCGCCAAGGACCACAGCCTTGCCGACGGCCGCGTAATTGTTCAGCTCAGATAACAGAGTCGGAATCTTCGGAACAGCAACAGCTCCCAAAGCCAGGCGCAGAAGATCAGCATTCGCCCTCGTCACTCCTATGCCCAGGAGATCACACGTAGACTCATCTGCACCCAGTTTCCGGGCCGCTTCGATGTATACACGCGCATTCTGGCCACCCCCAGCCACAGTTACGAGCTGATTTCCCTCGCTAACGAATCCTGAAAGAGTCTTGCCCATCGTTCTCAGGGCGTTGACATCGGGGTCTCGCTGGAAGAGCGCACCGCCAAGTTTGACTACTGCCTTCATTAGCTCTCCAAACCCAGTAGCCGGGTTTATCAGTATATTAGAATCAAGAATCTGGCATTCTAACCATCTCAGAGATTGAACAAAGCTCCTCTTGCGATGTTGGTCGGGACGAAAGGGATTTTATACAATATCGACCACTAGATGGTCAGAGCGTGGGAGAATGTCCGAGAATGAGACAGGACCGAACCGGACAGAGAAGATTCTTCTCTGAACGAGTAGCGCACGCTCTAGCCAAGCCCTAAAAACACGTTTTTCCCGAAACGGAGGCAGTTAGATGTCAAGCGCTGACTCCGTCTCACGATTCAAGTTCAAACGGACACTCGAACAGCTCGCAAAGAAAGAGGGACGCGGCACCGAACTAATCAGCCTGTACGTCCCACCAGACCGGAGAATACACGAGGTCCTGGGACAGCTAAGAGAAGAGCTGGGCACAGCTACCAACATAAAATCCCGCACTACGCGCCAGAATGTTCAAGACGCGATAGAGCGCACTAGCCAGCGGCTGCGACTCTTCAAAGAACCACCCCCCACCGGTCTCGTCATATTCTGTGGAGCAATCCCCCAGAACGGAGCGGGAAGCGAGAAGATGGAAACCTATACTCTCATTCCGCCCGAACCTATTACGGTCGGCTTCTATCGCTGTGATGCTCGGTTCCACGTTGAACCGTTAATGGCCCTCGTTGCTGACAAGGACACGTACGGGATACTGGTCATCGACGGGACTGAGGCGGTTGTCGCCACCCTCAAAGGGCGCCGAGTTGAGATAATCAAGTCATTCACGTCCGGAATCCCTGGAAAGAGCCGTGCGGGTGGACAGTCAGCCAGACGCTTCGAACGAATAAGAGAACAAGTCACCAACGACTACTACAAGCGCGTAGGCGAACACTTCAACGAGATAATGGCGAAGGTCCCTGATCTGAAAGGGATCATTATCGGCGGACCCGGGCCCACCAAGTACGTCTGGGAGGAAGGAGAATATCTCCAGTACATGCTGAAGAAGAAAGTGCTCTCAATCATAGACACCAGCTACACCAGCGAAGCAGGCGTTGAAGAAGTCGTCGAGAAAAGCAGCGAGATACTGAGGGGAGTCCGATACTCCGAGGAGAAGCAGATGGTCCAGAAATTCCTATACGAACTAGGACATGAGACAGGCAAAGCTGCCTTTGGCGAGAAAAGGGTTCAGGAGTACCTCGAAAAAGGAATCGTTGACACCCTCTTGATCTCGGAGAAACTCGAGGGCGATCGACTATTACTAAAATGCAAGACGTGTGGCAACACTGAAGAGTTTCGCGGAACCAGATACGAGGCGCACGCGGTCAAGACAGAACTCGCGACTCGGCCTTGCAAGAACTGCGGGAAACCGACACTGGAGGTAATTGATGACAAGGACATCATCGACAGTTTCCTCGACTATGCAGAAAAGGCGGCGACCAAGGTCGAAGTCATATCGGAAGAGACCGAAGAGGGCAGAATGCTCCGCGACTCCTTCGGAAAAGTCGCCGCAATTCTGAGATACGGCGCAAACTAGGCGAACAAACTCCGTGGCTAAGCCAGTCAAGGCAATATTCTTCGACCTAGGCGAGACCCTCGTCACCCAGAACATCGAAGACAGCATGGTCACGAGAAACGCTCTGAAGGAAATCAGCCGACTCCTACCAAAGGTCGTCTCACCGAAGACACTCTTCACGCTTTACATGAAGGGATACAAGACAAACGATTCGATACGATCAGAGTACAATGTCGAGATACCGATACAGGCATGGATGCGTCAACTCCTCAGACGCGTGTTAGATACTGAACCGGTGGATCGACTTGTTGACAAATGCATTAAGATAATCGTCGATGCTCGAGCAGCCAACGCCGTCGCATTCGACGACGCACACGATACGCTCACAAGACTCTCCAGGCGACGAGTCAAACTAGGAATAATGTCGAACGTGTCCTCGCACGAAGTGGCACTCGGAATCCTTGCGAAGGTGCAATTGTCCAGATACTTTGACCTAGTAGTAACGTCAGCTCTAACAGGGATACGGAAACCAGACCCGGGAATATTCCGGTACGCTCTATACCAGCTTAGGATCAGACCAGAGGAAGCCGTCATCGTCGGAGACTCCGAGAGACATGATATCCAAGGCGGTTATGTTGCAGGTTTCAGAACAGTACTGGTCAACAGGAAGAAGCAAGTGCAAGATTCCCTTGCAGACTATCAGTTCAAAACGCTCGCAGACGCAACACCGACTCTACGGAAGTTATAGCCAGACTGGTAACAGCATCCCAGCAACTCCCAACAACAGTGAGAAGGGCAACCCTGGAAACATTTCATACTTAGAAAGAGCTCTGAACCCCAAGTAGGTCCCAGCTAGAATCCCCACAGCGGCTCCAAGGAAAGAGACGACCCCGAAGGTGACCATTGCGGTGGTCGCGACTAGAGAATAGAAGACAAGGTCACCCATCCCGATGGTCAGGTCGCCGTAACTGTACATTGCCCCTGGGAGGTCACCAGACCCGAGCGTCTTGGCGAGTGCGCCAACTGGACCTCTAAACACAGCGACTATGTCGTAGACAACGAGTGCTCCAACGAGAACGAGTGCGGTGAATAGCGGGATCGAGTATCCCAGAAACACTCCGGTCAGAGCACTGAGGGCAGTCACGCCGAAGAGTTGACGGATCCGTCCTTTTCCAAATACCGTGAACCCTATCAGCGCAGCAACTCCGATGGACAGAGTGAACAGTAGGGAAATGTCGATCGACAACAGTGATGCTGAGTACCAGAACACCACGGCGAATGAGACGAGAATCAAGGCTCCCTTGATCATTCGGCGGATAAAGCCGATCCTTCCTCTGCGTATCAGGAGAAACATTGCGGTCGCACTCGCGCCTAGAGCCAGGACAAAGATCAGTGCGTTCAGCGAAGCACCCGTGATTGAAGTTCCCGCGAACGGAGTAACTTGCGCGGGTGGAGCCCCACTATTGGAGATCGGATATGCGAGAATTCCAGTTGCAACAAGCCCGAGCAGGATAGGCAGGAGGTGTTTAGGACGGGGCTTGAAAACCGCCTCCTCGCTTTCTGCCATTGATGCTAAAGCTCGACTACATCGCCAGTTTTTGGAGCGGAGGCTGTTAACCCGAGCTCTTTAGACGCATAATCCGCCAGCTTCTTACAATTACCCTCGGCACCATGAACAGTGAATACTCGCGTCTTCTTGTCTAGATCGGCCAGTGTCTGTTCAAGCTCCCTCTTTCCGCCGTGGGAGGAGAAGTCGAAACGCTCTATCCGAGCATCAACAGGTCTAGCGCGTCCATGGATCACGAACTTTCGCCGATCTAGCAGTATTCTGCCAGGGCTTCCAGGAACTTGGAAGCTTACCATGAAGACCGCGTTCTGCTTCTTTGAAGCGACGTTCTCCATGTAGAAGACGGAGGCACCTCCCTTGAGCATGCCTGCTGGAGAAATGATTACTCCAGGTGTCTTGGCCGCCTTCCGACGATCGTTCCAGCCGTCCACCCAGTGAGCCATCTTGCTTGCCCGCTCAAACACTCTCGCATCCCTCAACGCCTCCGGATGCTTCAACAACAGTTCCATCGCATCAAGCGCCATCCCGTCTACATACACTGGATGCTCGAAATGGAACGCGGATAGGATGCTGAGAAGCTCTTGGGACCGGCCAACTCCGAAGGCTGGAACAAGGACCACACCTCCGCCTTCGACCACCTCGGTCACCTTTTCCACAAACTCTTTCTCCAAACCGTCTCGTACCGGATGATCCTCCGTCGCGTAGGTTCCCTCTAGAATTATCGCGTCAAGATCCTTGTACTCTGGGTCCGCACCATCAACCAGCCGTGTGGGTTGACGATTGAAGTCTCCAGTATACAACAGTCTCTTGCCATCACTCTGAACAATTGCCTGAGCACTGCCCGGAATGTGCCCCGCGTTAATCAGGGTCAGCGAGCCGTTTCCCACATCGACGGCCTGCTTGTATTGAAGTTCTCGCTGATGCTTCAACATCGTCTGCAAATCGATGTACTCGTAGGGGGCGTAGTATCCGCTCAGCTTCAGAAAGTCTTTGATAATCAGATTGGTCAGAGTGAACGTCGGCTGGACACCGAACAAAGGAACCCCGCCACCGATGTAGAAGATTGGCGCTGACCCGACATGGTCGAGATGCGCGTGGGTAAGCACGATCGCCTCAACTTCTTTCGGAGGGATGTGCATTGGAAAACCAACGTGGTGGTTGACCATCACGCCGTAGTCAAGAACCAGATTCTTTTCGCCGACACTGACAGCGAAAGCGGACCTGCCTACTTCTTGGCAGGCGCCCATGAACCGGATCTTCATACAAACACCGAGCCGGACCGATACTGAAACATGTGAAGACTCGAAACTCTAGCTTGACTGAAAGGGCCAGAACACTACAATAAAAGCCCTACAATCGCCTGGAAAACGAGACAGATTTAAGCCGCGCTCAACAAAGGCTGCTCGGGCAAGTGGAGTCCGAGTGACAGTTCGTCTAATGGTTGACTCAAAGAATCTGAGAGGTTCGACCCTTGTGACGGGATTTCACGGAGTGGGACAGACTGGATACATCGCCACCTCATTCATGATACATGCTCTAAAAGCAGATAGAATAGGCTTCATCGATGTCTCGAACCCTCCCCCATGGGTTGGAACAGCTGAAGGTGGACTGGTCACACCGTTCGAAGTGTATCGAAAACGCAAAACGGTGTTGGTCAAGCTCGAATTTTCTCCCCATAGGTCAGAAGAGGCAGAGTTTGCCAAGTCGCTATCGATTTGGGCGATCGAACACAAGTTCAAAGACGCGATCCTGATTGGTGGACTAGACTCGGCTTACAAGCAAACTAAGGAAGAGTTCTGTGTCGTCCCAACAGGAGCATACCTCAACCGGGTCAAGCTCTTCAAAGCCCCTATCCTAGAGCCCGGACTCTTGGTATACGGGCCTCTCGCGATCATGCTCAACGAATTCGAGATTCACGACTTCCCAGCAGTAGCGGTCTTGCCTTACGCGGAACCTGCCAGAGCTGATCCAGCCGCGGCGGCCTTGGCAATAAGGAAGATCTCGAAGGCGTACAACTTCAATGTCGAGGTGACGGACTTGGTCAAAGATGCGAAATTCATTGAGCGAGAGTTCGATCAGAAATCGCGACTAACGCGCAAGTCGCTCCAGAGAATGTACGCCTAGCCACGGCGGGAAATCCTGCGTTTGACGGATTTGATGATCGTTTGAGGCTTCAGTCTTCCACCGTCAAGGACCACAATCTTCCCTTTTCCCACAGTCCTCATCAGCTCCGCTGAGACGCATCGACCAAACTCACCGTCTGAAACGAAGATTACGTTCTTGGGTCGGAGCGTTCGAACGAATCTCGCAACATCCTCGGCCTTTGACTTATACAAGTCAGGGTCTCCCAAGTCGCGACCCTCTGTCTGAGGTATCGGGAAGGTTTCGTCAAGTTCTATGGGAACAGGTCCCCAAGAAGGCGCGTAGAAGCAAATAGATACATTCGGGGAATCGTCAAAGGATTTTGCGACTACTTGGTAGCGAGGATCCTCGTGGAAGGGTCTCCGCCATCTGCCAGGAAGAACGAGGAGGAATTTTCCTTTTTCCTCAACTGATCTCGACAGTCTCGACCTATACGTCAATGCTTCGGGCCGAGCCTCGCTAGAGGAGCTGAGATGGAATATTCCATGCGGCTTTACAATGGGCGTCGAGGCCTCCAATAATGCGGAATGTTTGCGAATCCGTTCGAAGCAATCCATCAATGACGGATGCGCTCTTGCGCGTGTCTCCAACAATTCCCATAATCTCCCCTTTCTGATGGCTTCTCGGATTCGTCGGAGTTCTGAGAAACATGCCCACAGATTATGCTGGACTAGCCGTGTTTCTCGCTCTTTAGGTTCGGCCTCTAAGACCTCCAATGGGGTTGTGTCGACACAAGCCGGGCACGAACAGACAAATTCAGTAATGTCGCCGAGAAGTTGGGTGCCCTCCGACGTGAGGTATCGACCCGCTCGAGCGTAGAGAGCGTACGCAGCCGAATCAAATAGATCACATCCCAGAGACACTAGGAAGGGAAAAAGGACGGGATGACCTGCGCCAAAGAGATGCAGTGGCTTGCTTCTTGGAAGAACCTTTTTTGCTGCAACGATCATCTCAGCAAGAACATCATATCTCTGCGACTCCATGAGTTCCGTCGGGCTTCCCAGAGCGTAGATCGGAAAGTCCCTCTTCGACATCTCGGCCGCGGACCTTTCAACCTCGCGAAGATGGACCCCTCCTTGTACTGGACCCATCCAAAGGATATCCTTACGGGTCATCGATGCTAAGGCCTGATCCGCCCTCCGCACGGTCTCGTCCACGGTCCATCGTGCACGGCTCGGATCGCTTCGGAAGCCAGTGGGGACGTCGAGAATTACGCCAATGTCAGTGTTGATTCTTTCTTGGTATCGGATGATTTCGTCAGGTTTTACTCCCACCTCGCCATATTCAAGGATCTGATAAGCACCAGAATCTGTAGCAACACTCTGGTTAAAGCGAACTAGCGTATGAACGTCGGTAGGCTCAGAGCTACGTTGACCCCTCTTCAATAGATACGCATTGGTCATCACTGCACCAATGCCCGCATTCTTGAAGAAGCTCGGGTCTAGAATCTGATAGTATGGGTCTAGAACCGGGAACATATGCGGAGTGCTGAAGGCTCCGCTCTTGGTCCTGAGCGTCCCAACGCGTCCCAGGAGATCTTTCGCGTGAACCTGAAAACTCATTCTGGAGTCTTAGACTTTGAGACCCTTTTCGCGCATGAATTCGTCGAAGACCCGCTGAACTCTCTCCGCCGCAGGTCCAGATCCTTCGATAATCCCCCGCTCATTGAGCCTGATACGATCCATCACGACAATCACGCCAGCGTCATCCATGACTCGCACCATTCTGGGGAAGACGCGCTCCAATCTCTCGCCGAGGCTTTGCAGATCGAAGGGTTTCTCGAAGCTGGATATCTGAAGTATCGTGCCTCCGTTGATGAACAGTTTGTGAATCTCTCCCATTTGCTCACTCTTTGCGTTTGTCAAGCAGACACTCAAGTTTCCCGTATCGATACCAGTTAGGGTCCCAACGTAGGTCTTGCCCTGGCTTGTCACAACGCTAACATGTTTCTGGAGCAGGTTGGACAGTTCTTCCATGAACTTTCGGCCCGCGGTCGAGGACATCTGGCTAACCTTGAGCCCGGAAAAGGTCGCCGCCTATATCATGTTTGGTTCAACCCGCCGCGAACCGCCTTTGCCTTTGATAAGATGGCTCGGGCTTCGCGAGAATCGTGGGCCTTCTGCAATATTTTCAGCTCAGAAAGGGAAATCCTTGCGCTACATTTTGTACATGTCTTACTCTTGTATCGGGAGTCCGCGATTATGAGCGAGTGGCAGCGTGGACATTCGCCTACTATGTAGCGGTCTTTCACATTACCTTCCTCGAAAGAACCACCGGATCATAGCGCGCCAACCAGTTGGGTGTTTGCCCGTCCCAGCCTTCGCCAACTGACAAGATTCTCAAAGCCTCCTTGAGCAGTTCGCGCGGCCTCTTTCGAGTTGCGTCGAGCTCATAGACTCTCTTAGGACCCAGAAAGTTGAGTGATTCGTAGAGTGAAAGATCGATGAGCTCTGCTTCAACATTTTCCCAAGTCTTCCTCTTCGGCCACTTTCTCGCGTTAAGGCGTCTTGCTAGAATTAGCGGGTCCAAGCGCACGACGATGGCTACCATTCCAAGTCTCTTGGGCATGAACTTTCCGAGCCAGTGGGTTTCAACCACCAGCCTCTTCCCCGTGGAGGATGTGAAAATGCCTTGGAGACAGCGGCGCGTCCGCCGTTCGTCAATAATGTAGGATCTGGTTGAAGGATCGAATCTCCTGTAAAGCTTCTCCCGTTTTACAAGCTCGCCAAGATTGATGAGCTCGGACTGGGTCTCTCTTGCAAGTAGCCTTGAGAGTTCGCTTTTGCCGACTCCTGGAGTCCCAGTGACGATGATGATCCGTTGCAAGGTTGGTCTGGTGCTCCGGCCGGGACTATCAGCTCTGTAGACGCTTTTGAACCCGGGTCGCCGGATCGAGAGTCCGGCATACTCTCGGCCAGTCAGCAGACCGGTCTATACTACCGGAGCAATCGGTCCGAGAAAATATGTCTAAGTTAAGCCTTATCCGGAAACGTTCTACTCCGCCGGCGGACCCTGACCCTTCGGCATCGGTGGTGGCTTTGCAGCAGCAATTACGTCATCGATTCGAAGGATCATCGACGCAACCTCAACCGCGGAACCTATGGCATGTTCCTTGACCTTGACCGGTTCCAAGACCCCTTCCTTCATCATGTCGCTGATCTCGCCAGTGTGGACGTTGATTCCGCTCCAGAGTCCCTTGGTCTCGTGGGCAGCTCTAAGACCGACTAGGATGTCGATCTGGTCCAGGCCAGCGTTGTCAGCAAGAGTCCGAGGGATCGCTTCCATCGCGTCAGCGAATGCTTCGACCGCGAGCTGTTCTCTGCC